>Ga0222712_10007467_pt1 | contig 10552 bp, 22 predicted proteins | sample C33_657DmetaG_FD_165043 | JGI IMG/M metagenome (GOLD analysis project Ga0222712, IMG submission 165043) | Estuarine water microbial communities from San Francisco Bay, California, United States - C33_657D | ecosystem: Environmental > Aquatic > Marine > Unclassified | place: USA: California...
ATCAGCAATTTCAGCTGCACTCTTAGGTGCAAAAGAATCACCAGACAAAACTTCATTCAGCTTCTTCTTCAACTCATCATAAGACTTGAAGTTCTTACGATCAGTGAATTCAGACAGCTTGTGCTGAGCATTGACAATCTCCAACAGTTTGTCTTCGTCGTCAGTGATGGCAGAAGGCTCCATGAAAGCAGATTCGTCGTAGTTAGCATAACCATCCTTCTTACGCATACGCATCTTGAAGTTGGCACCTTCCCACAAATCAAACACGTTCACTGGCTTCTCGTCCTCGAAAGTAGGACGTGCTTTGTCCATAATCTTGTCGAAGATCTTTTTACCGAACTTGAACAAGAAGACTTTACCTTCGTTTTCTGGGTGCTTTGGATCAGAAACAACCAAGACGTTAGCAGTGAAACTCAGCTTACGCTTTTGTTTACGTGCAATTTCTTTGTTGGCTTCAGAACCAGAGTTCCATAGCGTAGTATTCAGTTCACCGACAGGGTCATTCTCACCAAGAGTGGTCAGAGAGTTTTCGATGTACCATTTACCAGTTGGACCTTGGAAACCGTGAGAGAAGATACGAACCCATGGGAGTTCATCGCCTTCTACACGTGGGAGGAAACGCAAAGTGGCAGTACCATTGCCAGCTTTGTCACCTTCGAGACGCCAGAAGCGATCATCGTTGTATGACTTGGTTTCAGTTTGAGGGTTTGCTACTTTTTCGAATGCGTTAGAGATAGCACCGAAATCAGAGTTGCGCATAGCACGTAGTTTTTGAATATCCATATATTTTCCTTAATATTTACTTTGTATTAGTATTGTGTTGTATTGAAATCTGATCATCTAGTTCAAACTCATCGTCGAAATCTTCGTCGTTGATATCATAATCTTCTTCAACATAACTATTTAGCGTTCTCATACCACCAGTTTTTTTACCGTTGGCATGTCTAGCATGTTTCCCTGAACGCCCACTAGAATCATCGTCGAATTTCTTCGACTGTGTATAAGTCTTGCCCATCGTATTACTCTGCAATTTCTTCCATAAAGTGTGTAAAAACTCTACTAGCCTTAATCTTATTATATTTTACGAATCCAGTCAACTTTTTAATTCGTAACAGTTCATCGCTCCATATATGTTTCACAGAAGAGTTTTGACTCCAGTGTTCCACGATAGGATGATAATCCTCTAAGATGTTTAGCGTTTCTATACTTATTTGTCCACCGATGAATAATTTCAGTGCAACTGGATATTCATCATCGACAAAATTCAAAACTGATTCATTGGGTAGTTTGTTTACTTCTATGTATGTCAGCAATTTAGCCAGATCATCTATAAAGATTTGAGTGATAGACTGCTTGCGTCTGTTCCACTCAACAAGATTATCTTCGGCTTCTTTACCTTCATAAATTGCGGTGCTCTTACCATAAGCAAAGTTCGCGACAAAGAACTGAATAATATCTTTATCTGAATCGAACTTGTTGGCAAGTTTTTCAAAAATGTATCTGTCATTACGCGCATTGAACGCTTCACGAGTACCTTTAACGTTACCTCGATTTTCGAAGACGTTAAATTTTTCAGTCGTAAAGTGTAGTTTAATTGCTAGGTAATAACGGTATGCTTTAAAACCGTCCATAGGTTACACGTCTAGTTTAGCTTGTTTGGGTAAGTAATTCAATTCACGAAAATCCATCTCGATCTTATCCTTCAATGACTTGTTGATAAGTGATGACACGTCAGCGGGTTCGAGAAAGTTTTCTTTACAATAATAGAGAACAGCATCCATGTAATTAAGACGTTTATCTTTCACGATTGATTCAATATGAAGTGAAAATTCGTTTGCAGTCTTAAACATTGGCTTGTCGCTGTATGTAGTAGTTAGTAGTTCTAATGTCTTGACAAAGTTGTCCATATTCTTTATGCTTTTGCTTGTAGAGTTTCCAGATAGGCGTATCCGTACGATCTGGATCCATCTTACGTTCAAACTTTTCCAAGAACATGGTGAAGAATTTGTCCATCTTCATTCGCTCGGAGAGCAGGTTATTGTATTTAGTAATCAAGTCCATATCCATAATTATACTCCAGTTTAAATTGCAAGGCAAGGTTTATTTCAAATTCATGATGTGCGAGAGAACGATCTTGGACTCTTCGTAATCAGAGACGGCTAATGCTTCTTCGATGTAATCTTCAGCCTTCTTTTGTATACGCTCTCGACGAGACATTCTAGTCTGTTTTTGGAGTTCGTTCAGAAGGAATTCATCAAGTTGTTGAAAGATGTCATTCTGATGATGTTCATAGACGTGTTCCCACGTACCATCTTCTTTCAAACGAATCTTTAAAAGTTTTTTCGGTTCCATTAACCTCTCCTCATTGTTGCAATATCGTGTGCTTCTTCATCACTGAACACTGGCACAGCATTGCTCTTGTGCATTGTGCCAATACCTTTGATCTTGTCGCCAGTGTAGACTGGGTTTGGACGCCATGTGGCATTACCACCAGTAGTTGAACGACTCGGCAGCTTAGGGGTCTCCCGACCAGCAGGTACGCCAAGTGAGTATGAAAGACCAGCATCCTTAGCAATTGCTAGAGGCTTCTTTGGTTCATACTTCTTAAGAAGATCAGACCAAGACTTATCTAATTCCCTCTGCTTGGCAGTGGGTTTACGTTTCTTGGACTTTTTCGGAGTGGAATAATAAATCATACTACAAAACCTGTCGTGTCTTTCTTAGCTTTACCCTTAGCCTTCAAGCCAACGATAACACCTTTCGGATCGAGGAAACGCAAGTCTGTTTCATCGCCATTGATAACTTCACGACCAAGATAAGTCTCTGGCACTTCGTGGAAAACTGCAGCAACGTTCATGCCGTTGGAAAGAGCGATACGTACATCCATATCGTTACCATCTGCCTTACTGAAAGTAAGGTGATAGTTGTGGATGTGTTTGACTTTACGATTGTTGACCTTCGTGTAGTCATAGAACTGAACATCAGGAAACATCTGGAAAATGTTCTTACCTTCAACAACTTCGTACTTTTCCCATGCCAAGTCAGAAGTGCCATTGAGACGAAACACTGGAATCAGGTCTTTCTTCTCAGCCTTCTTGATTGTCTTGACAATCTCAGTGGTCAACTCATTGAGAAACTCCTGACGATTCTCGAAAAATGCTTTAGTCTTGCGGATACGTGCTTGTTGAATCACGTTGGTTGATTCACCCTTCTTGAAGATACCGCCACGACCAGCAGTATTCAAGCAAGCAGCTGTGCAACCTGCAGTACGCTTTGGACAGACTTCTTTACCAGACAAGTCAGCTGGAGCGAAGTGAAGGACAGAAGACAAATAGCCTTTCTTCTCACCTTTAAGCAACTTTGGGTTTCCAACAGTCAGTAAACTCATCTCAGATCCTTTTCCTAATCAACTGTAGTAATTATTACTCATCTGAGCATTTAAGACAACAACTTTCTGGAGGCTCCGTAACTTGTTGATTCTACAGGGAAAAATACCCCTCAAAAACTGAGGGGTATAGGCTGGAAAACGAAAGTATTACTTTTTTACGGTTACAGCGTAGGCGATACAGATGTTATCATGAGAGTTACCGTATGCACATCGAACTGCAAGAGGGTCAATACCCTTCGCTACAGCAGAAGCAATATTATTCTCCATTGACTTTAGAGCAGAATAATGGTAGAAAGTCACGGCACCGACAATAGATAACACACCGATCAAAACTGATAGTGTCCAAACATTTTGATTCATAGTAAATTCTTTAAGAAAGTTCCTTAACGTCATCGCAGATTCCTAGCTTTTTAGCTTCGGATGGGCTCAACCAGATATCCTGTGGTGGCAGCAGCACATCACGAATTTGTTTTTCTGAAAGACCAGTACACTTTTTATAGTGAGCAGTCATCTTCTTGGTGGTAAGATCGAATTCCTTAACAGTGGCGAACAACTCGTGTTCCTTACCAAAAGCACCCCATGAGTACTGGTGAGAAAGAATAGAAGTGTTCGGTGTCAAGATACGCATACCTTTATCACCAGCGATGAAAATCATAAGACCCGCAGAAGCAATTTGACCAAGACCAATTGTTCGCACTGGGATAGAAGAACCACGCATAACGTCAATCAACGCAAACGCAGCATTCAAGTCACCACCTGGAGATGTAATAATCAAGTTCAACAACTCTGGCTTTTCTTCACCAAAGTTGGCTTCAAAGATCCACTCAACAGCACCCTTAACTGTATTGAGTGAAATTTCTTCCATCATCAGGTAGAATGCGTGGCGAGAGCTTTCTTCCTTCAGTTGGAGATTCATTTTTTGCATCATGTTATTTTTCGCTTTCTTTATAAAATATGTGTCTACCGATAACAGTAGTTTTTTCTAGACCACGCCAACGAGGGTTAACGTAATCAGCATGATAAAACAGAGCACCCTTAGTGATGTCTGGTGTAGTTTCGTAGTTAGCGAAAACTCGAAGAGCCGTTTGCATGGCTTGTTCGTAAACTGTCTCATTTTTTGCAGCTATCTTATGTTGGCAAAACCAAGAGAACTGACACGTTGATCTTACTCTTTGTTTCACTACAGAGCAAATATCTTTTGGGTATCGTGGATCTTGCAAGCGATTCAGTGTAACTAAAGCAACAGCAACTTTACCATCTTCTGGTTCAAAGCCAGCTTCATGGTAAATGTTATCAGCGAGGCATTTTACTTGCTGTTGAGACTCGAGAGTTAACTGAGACAACTGAACACGAAGGTTTAGCGTTTCATTGAATGTTGAATTAACAACAAGCAATAAACTTAACGATAATAATATTAGTGGAATGTATATACGGTATAAGCGCATAATTATCTCCTTAAATGGTTAAAGTCAGAAGGTGTGTGAACCCTCTGACCGATCCCTGATCAGGTGGACTTTTTGCTAGTCTTTTCTAGTGTAGCTTGGGGGATTTGAGAGACGAATCCGTTTAACTGAGTTGCCTTTGCGACAACATCGGATTCTGTTGGATATGTTGGCATTGCTGGGTGCTCTGGTGGAGCAGATCCATTATGTCGGGCACTTTCTACCTTAACATGCCAATCTTGTGACACTTGTTCTTTCCTACCGTAGTATTCTTCAACAAGCATATCTTTCGCCATTTTTAATAGTTCGAGGCGAATTTCGAACGGTGTCATATTAGACATAAACTTCTCCTGTGTTGTGTGTAAATTGACGGTTTCTGTGTACTAGCACCGTCAGGCTAGTCTATTATTTAGGAAAAGAATTACTTCTTTTCTTCAGCCTTCTTCTTTGGAGTTGGCTTTGGTGATTTAGGTGCTGGAGGACAGTTACCCTTCTTATCCTTAGTTACGCAATTAGTTTCCTGTTTAGCTGGAGTTTTAGCTGGTTCTGCGGCGAACGCAGATAGACCGAAAGTTAAAGCGATCAATACTAGGAATTGTTTCATTTGGAATCCTTTATAAAATTAAAACTAACATCTGGATGGGATTCCTGCAATTTCTTCCAGAACTCTCTCCAGTTTTCTACTCTCTGTACTTGGAAATATTCATCAACGTCTTTAATTAGAGTGTTGGTATAACTAGCAACAGTCTGTTCAAACATGGAATCACAACCAAATATATCTAGCTCAGTGGCACCTTTATTAATAGCAACCTTAGCTGCATAGTGTCCCGCGCTTGGAAGGGGGTCATCTATTAACCCCAAGAACCGATTATTATCTAGCAGATATTTTCGCATTCTTAACTCATCGGTTCTCATCCATGCTTTTGGAGTGAAGTGGGCTGGTACTTTAATCTTTTCAAAATCATTCGCCCATGCATCGATGATATTAGTGTCCATTATAACTGTGGAGTCAACCACTGTCCAAGGTACGTTACAACCAATAACGTAATCATATTCCAGAGAATCGTCAAACGAAACTCTACTTGGACCATTACAAAGGACAGCTATTTTCATTGGTCTAAAACAGCGACGATGTTCTCTTGTTTGATGATAACACGTTGTGCGTCACCAATCTTAACAACGGCAGCTTTATTCCACTCGAGATAAATCACATCACCAACTTTAACATCTGTGACTTCTGGACCAATGGCTAAAACAGTGCCAGACTTTGATTGATCGAATCCTGCGCCTTGCAAGACAATACCAGATTCAGTAGTGTTCTCACGTTTGTTCTCTGCAACAAGAACTCTATCTTTTAACGGTGTAACGTTCATAATTATCCTCTAAATGTAAAAATGGTAGGTTATTCTGTTACGAGGAAACCTACCGAAACCCTAAGCAGTGATTAGGCTGCTAATGCGAAAACGTTGTCGTTTGCATTTACTTCTTTTGCTTGATTTACAGTCATCGCCTACTGTGCTGTCCACTTGTTTACTTGTTGCCCTGTCGAAACCATGGCATCCCCATCAGAAACATACTAGGCGAACACACAGCGACTACACCAACGTTGAGTCCTCATAGTGTTAAGTATGCTTCTGGTGGAGATGGCGGGAGTCGAACCCGCGTCCAGAACACTTTTCTCTTTGCTTCATACAGCAATAACTCTCATTATACCTCACAATTTCTTGCAAGGCAAATCAGATATTGTATTTATTCTTATAATCTAGTCGTAACTTACGGAATGGACCAATCCAGTTATCACGTTTCTCAATGAACCATCTTGGATCATCATTCTCAACTGCCATCAAAATAGCGAGACGACCAATTGGAATACCAGTACGTTCTTCAAATGCCACAGCATAAGCTGCGCACTGCATAAAGTAATGATAAATGTCTTCTCTATCTTTCGGTTTGCTTGCTGTCTTAAAATCTATAACAGTTAGCTTACCTTGAAACTCAGCAATACAATCAACTGTTCCAGCAACCTGTAAGTGGTCAGAGTAGAGTGGAGTTTCTAAACAGTGAATGTTATCAATATCATCTAGTAAGAACTTGATAGAGTTAAACATCTCCAAGTCAAACATATCAGCTTCGAATACGTTTCCACGCAGATAATCTTCACAGTACTGGTGAATCCGAGTACCACGCGCTGATGCTCTGCCAGAGATTCGATTAGCTTCTTCAGCGCCAACTCTCTGTCGCCACTTAGCAATTCCTTCTGCTGTTGCTTGTCCTGTGATTGTTGTTACACTTGGATACGAAAAACCCGATGGAGTCAGATATGTTCTTTTTCCATCGGGTCTTGTGTCACGTACTAGTTTCGCAAAATCATGATGTATAAAGTTTTTCATTAAGTCAGTAGGTGAATACACTCATTGTAATGTTTAATTCTATCTTCTAGACCAATGTATCCACCATTGATTTTCTTGGTCATTGTTTTGATATCACCGTTATCTGCTTCATGATTCAGCTTGTTCTTATTCCAGAACCAAATAGCTGACATCAAAGCAAAATCACGATCCGCTGTAACCCAATCTGGATTATTTACTACATTTTCCCAGTCTTCGAACATTTCTTTGGCAAATGCCGTATAGTTCGCGCGACCAGTTAATTGAATTGGTCCACGTCCACGAAAACGATATCCGTCTCCTGATTCTGGAGCACCATTACCCATACGATTCGCATAGATTTTGTTCGCAATCATTTCTGGCTTGCGAGCATATGGCGTGGCTTCTTCGATTGTAGGGAAATACTTTCTGAAGATACTATTCAATCCTTGTGCAGAATAGTTTAGGTTCTCTTCAAAGACTGTCCATCCACCTGATTCATGTCCGCATTGTGCTAAGAAAGCAGCAACACGTTCTGGAGTGTTAATGTCGTAAGTCGGAAATACTTCGTTCATCGAAGCTGCCCAAGATTCTGGATCCTGAGCACGAGGGAATAAATGCTTGAATTGATCTGCTGTTATCATTTCTGTTTTTCATCGTAGTCCTCATATTTAAGTTTGGCCAAAATATATTCCTTCACTAAAGAAGATCGAACGATGTCGTCAACAGTAAACTCAATACGAGTAAAAGCACTCATGTGTTGCGCGATGTCAAAGAACTTTAAAATTCCAGTAACATCGTTTTTACGTTTTGTCAAGTCTGTCTGGCGATAGTCACCACACCATAAAATTTTAGATCGATAACCGACACGAGTCATAACGGTATCAATCTCTTCATATGTCAAGTTTTGCATCTCGTCAACGATAATGATAGCATCATCGAATGACATACCACGAATAAACGAGGTGGAGATAAACTGAATATGACCCTGCTCTTCTAATCTATCCCATGCGTCTTTACGACCGAATAAGGTTTCGCAGATTTGACGATATGGTTGCTCATAAATTTCCATCTTCTCATTAACATCACCTGGAAGATGACCAATTTCGCGACCCTGTACTGCTGAACGCACTACAATAATCTTATCGAATGGATTTGATTTATCTAATACTTCTTCAATTGCTTTGTATAAAGCACAGAAGGTTTTCCCTGTCCCTGCGACACCATGAAGTGCCACGAAATAATCACCACGTTTGTATGAATCGAAAAATAATTTTTGGTTATTGGTTAAAGGGTCAAACGTTTTTAAGTCATCAAGTCTTAGTCTTAAGTGGTTATTTACGGATTTTGTTTTCGGCTCAACTTGTACATTATCTATAGGTTTTTGTTTTGCTGCTGCTCGAGCCATTAAGTTTCCTTATAATTGGGATGACGATTTTTCTAGTTGACTTCCAGGTGTTTTCTCATGGATTCGTTGCAGCACCTCCTTGAATCCACTATCGAATTTCCTTGTTGATGAAAGTTTGGTTGGGTCACCAAACGCTACAGCTTGGATGACAGTTTCCAAATGTGGGTTAGCTTCTCTGAACGGATCAAGTTCAGACATACGCATAACTTGTTCAAATTGTTCGCCTGTTTCTTTGTTGCGAAATACATACGTTGGCATAAAGGTCTCCTTGTTTTTATTTAGCGAACCCACGAAGGGGTTTCACGTTTTTTCCAAGAAAACATTCTTTTCTTGTCGCCATTGTAATAGTTGTGATATGATTGAATAGAGTCTCCAGCAACTTTATATTCATCTGGCATAGCTGGAGTTGGTTCTGTGAATATACCTAATGGAATATTTTTTGGATAATGATACAGAGCATCATAAAGTCTAGATGTAGCATGAACTTTGCCATAGCGATAAGTGTACTCAGCCATTAGTTCTTGGAACAACCCAAACAACCAAAAGTAATTTTGTTGATTCTGCCTTACCCAAACAGCACTAGGGTGATTGATGTGAGTAGCAGAGTAAAGTACGCTGTCACGCTCGTCATGTAAAACATACGATGTTTTTTTTCGTCCAGTAGCGCTATGACCAGTAACGATAGTCCCGTCAAGCACACGGTGTGCAGTAGATAAGAGTTGTGCATATTCTAAAATCATTTTCACGCAGTGTTTGTCTACGTGTTGTTGAGCGCAAATTTTTGGTTCGTGGTGGAGATAAAAGATGTTCATAATATAATTATACCTCAACTGCAAGAAAAAGTCAAGGGGTTGTGCCGAAGTCTGGTGCCCAAACAACACCATTTTTCAATTTAACACGAGGTACATCCATCCATCCTACACGGATAATAGGTACTCCATATTCATCGTGTTCGTGAATTTGAACTTGTAATCCAATACGGTCAACAGTATTGTCTTCTTTTAAATGTTCTGCAACGCGAAATTCATAAGAAAGTGGTTTAACAAACTGCACAGGCATTGCTGGTGGAGTTTGCATTTGTGGTGTTACAAAAATTTGTTTAGTATTTAAAGTTAACATTATAAAACCATTCTCAATAATCCAACACAATCAATTGTGACTAACAAGAAGTAGTTAGCCAACATCCCAAACGATTTCCTAGTGTAAGCAGCCCAAGCATAAAGAGCACAGCCACTAATCCAGATAGGATATAATACGAGTAAAGGAGGATTTGGGACTGTTGTTGCCATCGTGATACTGCAGCCAATGCTAATAGCCCAAGCAAGCAACTCAACAATAAATCGAACAGGGTGGCTTCGATAATCATCTTTGATCCATCCAAATGTGTTTAGTAGAATATCATTCATCCGTGTTTACGCAATAATTCTAACGTAAGAATTTGCTTTAATGTAGAATTTAATTGATCGATGGTATCTTTAGCATTAGTGTGGTGAATGCCATAACCACCAGCTTCTCGGAATGGAGTGATACAACCAATACTGTCGTCAATAAGAATAGAAGTTGGAGTAGCATATTGAGCCTTTTCTTCTTTATTGCGAACGAAATTTGCTTTGTATGGGATATTAAATTTATCCAGCCATTTCAGTTTCTGTCTTTTAGCAGCTTCACCTTGGAATGGATCATGCGTACCCATTGAAGTAAGAATTTCAACGTTGATGCCTTGCAGTTTTGACACGTGATTCAGCAATTCTTGAGTGTCTGGCATAAAATCCAGCACCTCAAAGATGTTGTGATCCAAAACAGCTGATCGAAACTTCTTACGATCCTCACGTTCGGGGTCAAATTTGTCATATTCCTTGTGAAAATCGGCAAGGACACCGTCCATATCAAGATAAAGTGTAATCATAATGTTATTTTACTTCAAATTTCACAAAAAATCAACTTATTT
>Ga0222712_10007469_pt1 | contig 10546 bp, 8 predicted proteins | sample C33_657DmetaG_FD_165043 | JGI IMG/M metagenome (GOLD analysis project Ga0222712, IMG submission 165043) | Estuarine water microbial communities from San Francisco Bay, California, United States - C33_657D | ecosystem: Environmental > Aquatic > Marine > Unclassified | place: USA: California...
TTACCCAGCGCGACCCAAGCCTCTTCGGCCAGATGTGGCAACATCGGCGCGACCAGCAACGGCAAGGTGCGGATAGCCGCTGCGCGAGAGGCTGAGGGCGCGGCCTTTTCGATATCATTGACCAAGCCGTGCACCTTGGCGACCGCCTTGTTGAAATGCAGCGCCTCAATATCGGCGGCGATGCCGGCAATTGCGCGGTGCAGGCTCTTGTCGAGAGCTTTGTCCTCACCCTCGGCACGCTCAAACCCGTCAACAAGGCGCCAGACGCGGTTCACAAAGCGCCATGTGCCCTCAATCCCGCTTTCGGACCATTCAAGATCGCGTTCGGGCGGGCTGTCGGACAGCATGAACCAGCGGACGGCGTCGGCACCATATTGGTCGAACATCGGATCGGGATCGACGACATTCTTCTTTGACTTCGACATCTTCTCGATGCGGCCACGTTCTACGGGTGCACCATCGAGCGTGAATGCCTTTTCGCCGTCAAATTTGATGTCTTCAGGGCTTAACCAAGCGCCATCCGCAGACTTATAGGTCTCGTGCGTGACCATCCCTTGGGTGAACAGCGCTGCAAAGGGCTCTGCAAAATCAAGCTTGCCGACTTTTTGCAAAGCGCGTGTCCAGAAGCGCGCATAGAGCAGGTGCAGGATCGCATGTTCGATCCCGCCTATGTACTGCCCGACCGGAAGCCATGCTTCGGCTTCTTCCTTGTCGAACGGCTTGTCGTCGGGTTGCGAGGCGAAGCGGATGAAATACCAGCTCGAATCGGCAAAGGTATCGAGCGTATCAGTCTCGCGCACCGCCGGTTCCTGGCAATTGGGGCACTTCACATGCTTCCATGTCGGGTGGCGGTCGAGTGGGTTGCCAGGAATGTCGAAACTGACATCCTCGGGCAGTTTTACCGGCAACTCGTTACGCGGTACCGGCAGGACGCCGCAAAATTCGCAATGGATGATCGGAATGGGCGTGCCCCAATAACGCTGGCGGCTAACGCCCCAGTCGCGCAGGCGATATTGTGTTTGCCCCTCGCCCCAACCCTCTTGCTCGGCTTTGGCGATGATGGCGGCCTTGGCCTCGTCGACGCCCATGCCGTCCATCCAGTCCGAATTCACGATCCGTCCGGGGCCGGTGTAAGCAACATCGTCGTCGAATTCGCTGTCGGTGACATCGCCTTCCGCCACCACGCGGCGGACTGGCAGCTTGTACTTGCGGGCAAAATCAAGGTCGCGCTGGTCATGCGCGGGGCAGCCGAAAACGGCGCCGGTGCCATAATCCATCAGCACGAAATTGGCGACATAGACCGGCAGGTGCCAACTGGGATCGAGCGGATGTTCGACCGTCAAATTGGTATTGAAGCCCATTTTTTCGGCGGTTTCGAGTTCGGCTGCGGTCGTCCCGCCGCGTTTGCACTCGGCGATGAAATCCTGCAGCGCCGGGGCATTTTCGGCGAGCGATTGCGCCAGCGGATGGTCGGCCGCAATCGCGACAAAGCTTGCGCCATACAGCGTATCAGGACGCGTGGTGAACACATCGATTCCATCATGAGTGCCCGTCAGGTTGAAGGTCAGCTTCAACCCTTTGGACTTGCCGATCCAGTTTTCCTGCATCAGCCGCACCTTGTCGGGCCATTTGTCGAGGCTTTCCAAACCCTCGAGCAGTTCCTCGGCAAAATCGGTGATCTTCAAAAACCACTGGTTCAGCTTCTTGCGTTCAACGAGAGCGCCCGAGCGCCAACCACGTCCGTCAATCACCTGCTCGTTCGCCAGCACCGTCATATCAACGGGGTCCCAGTTCACCTCGCTTTCCTTGCGATAGACGAGACCTGCCTTGTAAAAATCGAGGAACAGCGCCTGTTCATGGCCGTAATATTCGGGTTCGCAGGTCGAAAGCTCGCGGCTCCAGTCGATGGCAAGACCAAGGCGCTTGAGCTGCTTCTTCATCGCCTCGATGTTCGAGCGCGTCCAGGCACCGGGATGAACCTTCTTTTCCATCGCGGCATTTTCGGCGGGCATGCCAAAGCTATCCCACCCCATCGGATGCAGCACTGCATGGCCGGTCATCGCCTTGTAACGCGCGAGGACGTCACCCATGGTGTAGTTGCGCACATGCCCCATATGGATGCGTCCCGATGGATAGGGGAACATCTCAAGGATATAGCTTTTCGGACGCGGATCGGTAGCCGGGGGCGCGTTGAACACCCCCTGTTCTTCCCAAATTTTCTGCCAATGCCCGTCCGCCTTGAACGGGTTAAATCGTGACGCCATGGCTGGCTTCTTCCCTGTTTGTCTTCGCGCCTTCAACGCGAAGACGCGGGAATTTCTGGTTTATTCTGCGATTGCGCTCCGGCGAAGGTCGCGCGCCTTGGTAAGGATGATGCCTTCAAGCTTTTGCACGGTTGCGGCACGGGTCGCCGCTGCCACCCATTGGCCGTTTTGCAGGACTTCGCGGCTCGCAGCAACGCGAAGTGCGTCTGCGCGCAGATCCTGGTCGAGGATCGAAACCGTCAGTTTCATCCGCTCACCGGGGCTGTTCGGGTTTACATACCAGTCGGTGACGATGACGCCGCCGGCGCTATCCGCCTGCACCAATGGCATGAACGAAAGTGCATCGAGCGAGGCGCGCCACAAATAGCTGTTGACGCCGATCGTCGTCACCTGGCTTGCAGCCAGGTCGGTCTTGGGCCGTTCTTTGCCCCCGCAGGCAGCCAGTGCCAATACCGAAGCCGTGACCAGGACGAACTGGTTAAAACGCATATTGAATCCTCGCGATTTCGCTGTTTGTGCGGACGTCTCTATTCACCTTTGTTGGCGCGGGCAAGCTTTCGCGAAACTGAACCGGATTTGGCTGTGCAAATAAGGCAAAAATGCGCGGAATCCGGTTTCAAACGCAATTGATTGTAGAGTCTTTGCAACAGGTTGCCAAAAACATCGCCGTTGTGGATAAAAACATTGTCGCAGACGGGATTCAGCCTATATCTGTTCATAGATGGAGTCGTAAAAAATACGGACATGAAACGGGGTGTAACAAATCTTGGTCGCAAAGGCCGCAAGTCAGTCGCCATTTTGGCGGCCGGAAGCCTGTTGTTGTCACCAGTCCTTGTCCCTGCTTTTGCTGCACAATTTTACGAAACTTCGAGCAATTCGAACGATTGGATGAGCCGTTTCACACCCGCTGGTGTTGATAGCCGGCTCGCTGCCAAACTGGAACGAAATGCCGTTTCGGGTAACAAATTCCGCTTCACGCCCGCAGGCCTGAACCGTCGTGGCGAGAATGTGTTGACCGTCGCTGCCCGCGCCGATGCGGGCAATGCGGTGTCGATCCGGTCCGCAATCGCGCAAATCGAAGCAGGAGCGGGGAACACCGTTCGCCTGAACAATTCGAACTACCAGCTCACCGCGTCACGTGGTTGGCAGGGTTTCAAGCTGCCTGCCAATGCCGTGCAGACCCAGCAACCTCGCCTCTCGACCATGGTCGGCCAAGGCAGCTTCAAGCTGGATGATGACGCAAAGAAAAAGCCCAGCCGTTTCAACACTGATGTCAGCGTCGGCAAGGTTGGCAATGCGGCACCCAATCCGCGTGGATCGGCAGCAGCGGGCGATTATGCCTTCAATGTCGGCGGCAGCTTCTCGATTTCACGTCGCATCGACGTGACCGCAGGCGTCCGTTACGCGAGCGAGCGTGACCGCCTGATGCCCGCTGCCAACAGCAGCCCGGATAGCGAAGCCGTCTACGTCGGCACCAAGATCCGCTTCTAAAGCAACTTCATTTTGTGAAAGCGTCGATGGCTGCCCAGCCGTGAACCATGGTTTGCGGCCATTTGGCTGCCTGCGCCCGGTTCATCCCGCCAAGCGCAATCACTTTTGCAGGCTGGCATAGCCGGGCAAGCTGACCAAAACGACTTGGCCCCAGCGCGGGCTGGCCCGGGTGCGAACGCGTTTGCCGCAAGGGCGAAAGAAACAATATTCCGGCACCGTTTCGCAGCGCCTCGCGAATTTCGTTGAGGTTATGAACGGGCGCACTGTGCCATATCGCCCGGTGGCGGCTGTTACGCCGGTGGAAGCCATCGGCGTGCCATTGCGCTGCATCGCGAGCTTCACCAGCGAGGATGAGCATATGCCCACGCCTAGCGCAGATGCGTCGAACCGCAGCAAACAGTTGGCGTCGCTGCCGCTCTTCCAATTCGTAATGGCGAAAAATGACACCTGACCCGGCAGGAAGTTTTTGAATTGCAGCCAGAAGCCGGCTCCCCAGGCGAGGGTCTGTCATCAACCATGTGCGAGGAACAGGTTTTCGCAATGGCTGGAAGGCGGGCATGCCAGCGGCTATAGCGCGCGGCCATGGCTGATGCGACTCCAGAAAATCCGGCCCAGCGGCTGGCCGATATCCGAACCGAAATGGCCAAGGCCGGCAAGATTGCGCAGCGATCGCCGGATGACGTTGCCCTGATCGCGGTTTCCAAGACCCGGAGCGCGGACGAAATCCGTCCGCTGCTCGAGGCAGGCCATCGGCATTTTGGCGAGAACAGGGTGCAAGAGGCGGCGACCAAATGGCCGGAACTGCGCGCAGCCTATCCCGATATCCAGTTGCACCTCATCGGCCAGCTGCAATCGAACAAGGCCGACGACGCGGTTGCGCTGTTTGACTGCATCCACTCGCTCGATCGTATGTCGCTTTTGACCGCGCTTTCGAAGGCGATGAACAAAGCAGGCAAGCAACTTCCCTGTTTCATCCAGGTCAATATTGGCGAGGAGGAGCAAAAGGGCGGTTGCGCGATTGCGGAACTGCCCGAACTGCTCGACGCGGCAAAGGTTGAGGGCATCGATGTGATCGGGCTGATGTGCATACCGCCCGCCGATGTCGAACCCGCACCATATTTCGCTTTGCTCGCCGAACTGGCGGCGCGCCATGGCCTGAAGCAACTCAGCATGGGCATGTCAGATGATTTTGCGACGGCGATCCAGCTCGGCTCAACCCATGTTAGGGTGGGTACGGCCCTGTTCGGGGCCCGCACCTAGATATTGGTTGTTATCGGGCGGTTGATAATGCCGTTAGCGGGAAGCAGAGCGCCCTGCCCACTGCTGGTACGATGGCCTCTAGTGCCATTCCTGCACATGCTGCGCTGATCACTGGATCATCGGCATCAAGCCCGCCGGTCAGTGCACCAAATGCCGGCAGGATGAGTTTTTGCGGGCTGCGAACGAAGCAACGCCGCGAAACCAACCTGCCGCGGATTTGCTGGCGGAATTTGGGATGGAAATGTCCGGAGATTTCGGGAGCGTTAGACCTTGGCTCTGCTTCATGCCGCAGGACGATGCCATCGATGCACAATTCTTCGTGAACGATACCACCCCAATTGGCGGCGATCCCCGGATCGTGGTTACCGACAATCCAGCGCCAATCATGGCTTGCGGTCAAGCGTCGCAACACGCTGGCTGCCGCGGCTTCCAAGCGCTCCTCACCACCATCGTCATGGAAATTGTCACCCAGGCAATAAATCGCCTGGGCACCGAATTTCCGCGAAAGGCTGGCGAGTTCCTCGAGCGTTGCTCGGCTGTCATAAGGGGGCAGGAATTGCCCAGCCATCGCATAGCTGGACGCCTTTTCGAGATGCAGGTCGGCGACAAGCAATGCCGAATGCGCTGGCCAGAACAATGCCGCCTCGCCTGCGAGGATGAATTCGCTTCCACCGAATGAGATTGTTGCCGTCACGACAGCCGCTATGCGCAAAGCAGCGCGGGCTGACAAGCCGCCGCTTTTACGCTATGCGCCCGCCCATGATTTCGGTTGTCGCTCTTTATCACTTCGCCCCGATTGCAGACACTGCCGCAGTGCGCGGCCCGCTTTTCGCATTTTGCGAAGCGCGCGGAATAAAGGGAACCTTGCTGCTCGCCAGCGAAGGCATCAATGGCACTGTTGCCGGAAGCCGCGAAGCGCTGGAGGAACTGGTCGCCTATATCAGGAGCTGGGATGGCTTTGCCGCCATGGAAGTCAAATATTCAAACGCCGAGGCGATGCCGTTCGGCAAATTGAAGGTGCGGTTGAAGCGCGAAATCGTGACCATGGGCGTCGAAGGCATCGATCCGCGATCTGATGTCGGCCATTATGTCGATCCTGCCGATTGGAATGCGCTGATTTCCGATCCCGACACCATCGTCATCGATACGCGCAATGATTTCGAGGTGCAGGCCGGTACGTTCGAAGGGGCGATCAATCCCGAAACGGTTTCATTCCGCCAATTCCCTGCATGGTTCGATGCCGAGGCGGAAAAATTGCGCGCCGAAGGGAAAACGCCGAAATTCGCCATGTTTTGCACCGGCGGAATCCGTTGCGAAAAGGCGACCGCTTATGTGCGCGCGCAAGGCTTTGATGAGGTGTATCACCTTAAAGGCGGCATCCTCAAATATCTGGAGCAAGTCCCGCCAGAGCAAAGCAAGTGGCAAGGCGATTGTTTCGTCTTCGACGAACGCGAACTGATTGGCCACGGCCTCGAACTGCGCAAACCGCTGGCAGACAAGGCTGCTTAACGATTGGCCAATGCCAGCCGGGAAGCGGCTTCGCGCCTCGCGCCACGCGGCAAATCAAAGGCGACCCGACGGCTTCCGAAATCGATGACCACGCGATCAAACAGCTTAAGCGCATCCATGCCGAACAGAATTGCCGGCCGATCATTGAGGTTCAAGGCTTCGAATGCATAATTCTGCGTGAATGTTACCGGCAGGTTCGTAACGTTGAAATTGCCGATCCTGATTTCGCGAATCTGGCTGAAATCGCCATGCAATTCCTTGCCAGTAACGCTTTTCATTTTCACCGGCATATAATCAAAGCGCAAGTGCCGCTTACGCAAACGATCACGCAGCGCGAAATTGCCCATGCTGGCCTGCGCACCAGTATCTAGGATGATGTCGACCTTGATCCCGTCAACCTCTGCGCTGGAAAGGATCATCCGTCCGGCCCGCTTTTTTGCACTGACGACAATCATGCCCTGCTCGAGTTTTCCGGGGCGCCGGGTCGACGGAAGCACCTCAAGATGCTGTGTGCGAAAATCGAGGAAGACCTTGCTGTCCTCCAGGCTGTCGATACCAAGCAGGCCATTGCCACCCAGATTGTTTCGCTCCAGCGCGGGGGCTTCGATCCCTTCCACCTTGTGCGACTTGAGCGTCAATTCCTCGATGTAGAAAGAAGGTGCCGTCGTGGGCCCGCTGATCGTGGCGAGCCGAAGTTCGGGCCCAGCTTCGAGCGCAAGGCGTTGCGCCAGATCACCTGATATCACCGTGCGTTCCGCACCAGTGTCTACGATGAAGTCCACCGGCTCGCTGTTGTTTATCCGCACCGGTACCGTCATCCGGTCGGTCCGGTCGATTTCGAACTGCTGGATGATCGACAATTCCGGAATGATGGGCACGTCGGACGGGGATGTTGTCGCATCCTGACCTGTTGCAAACGCCAGCAAGGGCGCTGTTCCCAACGTCGCCAATGAAAATACCAGCCAGTGTCGCATGGCCCGTCTCCTCTGGTTAGATATTACGCCGATATGAGGCAACCGACAAGCGGCGCACGATTTATTCGACGAACGACATTCAGGGGGTCATCGCGATACCCGCGAGGCTCTCCGCTTCGACCAGCAACGCATCATCAACAGAACCCTGCGCCACGCTTTCGCGCCCGATCATAACCATCAATGGCACCGCCATCGGGCTGACGCGGTCGAGACGGATATGCAGCATTGTATCTTCGGCCCGGTCGAGCAGGTCGCCCAGCCGCCCTACATCGGTCAGCCGCGCGCGCGCATCATGCCACGCCGCTTCGAGCAGCAAATGGCCGGGCTCATATTTGCGCAGCACATCGTAGATCAGGTCGGTCGAAAAGGTGACTTGCTTGCCCGACTTGCGCTTGCCCGGATGCTGGCGTTCGACAAGGCCGGAGATGATCGCCACCTCGCGGAAGGCGCGTTTGAGAAGGTAGCTGTTCTCGACCCAGTCGACAAATTCTTCCTCCAAAATGTCGGACGAGAATAAGGACGCAGGGTCGGTCACCTCCTCGAGGCTCCACACGCCGAGCGCATAGTCGCTGGCGACAAAGCCCATAGGTTTGAGCCCGCGCATTTCCATCCGCTTGGTCACCAGCATGCCGAGCGACTGGTGCGCGTTCCAGCCTTCGAACGGATAGACGACCAGATAATACCGGTCTTCGTGCGGGAAGGTCTCCGCGAGCAGTTGCCCCGGCTCGGGCAGTGCCGAGCGGTAATCCTGCATTTCCAGCCATTCGCGCACATCATCGGGAAAGCGGGCCCAGCCAGCCCGATCGACCAGAAATTCGCGCACGCGGCTCGCCAAATGCGTGGTGAGCGGCATGCGAGCGCCCATATAGGATGGTATCTGCGCCGCTTTCTTCGCGGCCCGTACGATCAGGTCGAGATCGCGGATCGCCTCCACCTCAAGCGCCATGCCCGCGAAGATGAAGCTGTCGCCGGGGCGCAAGGGCGCTGCAAAATATTCCTCCACCCGCCCGAGGCTGCGGCCATTTTTGAAGCGTACGTCGAGCATGGGTGCATCGACGATAATCCCGGCATTGAAACGGTGCTGCGCCGCAAATTTGGGGTGTGACAGGCGCCAATTACCTTTCCCGTCCGGCACCAGTTTCCGGAACTTGTCATAGGCTTTCAGCGCATAGCCGCCAGTCGCGACAAATTCGATCACGCGCCCGAAGGTCGCGGCATCCATCCCGCTATAGGGCATGGCCGAACGCACCTCGTCGAGCAGCTCCGCCTCGCTGAATGGTGCGGCGCAGGCGCAGGCCATCACATGCTGTGCGAGAACATCATAACCGCCGGGACGGAAGACTTCCCCATCGCGCACGCCTTCTTCCACTGCATCAAACGCGGCCTGTGCCTCCAGATATTCGAAGCGATTGCCGGGGACGAGCAGCGCCTTCGAGGGCACGTCCAGACGGTGGTTCGACCGGCCGATGCGCTGCAGCAGGCGCGAACTACCTTTCGGTGCGCCCATCTGGATCACGCAATCGACATCTCCCCAATCGACACCCAAGTCGAGCGAGGCTGTGCAGACCAGCGCCTTCAGCTCGCCCGCCGCCATCGCGCCTTCGACCTTGCGCCGCGCCTCGACCGATAGCGAGCCATGGTGGATGCCGATCGGATATTTGGGATCGTTCGCGTCCCAAAGCTTCTGGAAAATAAACTCTGCAAGGAAACGTGTGTTGCAGAAAATGAGCGTTGTGCGGTTCCTGCCAATCTCCTCGATCAGCTGCGGCACCGCATATTGCCCGCTATGCCCCGACCATGGCACGCGGCCTTCCGGAAGCAATATCTGAAGATCGGGGTCAGCGGCGGGTTCGCCCTCGACCAGCCGCACCGCATCAATCTCGCCATAGGGCGCGAGCCAGGCGCGATAGGCATCGGGATCGGAGATGGTCGCCGATAGCCCGACCCGCTGCATCTGGGGGGACAGCTTTTGCAACCGCGCCAGACTGAGCGACAACAGATCGCCGCGCTTTGAATTAGCGAAGGCGTGGACCTCATCGATGATTACACGCTTGAGTCCAGCGAACAGCAAAAGGCTGTCTTCATGGCTGAGCAGCAGCGACAATGACTCCGGCGTGGTCAGCAGGATATGCGGTGGACGCACCCGCTGCCGCGACTTGCGCTCGGACGGCGTATCGCCCGTGCGGGTCTCGATGCGGATCGGCAGCCCCATCTCCTCGACCGGCATTAGGAGGTTGCGCCGCACATCGACCGCGAGCGCCTTTAGCGGGGAGATGTAGAGCGTGTGGAGCCCGTCAAAATCGGGGTCGGCGATGAGTTCGGCCAAGGTCGGAAGAAAGCCCGACAGCGTCTTACCCGCACCCGTTGCCGCGACCAGCAACGCATGCCGCCCCTCTGCCGCAGCCTCAACCATCTCCAACTGGTGCCGCCGCGGCGCCCAGCCACGAGAGGCGAACCAATCGTTGATGATGGGAGGTAAAGTCACCCGGGCTTAATGCCCGACATTTTCCCCACGTTCCAGCCCGCTTGCCGCGAGTTGCGCGTCGATCTGTGCCATCAGCCGCTCCAGCCCAGCCTCTGACGAAGCTTCCGCGCGTGCAACCAGCACGTCCTGCGTGTTTGAGGCGCGCAGCAGCCACCAGCCGTCGGCGGTGTTCACCCGCGCGCCATCGGTTGCGTTCACGTCCGCGCCTTCCGCCGAAAGCCGCGCCAGCACTTCGTCGATCACCGCGAATTTGCGGCTTTCATCGACCTGGAAACGCATTTCGGGAGTGTTGATCATTTCAGGCATTGCGGAGCGCAATTCGGTGACACTCTTGCCCAGCCGCGCCGAGGCGCGCATCAGCCGCAAGCCGGCATAGATCGCATCGTCGAAGCCGTAATAATCATGCTTGAAGAAGATGTGCCCGCTCATCTCGCCCGCCAGCGGAGAGGAAACCTCCTTCATTTTGGACTTGATGAGGCTGTGCCCGGTCTTCCACATCAAAGGCTGGCCGCCGAGCGCCGCGATCCGGTCATACAATGCCTGTGACGCCTTGACGTCGGCGA
>Ga0222712_10007479_pt1 | contig 10538 bp, 7 predicted proteins | sample C33_657DmetaG_FD_165043 | JGI IMG/M metagenome (GOLD analysis project Ga0222712, IMG submission 165043) | Estuarine water microbial communities from San Francisco Bay, California, United States - C33_657D | ecosystem: Environmental > Aquatic > Marine > Unclassified | place: USA: California...
TAGTTGTGAATTTGAGCATACCCGAAGAGTACGTGAACTGCGTGACAGCCTGGGCCGCCTCGGCCGTAAAATTACGCAGGTCGATGTGGTAACCGTTGATTGAAGTACCGACGACGCCGGTCGAAAAAGCGCCCGGAAGAGTGTTGGAAGCTGCGTAGGTGAACAGGATACCCTGGGAAGTTCCAGAGCCGGAGCCGACCGACCCACCGATCGAAAAGATGTTGCCCTGGACCACGAGGTTACCTGTCAGGTACAGATTTCCGTACCCAGTGTTGGTCGAAAGGTTCGAGGCCATGATGATGTTGTTGGTGTAGAGGTTCGAGCGGATGGTGACGTTTGCGATGTTCGCATCGCCCGTGACGTTCAGGGAGACAATGTTGCCCGTTGCGATATTGGCAGTAAGGACATTGGCGTTGGACAAGAATGCGGTCCCACTCACGTTTAACGAGGTGACGTTAGCCTGCGTAGACACGTTGAGCGAGGTTACGTTACCGGTGAGTACGTTGGCGTTGAAGAGGAACGCGGTACCCGAGACGTTCAGAGAGGTGACGTTAGCCTGTGTAGCAACATTCAACGAAGTGACGTTACCAGTGAGTACGTTGGCATTGAAGAGGAACGCGGTACCCGAGACGTTCAGAGAGGTGACGTTAGCCTGCGTAGACACATTCAACGAAGTTACGTTACCGGTGAGTACGTTGGCATTGGACAAAAATGCGGTTCCACTCACGTTTAACGAGGTGACGTTAGCCTGTGCAACAACATTCAACGAAGTGACGTTACCGGTGAGTACGTTGGCATTGGACAAAAATGCAGTCCCGCTCACGTTTAACGAGGTGACGTTAGCCTGCGTAGACACGTTGAGCGAGGTTACGTTGCCCGTGAGTACGTTGGCATTGGAGAGGAATGCGGTCCCACTCACGTTGAGTGAGGTGACGTTAGCCTGCGTAGCAACATTCAACGAAGTGACGTTACCAGTGAGTACGTTTGCATTGGACAAAAATGCGGTCCCACTCACGTTTAACGAGGTGACGTTAGCCTGTGTAGCAACATTCAACGAAGTGACGTTACCGGTGAGTACGTTGGCATTGGACAAAAATGCGGTTCCACTCACATTAAGACTCGTGATATTGGCGGTTGACAAGTTGGCAAAGGTGACGTTCCCCGTGAGTACGTTGGCGTTGGACAGGAATGCGGTTCTACTCACATTCAGGGAGGTGACGTTAGCCTGTGAAGAGACGTTCAGACTCGTGATGTTCGCCATGAGGGTGTTCGAGTTGCTCAGAAACGCCGTACCGCTCACATTCAGGGACGTGACGTTAGCTTGCGTCGACACGTTGAGAGAGGTGACGTTGGCAGTGAGGACATTAGCATTGGACAGGAAGGCCGTGCCCGAGACGTTCAAAAAAGAGGTGTTGGACGTTGTGACGTTGGCTGTCGTGACGTTGGCAGTCACAACGTTGGCAAAGGTGAATGATGCGAAAGTGGCGACATTGAGGGTCCCCACGTTGGCGGTTGTCAAGTTGGCTGTTGCGACATTTGTCAAAGTCAAGTTGGAATTGGCAAAGTAGGCCGTGCCCGAGACGTTCAGGGACGTGACATTGGCCTGGGTCGTGACGTTGAGACTGAGGGCGTTGATGGTACGGACGTAAGCCGAGCCGAACTGGGACCCAGATTGGCCGATGTTGGCCGACCCTGAAACGTTTGGTAAAAGGTTTCCTGATAATACTGTAGAGGTATTGAGAACAGTGAGGTTCCCATAAAGCAACGTGTTGCCCGTCGTGACCACGTCACCAAAATTGGTGATGACGGGCATCTTACTTTTCACCGAGGTTTTTTCTTTACCCACGGTCTCACGGTCGCGCAGCGACCATTCGGCCCCTTGGAGAAACCTTGGTAAAAACGTCCGGACGCGAAGCGGGCCGTCTGCGACTCCGCTGGAGACCCCATAAATATCATCTAAGACTCCACTCTGTGAATTTTGGATGAGATTTATTAATCTTTTGTTGTCTAGACTTTCTGTAGGGACCGTTCACACAGGTCTCAGAGTCACATACGACCCTGTGTAGCCCTCGGCCGTCACGTTAGTATAAGCCGTCCTGTGAATGTTGTCAGACGTATTCATAGCCTCAAAGTCTATGTAATAATATTTTGAAGTTGAATCCACGTAGAAAGGAATCTGGACGGGCACTGAAGGGTCCTGACCCACACTGATACGGTAACAGTAGAGCCAGACGCCCGGGTCTGCGAGGTTCGAGTGAACATCTGAGGTGTTGGACGAAAGGGCGATGGTCTTGATGTTGTTGTCTGACGTCAAAACGATGTTGAACTGGTACGGGCCGGTCTGTGAGAACCTGAAGCCGCCGTTGGCGGTTGGTCCTGTTATCAGGGGGTTGGCCCCGTAAACAGACCATGAGGCGACGGGGTTGGGGGCGAAGAGCGTAAAGAGGTTAGAGGTGACCGAGCCTGCGATGTTACCCGTCCAGTTGCCTGTCGCGTTGAGGGTATACGTGGCGTTCAGGTTCATGAAGAGACCAGAGGAGGCGGGGACGGGGACGGGGGTGGAGATGCTGCTGACGTTCAGGGTCTGTAGGTTTGAGGTGCCAGAGACGGTCAGCGAGGTTAACGTACCGACACTCGTGATATTTGCTTGGGCCGCTTGGGTGACGCTCTGAGCCGTGGGGACGGTCGAGACGTTCGCTCCATTTATGTTTGAAATTCCAGAACCATTGGAGGCCACGAGCAATCCTTGGATTGCGAGCCCTGTTAAAGTGCCCACGGACGTTATATTGGGTTGGGAAGGAGCAGTCACAGACTGCGACGTCGGGACGGTCGAGACGTTCGCGCCATTTATGTTTGAAATTCCAGAACCGTTGGAGGCCACGAGCAATCCTTGGATTGCGAGCCCTGTTAATGTCCCGACACTCGTGATATTTCCTTGGGCCGCTTGTGTGACGCTCTGAGCCGTGGGAACCGTGGAGACGTTCGAGCCATTTATGTTTGAAATTCCAGAACCGTCAGAGGCGACGAGTAAGCCGTTGATTGTGAGGCTGGTCAGGGCCCCGACACTCGTTATGTTGGGTTGGGCAGGCTGAGAGACGACGAGAGCCACGTTCGCGTTCGCCACGTTACCGACCAGGTTCGCCGAATTAAGGTTTGAAATTCCAGAACCGTCGGATGCGACGAGTAAGCCGTTGATTACGAGCCCTGTCAAAGTGCCCACGGACGTGATGTTGGGTTGGGAGGCGAGGGTGACGCTCTGAGCCGTGGGAACCGTGGAGACGTTCGACCCGTTTACGTTTGAAATTCCAGAACCGTCAGAGGCCACGAGCAAACCCTGGACGTTCAGACCCGTGAGAGTACCAAGAGACGTCACGTTGGGTTGGGAGGCGAGGGTGACACTCTGAGCCGTGGGAACCGTGGAAACGTTCGAGCCATTTATGTTTGAAATTCCTGAACCGTTGGATGCCACGAGCAATCCTTGGATTGCGAGCCCTGTTAAAGTGCCCACGGACGTTATATTGGGTTGGGAAGCGAGGGTGACGCTCTGAGCCGTGGGAACCGTGGAGACGTTCGAGCCATTTATGTTTGAAATTCCTGAACCGTTGGATGCCACCAGGAGCCCGTTAACAGTTAAACCTGTCAAAGTGCCCACGGACGTGATGTTGGTCTGGGCGGCGACTGTAACACTGAGAGCTGTCGGAACGGTCGAAACATTGGAACCATTTATGTTTGAAATTGCCGAACCGTTCGAGGCCACCAAAAGACCCTGGACATTCAGACCCGTCAAAGTCCCGACACTCGTCACGTTGGGCTGGGCCGGGGTGGCCAAGGAGCCCCATACAGCCGTTAGGTTCGAGGTTCCTGAGACGTTGAGGGTCGTACACGAAACAAAGGGAATCGTGAGCGTATCGAAATTAAAAACGGTATTGGTTGAGTTGGACGTGAAGCCGGCTGCGACGAGGTTGGTTGTGAAAAGGGTATTCGTCACATTTGCGTTGTAAATGTTTGCGGTGGTTACATTCAGGGTAGTGACGTTTGCAGTCGCAGACTGCAAATTGAAAAGGTTGGAGGTTCCCGTGACGTTTGCAGTCGCGGACTGCAAATTGAAAAGGTTGGAGGTTCCCGTGACGTTCAGGGTGGTTGTGATTCGGGCCGTAGCCGCATTGAGGCTGGTAAGGTTAGAGGTTCCCGTGACGTTCAAATTTGTTCCAAAAATTGAGGCGGCATTCAGAGTGGTCACGTTAGTCGTAGAAAGATTGGAGGTTCCTGTGACGTTCAAATTTGTTCCAAAAATTGAGGCGGCGTTCAGAGTGGTCACGTTAGTCGTAGAAAGATTGGAGGTTCCTGTGACGTTGACGGAGGTCCCAAAGACCGCCGACGCGTTCAGAGAGGCGACGTTTGCAGTCGAAGACTGTAAGTTGAGAAGGTTGGAGGTTCCCGTGACGTTGAGGGTCGCGAGGTTGGAAGTTCCCGTGACGTTGAGGGAGGCGCCGACGCTCAGCGCCGACGACTGTAAATTGAGAAGGTTCGCGACGCCCGGTGCGACATTCAGGGAGTTTAGAATTCCTAAACTCGTCACGTTAGGTTGGGAGGCTTGACTCACGACGAGAGCCACGTTGGCGTTGGCCACATTTCCCACGAGGTTACTCGAGTTGAGGTTCGAAAGACCAGAGGCGTTGCCGGTGTACAGAAGGGCCGTGACGGTCGCGAGATTCGTCAGGGAATTTACATTCAAACTTGTAAGAGTCCCAACCTGTGTGATGTTGGTCTGAGTCGCGGAGAGCTGAGGGGCGAGAACAAGACCGTTCAGGTTACTGGTTGTGAGGTTCGAAAGGCCAGAGGCGTTACCCATGTAGAGCTGGGATGTCACCGTTGTCAGGTACGAGCCGTCTCCCACCGTCAGGGAATAGCCGGGACTGCTCGTGGTGTGAATACCCACGTTTCCTTCTGGATCTATGACCATGGCCAAGGTCTGAAAGTCCCAAAACTCGGCGACGTTCCAAGAGTGACCGGGGCCGCCACCCTCGTACTGAACCACCTTGAGAGCCGTGGCTGTTCCGGCGTTGTTGATGCTCAGGGCGTTGGTCACCTGGGTGTTGGTTGCTGTGATTGTGAAGTTGCCTGTAACCACCAAATTACCGACGGAAACGTTGCCGAGACTGTGAAGGCCGATCATCGCCGTGAGGTTCCCGTTCAGGGTCGTGTCGCTCCTGACTACGAGCGTATCTGTTGACGTGCTCGTGAACACGTTCAGGGCTCCAGCAATGTTGCTGTAGCCCATCTCTAGTACTAGAAAACATAAGTTTTCGACCAAAAAAAGAAACCGTGGTTTCTTTTAGAACCATGTCCCTTTTCAATAAACTAGGTGCGGGTATAGGAACATTAACCATTTCTGGAGGTGGGGGTCAAGCCAACTTTTACGCCTCTCTTCCAGTAAACCTGTACACTTTCACATCATTTGTATTTTCAAATGCGAGTGCTACGAGTAACGTGGGCCCGACGTACACCCAGGTCAAAACAGCCTATTCAGCGACATCATGGACCCAAAACCAGGCTTATCTGGATGTTGTAACTAATGGTTTCCAGCTTTGGACGGTTCCCACAACGGCCAGTTATACTATAGAATGTGCGGGAGCGGCGGGTGGGAATTATGCCACGTACTCCAATGGAGCCGGAAACGTCATCAGTTCGACGGTGTCACTGACCCAGGGTGACAAGATTAACATTTGCGTCGGTCAAGCGGGGACGACGGGTTCTGGAACCATAGCCGCCGGTGGAGGAGGAGGGTCTTTCGTCGTATGGTCGAACAACACACCGATAATCATCGCAGGAGGAGGAGGCGGGACGTCATCTGGGTACCCAACTGGAGGCCCAGGAATCGGTGGCGTCGCGACGACATCTGGGACGGTTGACGCAGGCGGCCTCGGCACTGGCGGAACGAATGGTTCAGGGGGCGTCACGGCCTCGACAGCCACAAGTTCATACGGTCACGGGGGAGGCGGCGCGGGTCTCTTGGGGAACGGCACGACTATTGCGACGGGTCAGACGACGTGGCACGGCCAAGGTGGGCGCTCGTACGCAAACGGACTTGTGGGTGGGGCCCGTGGAGGCGCGGGAGTGTACGGAGGAACTGGGGGGTTCGGTGGTGGAGGAGGGGGTGGCGGCACAAATTCAGATACACGATCATGTTCAGGGGGTGGCGGCGGGTACTCTGGCGGCGCAGGCGGGGCGGTCTCGAGTGCAACAAACGGTGGAGGTGGAGGAGGCTCATACTCCGTGGGGTCAATCACTGTCATTGGTCGATGCACGAGTAACGGCTACGTAAAAATAACAAAGCTCTAGTAGATGAGCGCAACGTTCCTTGAAAGTGGGTCTGGACTTCCAGCGACTTTCCGGACGATCACAGGGGGGCAGGCAACCTTTTATTATGCGGCGAGTGCCGATTGGGGCTCCGTCTCTTACACGACACCGGGAACTTATTCGTGGACGGCCCCGGCGGGAGTCACGAGCGTCTGCGTAGTGTGTATAGGTGGGGGAGCTTCCGGAACAAACGGGACAGGAAACGGAACAGAATACGGCGGGAACAGCTACTTTATCAATACCACAACCGTTATGGGTATAGGAGGCCCCAGAAACGCTTCAGGTGTGGCAGCGGGCGTCACGGCCGGAGGAGGTTACGTGGGTGATGGAGGTGGGTTCGGCGGAAGAGTCGGTTCTGCATCCAACAATTGGCCCATCGGTGGCGGCGGGGCGGGTGGGTACTCGGGAACGGGCGGCCGTGGAACGGACTTTAACGCCCCCACTGCCACTTCGGGAACGGGCGGTGCTGGCGGAGGCGGCTCGGGAATAAGCAATAATTCAGGAGCTGGCGGAGGCGGCACGGGCCTCTTCGGACAGGGTGCGAACGGCACGGCGTCGGCCACACTGGGTTCGACTTTGGGACTTGGTGGAGGGGGCGGTTCTGGCGGAACGGCGGGTAGTAATGCCACGACGACGAGTGGTGGCACGGGAGGTCTCTACGGCGGCGGGGGCGGGTCGGCCACGGGATTCTGGCTCGGAGGAGGAGGCGGCGGTCTTGGATGGAAGAATAATATTCCAATCACACCTGGAAATTCATATACGGTCGTCGTTGGCGGCGGTGGAGGGACCGGTGCAAACGGCGCGGGAACGGGTACGAATCGTGGGAATGGTGGTCTGGGCGGAGGAGGCGCCGTACGTATCGTGTGGGGTTCTAACAGGGCTTTTCCGGCGATGAACGTTGGACTCCCTTGATAGCCTCCTCAAAAGCCTTTTTGATATGAGGGAAGCCCCGGTACTCTGACAGAGTCGCCAAAAGGCCCAGACGGAGATCCTCGAGGTTCTGTTCCTCCTGAGCGCGAAGGGTCAAGACGTAAGCTTCTATCTCGGGGCTGGACATTTCTACTATTTGTTCACAAGATAAACAGTCGCCGCTCTTACAGTGTAAGATGGAAAACCTGAACAAGGCTATCCAGTTTACACGTGGTATCCCACAGAACAAATGGGACCAGGGTAAGTACCTTGAGATTTACGAGAAGCAACACCAAGAGCTTCTCGAAAGGCTCGAAAGGTTCAGGAAAGAGGGGCTGGAAAACGAGGAAAAGTGGAGGGCCCGTGGAGTCCCTGAATTTGAGATTGAAAATTGGAAGTTTGGGAGGACCAATGAGTACATTCAGCTCCTGGAGGCGGTCATACAGTCCAAACAGCAAATTGAGTGGGCCAAGATTGGGCTTCGCCAACTTATTCAAGACAAAATTAGTCTCTTGGAGTCTATGATCTAGACTCGGAGCCCCCACGAGTCGTCTAGACTCGGAGCCCCCACGAGTCGTCTAGACTCGGAGCCCCCACGAGTCGTCTAGACTCGGAGCCCCAGGAATTCCCGACCAATCTTCGAACCCACAAACATGAAAGCCAGGCCCGTCAGCGCCACCACAGAGTGTTGACGAGTCGCGGTACGCATGTGCTGACGCAAGAGCTGGATGTGGGCGGCCAAAAGAATGAAAAAGCCGAGCCAAAAGAGGGTCGTGTAAAAGTCCATTAATATAATCAACTAATTAAGTTCTGCCCATGCGAGGATGGAATACACGGACGGGTTGTTAGTACACTGGATTCCACATAGGGTGATGATGTCGCTCGTCTGTGTGAACGAGTTTCGGCCGATTTGAGCCTCGAAGATGGTTGCTGGTAAGATGGTACTACCGGCTCCAGACTGAGCGAAACCCGACTCGATGACACGACCTCCCGAAATACTCGTCGCCGAGTCGTCAATCTGGACGTTTGTACTGTCGGCGTGTGATCGCCAGTTAGCACCGCTCAGTGTCCCGTTGAGAACCACAGACCAACGCGCCACGTCATTTGGGCCGCTCACTGCGAGCGCCACCTGTTTGAGAACTGCGATGGCGTCGAGTCGTCCGGGTGCGAGACGGATTGAAATGAGAGGCCGGAGGGTCGCTGAGAGGGTCGTGGCTGTGACGTTAGACTGGACGAAAAGAGCCTCTTTGGGTTCATAACCACCCTCGGACAAAACAGTCGAACAAATTTGGTTCAAATTTGAAGACCCTGAAGTGGCGGCTGCGTTGAAAATCTCGTAACGAAGGGGTAGACAGGCCGTGGTCGTGTAGGCGTAAGGGATCAGGTTGGCGTGGTTGAACGTGTGACAATTGATGAACGTGCCGTCGATGACGACGCCTACACGCACCGAACCGACGCCGAGCCATTCCGTATCAGAATAGAAAATCTGGGACTTGGTAATGTCCAGGGAATAGCCAGACGCTCCCGAACCATTGAGTTTGTCGCCGTTCCAATCTGGTTGAGCCACGAGCGTCTCCGTGACGGTGCCCGTCGAGTTGGAACGCTGGACGAAGTACACGTTCGAGTAGGCCGTCGTGGGACTCGTGTTCGAGCCGAGCTGGATATAGAAACCATTTTCAGTTCCAAAATAGCCGACGCGCTGGACGAGACCTGACTTGGCGGGGTTCATGACGAAGGTGGACATGGTCAAGAGGGACTTGCCCGGCTGGTAATTGAAGACGTACTTGGACTCGCGCGAAACAAAGTCTCCGACGTTACTCGTGACAAAAAGGTTGGCGGCTGACTGGGCCGCTATATAATTAACCGTCGTACCGGTACCAACTATGTTCGAAAAGAATTTTGAATTTAATTGGTACCGATTCTGAGAATCGAAGAGGGTCACAGGGTTACTCACACGGAGGCGGCCGAACGAGTCGACCTGCTCCGTGTGTTTGAGGGTCACATCCGAATTGAAGAGATAGACCATCGTCCTAGTAAAGGGAAACATAAGTTTCCCGTCGCGACCACAGGTCGCTCCTGCGAAGAACTTATTTGCGGGGACGCGTAGCGGACCCGGCTAAAAAACCTAGAAGATCGACCAACGGGTCCCCGTCCAAACAACGCTCACTGACCCGTAGTTCAGGGCGATCGTGAAGGAAGTCTGTCCGTCTATGAGGTCGGAACCGGATGCCGAGACGGTCACGCGGTACCCGACGAAAGTGCCCGCCAGGCCAGATTCGTCCTTTATGACGTACTGTTTCCCTGGCACCAGAGTCACTCCGAGAGGTAAATAAATTGTTGTGCCGTTCGAGACTCCCACGTAATAGTCGGTGATGCCCGGGCTCGTGTTGAATACACACCCTCCCAAAGTTGTCAAGGTTGTAGACCCACCCGAGCCTCCTCCGCCCGTGCTTGGACCCACGGTGAACCACGTACCGCCCAGAGCGTTTGATGTTGGTTGAAGGGTCGGCGAGTCCACGGCAAAGAGGTCCACGTAGTAGTAGGCCGTCGTGGACCCCACATAGAAATCAAAATCAAAAACGGCCGTAGGGTTCTGACTAATGAAAGGAACGTGACGCCACACGTACGTCTGGTCGGTCCCGTGAACCTCCGCGACGTTCGAGCCTATGGCGACGCCCGTGACGTTGTCGGCCGTCGTACAGAACATACCGCGGAAGTTGTAGACGCCCGTCTGTGAAAACCGGAAGTAGCCGTTGGCCGTTCGGGAAACCATGGTGCTCGACCCCTGGACCGTGAAAGGGCTGAGACTCAAGGCCAGGGTCTGACCATAAACTAAGCCTGTGAAAGTGCTCGGCGTCGTCTGACCACCTAAAGAAAAGTACAGAGAGCCGCCGGCGCCCAGAGGAGTCCCAAGGGCACTAAACACGTTCCCGGTGACCACGACGTTGCCCGTGATGTAGGTGTTCCCGAGAGGGCCTGGCAAGACGCTCGAAGAGATGACGACGCTGGAAAGGTTGGAAAGGCCACCGACGTTCAGAGACTGGGCAAAGACTGAAGCGCCGTTGAGTGTCACCACATTCTCCGTGAGCACATTTGCCAGTGCGAGGTTAGCCACGGTACCGAATAAGGACACTGCGTTGAGGGTCTGTGCGGTTGCGTTGAGCAGGTTGGCACTTGCGAGGTTTGAATTTGTTGCGAAAATTGACAAACCATTGAGGGTTGCGACATTCTCGGTCAAAACGTTGGCCGTGACGATGTTCGCCGTGGTC
>Ga0222712_10007483_pt1 | contig 10538 bp, 6 predicted proteins | sample C33_657DmetaG_FD_165043 | JGI IMG/M metagenome (GOLD analysis project Ga0222712, IMG submission 165043) | Estuarine water microbial communities from San Francisco Bay, California, United States - C33_657D | ecosystem: Environmental > Aquatic > Marine > Unclassified | place: USA: California...
AACATTGCATTGACAGATAATATTTCTTATCCTTGGTTCGCGGTCGCTGGTTACTCAAGAGGTATTGTAAACGCAATCAAAGCGTCTAAGAAATTAACATTAGATGAAAGAGATGACTTATACAAAGCAAGAGTTAACCCAATTGCAACTTTCTCAGATACAGGTACAATTATTTGGGGTAATAAAACCCTTCAAATTAAAGAATCTGCTTTAGATAGAATCAACGTAAGAAGATTATTATTAAGAGCAAGAAAGTTAATTTCAGCTGTTGCGGTTAGATTGTTGTTTGAACAAAACGATGATCAAGTAAGACAAGAATTCTTAAGATTGGTTAATCCTATCTTGGAATCAATTAAGAAAGAAAGAGGTTTGTACGATTTCCGTGTAAGTGTGTCTAACGACCCTGAGGACATCGACGCAAACACATTGAGAGGTAAGATTTACATCAAACCAACTCGTTCTCTTGAATTTATTGATGTTGAATTCGTAATTACTCCAACAGGAGCTTCATTTGACAATATCTAATCTAAAAGGAGATATAAAAGGAAGAGGGTATCAGAAATGGTACCCTTTTTTTATGGTTTAACGTATATTTTTGTACCAATTTTAACAGCGTTCAGTAGGTATAAGATATTATCATTTGAAACTCTAACACATCCATTAGAATGTGCACCACCTAAACCTTTCTCTTTGTTAGTTCCATGAACGTAAATTGACCTACTATATACGTTTTTATTACAATTTTCCAATCCAGTTAATTCTAAAATTCCAGTTAAAACATCTGCTACATGGGTTTCACCCGTTTTAGGGTCTTTTCTTGTTCCTGGCACATTAGGACCTAAAACCAAATCAACAGGTGTTTTCGCAACTAAAACTTGATATTTTCTTGGTGCCTTATATTTGTTACTAACCTTCATTAACCCCGTGGCGGTTGACCCACTATCTACACTATTAGAAAATCCCTTTGCACCTGTTGAAACTCTTATTTCTTTAGTTAATGTTTTACCATTTTGAGTATAATACATGGTTTGATTTGGACCCCAAACAATCAACATCGGTTCACCACTTCTAATTAATTTACTATTTGATAGGATATCATATAATTGTTTCCAGTTTTTAGACTTACTTGTTATGTCCTCTTGACCACATAAAGGAGTGTCAGAATCCTCATTAAAGTAATTTTTAACCTTATTAATTGTATTAGTGAGAACATCTTGTTCGGTTATAAACTTAACCAATCTTTTTGTTTGTTCTTCTGAAAGTATAATATCCATACCATATAAATATAAAAGATTAAAATAAAGGAAATGTTCCACATAGTTCCACGAGGAACCTATTTTTATGAAAATCTTAACTTCGTAAACCCAGTATATACTAGAAAATACTAGAACTGGTTTTTATTATATTTATTGTTAGAAGTTTATTCTGGAACTTAATACTGGAGCCTGTAAAAAACTACGAAAAATAATTGACAAAGTCAAATACTAATAAAAAATTTATTTCAAATACCGACATATTTATAAGAAGTAAATAATACGAAAAAAAACTTAACAAATACAAAATGGCAGATTTATTAATGAAAATGCCGGTTCCATATGAACCGAAAAGACAAAACCGATTTATTGTTCGTTTCCCATCTTCATTGGGTATCAACGAATGGTACGTAACATCGGCTAAAAGACCTAGTGCTAAAATTAACTCAGTAGCAATTCCTTTCTTGAACACTTCAACTTATGTTGCTGGTAGATTTGAGTGGGAAACGATGCAAGTAACATTTAAAGACCCAATTGGACCTTCAGCGTCACAAGCGTTGATGGAATGGTTCCGTTTACATGCGGAGTCTGTAACAGGTCGTATGGGATATGCGGCTGGTTATAAGAAAGATATTGAACTTGAGATGTTAGACCCAACGGGAGTTGTGGTTGAGAAATGGATTTTACAAGGTACTTTCATACAAGACTTAAACTTTGGAGATTTGGATTACTCAAGAGACGAATTGGCGACAATCACATGTACTTTAAGAATGGATAGATGTATCCAAGTTTACTAAGATAAAACAAATACACATACGAAACCGATATTCCTATTTTAGGGTATCGGTTTTTTGTTCTGTAGAAACTTTACTTTTAGATAATTATAGTTTAAACTTACTATATGGAAAATTATAATATAGACCCAACAATTTCTTACGATGTGGTGGAATTACCAAGTAAAGGTATTTTCTACTCAAATAATAAAAAAAGTTTAAGGGTTGCTTACTTAACAGCATCCGATGAAAATATCTTGGTAGCACCAAACTTATTACAGAGTGATACTGTAATTGAAGAGTTACTTAAAAGAAAAATATTAGATAAAGATTTTAATATTGATGAATTAGTTGATGAAGATAGACAAGCAATATTGATATTTCTTAGAAACACCGCATTTGGTAGTGAATACGAAATGGAAATGATTGATTCTAAAACTAACTTACCATTCAAATTCACATTAGACCTATCAATTTTAAAAGTTAAAGATTTTAACTTAAAACCTGATGAAAACGGAGAATATTCATATTTTATGAAAAGTTCAAAGAAGAATGTCACTTTTAAGTATTTGAATAATGTACAAGAAAAGGATTTAATAAAAATCAGAGATAATTCACCTACCGCGGTTGCACCCGTAACAACAAAAAGACTTGAAATGATGATTAAGTCAGTTGATGGTATGAGAGACCAAATGGGTATTTATCAATTTATTCAAAATTTACCAATCAAAGATTCTCAAGAATTTAGAAAATACGCAAACGAAAATAAACCCGGCATTGATTTGTCAGTAGATGTAAAAACCCCGTCAGGAGACACAGTCAAAGCTTATATTGACTTCGGGGTGGAGTTTTTTCGTCCTTTCTACGGAATATAAGAAAAAACAAATATCATCAATCACCAATTTAGTGGCTAGAGGATTTACCTATCGTGATCTTCTCATTATGCCAATACACGAACGTACTAATATTATCATGTTTATTAATGAAGAAAATTCTCAATAAACTATTTATAGATAATATATTAATACGACACAATGGCTAATGGATTAACTTCTCCTCAACAGAATACCTTAAAGACTTTATTAACAACTCCTATAGCCCAAGGCGGTTATGGTCTTGGTACATCAAGCGCACAAAGTTTTGTTAATAGTGGTAACCAAAGTATTTTAGGTAATTTAGCTAGTCAATCTACAGCAAATGGTAGTAATGGTATTGGTAATGCTGCGAATGGTATGATTGGTGTGGTTCAGACCACTCTTCAAGGTGCGGCTAAAATTGCCACCGCAACTTTATATGACCAATTAGGTAATGCTAGTAATAGAATTAGTACAAGTTCAATAAATAGTATTTTAGGTGCGGTGGTAGATGGTGTAGGTAATATAGCAAATTTAAATATTTCTGGAGCATTACAATCCATTCTTGGAGGTGCGTTAGGTGCTGCTCAAGATATAATGAAAGATTTGGCAGAAACCCAAGCTAGATTATTTGATGTAGCAAACAAATCAGGAACATATGTTGGTGAGTTAGGTGGTAACATGAGGGAGGAGTTGAGTGATGCAATGGTTACCACAACCAAACTTGGTATGACTGTTGATGATTTTTTAAAGAGTACCGAAACATTATTAACAAGTTCAGGTAGAATGGCTTTATATAGTAAAGAATCTATTGAGGAAGGGGTTTTAGCGTCGATAGCATACACTAAATCATCCACTACTTTATTAGAAAACAATGAAGCGTTTAGAAATGTTGGTTTTGGTTTACAAGACGCGGCTAAAGCAATTACCTCTGCGGGTCAAAAAACATTAGAATTAGGATTAAACGCTAAGGTGTTAACTGAAACATTAGTTAAAAATATAGGTAAATTAAATGAATTTGGATTTCAGGGAGGTGTTGCTGGTTTAACAAGAATGTCACAACAAGCACAATCCCTTAATTTCAATATGGATAATACACTTAAAATTGCCAACGATTTATTTGACCCAAATAAAGCGATAGATATGGCGGCCAATTTATCAATGATTGGTGGTGCTATAGGTGATTTTGGTGACCCATTAAGAATGATTTATGATGCAACAAATAACGTTGAGGGTTTACAAACAAGTTTAATAAATGCATCAAAAAGTTTAGCCACATTTAATTCAGCACAAGGTAGATTTGAAGTTACTGGTGCTAATTTAAGAAGAGCTAAGGTAATGGCCGATACGTTTGGTATATCAATGGGTGATTTGACAAGTTTAGCTGTTAAAGCTAACGTTCAATTCCAAGCCATGAGCCAAATACGTTCAATATTTCCTGAGGCTTCTAAAGAACAACAAGAGTTTATTAAGAATCTTTCAACAATGAAAGATGGTAAAATAGGTATCAGTATTCCTAATGAAGTTGCAGAAAAATTAGGTGTGATTGGTAAATTTAAAGATGGATTCATGGAGTTCTCTGAATTTGCAAAGTTAGACTCATCAAAAAGAGACGAACTTATAAAAGAACAACAGAAGATTGCCGCAATGAAACCTGAAGATATTGCTAGAGGACAATTCAATGCAACCACCCAAATTTTGAATGTGATTAGTGCTATGTATATTTCACAACAAAATCTAACTAGAAGATCAGAATATGGTACAAAGGTTAAAGATGTTAGTAATTCATTTGCTGATAACATGGCCAGCATTGACATGAAAAAAATAAAAAGAACTGGCGACATGTTAAAGGCGGTTGAAGATCAGGCGAAATTAACTATCAGTAAGGTTAATGGAACAGCAAATCCAACCCAACTAACACAATCACAATTAAATAATAGTGGAAATCAACTACCAAGAACTGATTTAAACAACAGTACCAATCAAAGTTATAATGATGCAAATAAATCAAATAATACCACACCAGATAATACAACACAAAAGGTTGATATAACACATACAATTACAGCAAGTGATTCAACAATGGACGCGATGACAAAACATTGGTCTAAGAATTTACAATCTTTAGAACTAATAGGAGTTAAAATTAATAACAAACCAAAAAGCTTCGATAGTACACAAAAAGTATTCACTAAATAACTAAAATATCTATTTATAAATAAAAATAATGCCAAGTAACTTAGATTTCGATTCAACAAAAAAGTTTAGAGACTATATTTTAGGTAAGACCCTGAAACAACCAAACGGACCTCAAGGTTTTACTAACGCGTCTTATACGGTACAAAATACCGCTGAATCACCTAACAAAACATTAGGTGGCGTTGAACCAACAAATCCGAGTTTAAACGGTAATCCATTCACAAACACATACGCACCAGAAAATATTAATTATATTCAAGATATTAATACGGTTCAAATTACAAATAGTTTAAATTTATATCCAAGTTTTATAAGTAATAATTATAATTTAGTTGGTATTGCAACAGGAGGTTCAACATATACTAATGAATCTGAATTATTTAAATTTGCTGCGAACAATATAAAATATAACACACAAGGACCTGTTTTTTCAAGGATTGCACAAAATGTTGAAAAGAACACAACGGGAAAAGCGAGGATTTTAGATGCATTAAATGGAAACGCAACAACGGCAATCAATATCATAACAGGTAGAGAACCACTTATTGAGGCGAATTATAAAATTACCACTGAAAGTGGACTTAGTATTCCAGGTTTGGCTGTTGATTTTTTAAAGTTAGTTGGTGGAGTCCAATTACCATTCTCACAAATACCTGGCGATTATTTAAGTGTACCACAAAATCCAAGAGATAATAAAACACAAGAAAAAGAAAGACCTGAAGCTAAAACTCAAGTTGGTAAAATATTTCAAGACGTTACAGGAACTTTAGGTTCAATGATTGGTATTAATAGAAGACCAAGAAAGGATAGGTCACCATCTGATTTGTTATTAGAACACATGGGTTCAGGACAGAAGAATAGATTATTTGATAATTTATCATTTAATAAATTTGGTCCTGATTATACAATATTAGCAAGGTCACAAAACACATCTAAATTATTCAATGGAATAAGTAAAGGTATAAACTTAGTTAAGAAAATGACAGGAGGAAGTGAGGCTCCTAAAATTAGTGGTTATATTGGTGACGACAGAGGTGACTCTGTTTCAAATATTTTACACGACCAATTTGATAGACCAACACAAAGTAGTTTTTATTTATCACAATTTTTTGATTCTAAAGCCGCGGAAGTTTTTAGAAGAAATACGTCAATATCTGAAGGTGGTAATATTGCCGGTAATTTAACATGGATATCAAATGATAGACAGAACAAACCAAAGTATGGTGCAAACAACAAAGAGTGGAGTGCTGAAAGTACATTATATGAAAAATCAATTTCCACTAATAGTGAATATAGTGGGTTTACTGACAATTCAATTTTAAGTTACACACAAGATATGTTGAAACAGTCAAATCAAGTTTCTAACGCGATTGACCAATCAACAAGATTATTTAAAGATGGTAACATGGTTATGTCAAAAGGTTCTGCAATAAAATACATCGATAAATTTTCTAAAGAAGAAGCTGGTGTAGAATATTGTAGAGTTTGGACTAAAGACCGTTCTTATATGAATCTTTCTGATACCATGAGAACAACTACCATGTATAGAAAGTTTGATGGTAGTGTAATGGGTGGAGCAAGTAGAGTATGGAATTTAAATATTGCACCAATGTCTAACGGTAAAAAATCATTTGACGGTTCAACAAACATAGTTTCAGGTTCAACATACGGTAGTAATTTCTATGCTAAAAAATATATGTTTTCAATTGAAAATTTAGCATGGAAAACATCTAATCGAGCGGGATTTCAAGTAAACGATTTACCTGCATGTGAAAGAGGTAATAACGGAGGAAGAGTTATGTGGTTTCCACCATACGATTTAAAAGTTACAGAACAAAATAGTGCAAACTGGGATAAGAATACCTTTGTTGGTAGACCAGAACCAATTTACACATACCAAGATTCTGAAAGAAACGGTACACTATCATTTAAAGTTGTTGTAGATCACCCAAGTATATTGAACTTGTTAGTTAGAGAACATTTTAAAGGAATGTCCAATGAGGAAGCCGATAACTACATAAACGCATTTTTTGCGGGATGTAAGGATTTAGATTTTTATGGTTTAATTCAAACATATACAACGTTAGATAGGGAAGATGTTACATTAATTCAATCTTATTTAGATAAAGGAGTTGATCCACAAATAATTGAAAGTTTAACATTTACAAGTGAACAAGTTCCAGAAGAAATCCCTGGAAAAACTGAAGAAAGTGAGGAACCTAAAAAATTAACATCAAGACTATTTTTTCAAAACGATAGACCACAAAAAACATCACAACAAGGAAAAACATCGGAACAATTTGGTAATATTTATACCGAATATATTTCTAAAAAAAGTCAATATATAAGTGAATTGAGTGAGGAGTTAACTGGTAGTACAACCACAAGTGGATTAATAACCGGTACAACAAAAAATCAAATACATGACCAACAAGTTATTTTTGATAAGGTAAATAAAACTGGTGTGGAAATAACTATCGACAACGCTAAACAAGTTGTAAAACAAGCTGAAGATGGATTTACCGATTTAGAAAAAAGTTACACAGATTATACCACGTTTGTTACAGAATTAAAAAATAATCTTTCAGGTAAGACTGTTAGTAATGAAGTTAAAGTAACGATAAACGCATCAACATCTGAAGTTGCAACCGATAAATATAATTTTTATTTAGGTGTTAGAAGATCATATAGTATTCTTGTTGATTTTCTTAATAAGATTAGTGGATTAGACCAATTTGATGAAAAGATAATCACTTGGTATACAGATGAACAATTAGCACCCGAAGCCGATAAAGGTGTAAGAGATATATTTTCAATTAATTTCAAAGATTTAGGATACGATATTGAGGGTAAATTTGTTATTGAAATTGCAACCGAGGGAGAAAGTTCCGACGTACCAAATTTTAATGGGGTTGGTAATATTGATTGTAAAAAAGAAATTAAAACAAAAACAGGATTAAAAGACCATGCACCTATTGCGTTTTATTGTAGAAGTGCTGAAGTTCAGATTGAATATAAAAACAAAACAATTAAAAAAATAGAAGGACAAAAAGTTAAAGTTCCAAGATTAAAAGTTAGTCCTGATAAGAAAACAGTTGGAGGTAGACCACCAAATAAACCAACTATTGATGTGATGAAAAGAATAATAATGAAAACTTTATCGGAGTGTCATTATTTTAAAAAATTAGAAGAAGATTCTCCGATACAATTTTCATCACTAAGAGAAAAATTAAAATATTTTCATCCAGCTTTCCACTCAACAACACCCGAGGGATTGAATAGTCGATTGACATTCTTATTACAATGTCTAAGACCTGGTGATACAATACCAATTATAAATAAAAAATTAGATAAGACAGCAAGAAACACAAGTTTTGGTCCACCACCAATTTGTGTATTAAGGGTTGGAGATTTTTACCATTCTAAAGTTATTATAAAAGATATTAATATTAGTTATGATGATAGTCCTTGGGACATGAATCCTGAAGGTATTGGTATGCAACCAATGATTGCGAGTGTTACATTACAACTTAGTTTCATCGGTGGACAAGGATTAGAAACGCCAGTTAATAAATTACAAAACGCGTTATCATCAAATTTCTTTGCAAACACCGAAATATATGATGAAAGAGCTCAAGCCACCAATACAATGATTGATGGAAAACCAGCCGAACAATTCACTCAGGAATTTATTAATAAGTTAACTAAAAAACCTGAGTTTGAATTGATTAACGATTTGGTTGGAAATAAAGAAAGTGTAATAACAGGAAAATATATGGGTACCCCAATTGGTACTGATATGGACTATACTGAATTATTATATGGTAATGAAGGTTTGTTAAATACAGCCTCAAATTACAAAATAATATTAGAAAATGCATTTCAATATTTACAAGGTAAGTTTGGTGATAATTTTATGAAACTTATTTTCTCAAATGAATATAGAACAAATAATAAGATTGAAGTAATCACAATGGCTGGAGATGCGAACCCAAGACAAATCGAAGTTTGGGGATTATCAGATAAAGGTAAAGAAATATCAACACTTATTAAGAACATTAGACCAACTATAAATGAAGCAATTAAACAAACAGATTTAACAAGAGACATATTTGATTATTGGAGAACACCTTCAGCTAATCCAGATGCGTCTCCACAATCTAATAGTATATTAGAAAACAATTTATTACCAAAAATTATAGATAGTAATTTTGATAGTATATTGAATAACGATGGTTTGAAATCTTTAGAAGAGAAAAGAAATAAATTAATTGAAATTATTGACAAATTAAATTTTGTAGTTAATTATGAACACGACGGTAAAATTGAAGATGATAAATACAAACAAGCGGACCTTGGTGAATTTTCAGGAAGTGTGTTTTATAATACATATAAAGACATAATTGATTTTTTAGATAATATACATATAAAATTAAATGAAAAATTAAATTCAAATATAGTTCAAATTGATTTTGATACTCCTGACGATGACATGTTAAGTACATTTTTAGAAACTGAAGTTATGAAGGATTTTATATTCCACATGGTTCGTGATGAAAAAAATAAAATTATTGATTATTATAATAGTGATGCTGGTGATGTGTACGACAATGTATTACTTAATTATGAATGGGCAGAGAGTTATGGTTACTATGTTGGTACATGGTTTAATGACAACAATTATATTGAAGACCAAATTTTGAAGTCAAAAACATTTAAATTTGGACTTGTACCACCAATAAGAACTAACACAAATAAAATTTCTTACCCTATTACAAATGAAGACGAATTAATTGATGATTACGAGGGAGGATTATTAAACAAAATTTTCATTAATAAACCATTCTTAGACCCATCTAATTTAAACTATTATAAAAAATGAGTAGACAATATTTCAATAGATACCAACTATTTTTAAAAGACGGAGGATTTAGAATTGTGCCAGGAATTGAATTACCAATCAAAGGAACTGACAAATACTTACAATATAAAAAAGGTAAAGACAGATTAGATAAGGTATCACAAGAATATTATGGTACACCATTATTTGGTTGGTTAATTTTACAAGCAAATCCATCAGTAGGTGGTTTAGAATTCACAATACCCGACAATTCATACTTAAGAATACCATTTCCATTAATTACCTCTTTACAAGATTATAAAAGTGGTGTAGAATTGTATAACTTATATTATGGGGAACAATAAAATACAAGAGACTGAAAATTTACATATTAGGTTAGATGAAAACAACGTTATTTGTATAGACCCAAATTCTATTATTAACGAAGATGGATTAGTAGAACCTAGACACACCAACCCTGAAAAGTTGGTTATGTTTGTTAATTTAGAGGCTGATTTAATTCCAAGAACAGTATTATCCGTTTCAGATGAAAAGGGAAAGGGTAGATTAAGTTCTATTGCTGGTGGAACCTTAAATTTAATGAGTAATCAAAATGGAA
>Ga0222712_10007484_pt1 | contig 10537 bp, 5 predicted proteins | sample C33_657DmetaG_FD_165043 | JGI IMG/M metagenome (GOLD analysis project Ga0222712, IMG submission 165043) | Estuarine water microbial communities from San Francisco Bay, California, United States - C33_657D | ecosystem: Environmental > Aquatic > Marine > Unclassified | place: USA: California...
GGTGGGCGTGAGCCGGTCGTAGAAGTCGAAGCCATAGGCCGCGACCAACTGGTCCCGGATCCGCCCGGCGGGCAGGAGCCCGATGGTCACGAGGAGGTCGAGGGCGCCCTGCTTGGCGGCGAGGGCCCGGGCGTCGCCCGCGTGGTCGGCGAGGTCGTCGGAGAGGAGATACATGATGATGGAGAGGTGGTGGTGGAAAAGGGATACCGGGGACGCGTCGGCGGCCGGGGCCAGCAAGGAAAGAAGGGGGAAGAAAGGGGCCGGGACGGCGGAGGGATGAGCTCCGCCGACCGGCCTCTGGGTGGGACTGTCTCAGACCAGGCCTTTCGCGAACTTGGCCATGAGCGCGGGCGTCGCGCCGTCGAAACCGACGACGTCGAGCATCCCGGCATCGGTGGGATCCGCGATCGTGAAGCCCGTCGAAGTCATGCCGGCCACGATCAACTTGGCGTTGATGCCGGTGGCGTCACGATACTTCCGCAAGGCCTGCACGGGCTGGATCCGGCCCGCCCACGTCTCGCTGTCCGTGAGGACGACGAACGTGTCGACGTTCACCTTGTTCGCCAGCGCCCAGGTCATGGGCAACGCGCAATCGGTACCGCCCCCGTTGATGCTGGAGACCTTCTTGGTCGCATCAAGGATGCTGTCCCGAGCCGTCACGCCCAGTTCGCGGATCCCCTGGTCGAACCCCATGATCGCCGTCCACGGCTCCGTACGAGCCGCGACGACCGCGAGGGCCGCCGACGCCACGTTGGGCGTGAGCCCAGGTACGCCGGCGATCTCGCCACAGGTCATCGAGCCAGAGACGTCGAGTCCGAGGAGGTGCCGCGTCCCGGCGGGCTCGACGGCGCCGAAGGCGAGCTCGAACGCCTCATCGAGGGCCGAGACCACCTTCTGCGAAACCGTCCATTTGCCGCCGGACCGCACGCCCTGGCCCGAGGAGTAGGTCCGCAGGGCGGACAACACCTGGATGGGATGCACCTTGGCGCCCCGGAGCTTGGCGGCGTCCGTCAACCGGGTGGCGACGAGCTTCTCCGCGTCCGACAGGGGCGACAGCAACCCGACCTTGGACATGACTCCGAGGTTACGGATCATCGCCGTCATGGGCATCTCATCGAGCAGGGCCTCCCAGACCTCGACCTTGGCGAGGGCCTCGGTGGGAAGCGCCTCACGCGGGAGACGGTAGGTCCGGATCAGCTCGACCAGCTTCTTGACCGAGGCGTCGTCGTTGGCTTTCGCCAACGCGGCCAGCTCGGTCTTGTCGCCGATATCGACGCTGACGCCGAACATCCTGTCCACGGGCTTGCCCACGAACTTCAACCCGGCGGCCTGCTCGGTCGCCCAGATGAGGTCCAAGCCCTTGACGCCGGGAGCGGTCCCGGCCTTGGCCCATTCGGCTTTCTCGCGCTTGGCGGTCCAGCCGAAGAGCTTGCCTTGGACCTCGTCCTTGGGGACGGGCTTGGCGAGACGCAGGACGTCCCTCATCGACCAACCCTCACGGGCCCGGTACTTGACGAGCTGCAAGGCCAACGTGTCGTCGGGGCGCTCCTTGAACCAGGCGCCGACCGCCTTACGGAGGCCACGGCCCCAGCCACGGAGCTCGTTCGTCATCGCGACGAACTTGAGCAGGTGCGTGCCGGTCTTGAGCGCGGCGGGCACCGCGGCCAACGCGGCCTTACGGGTCGCGGCGTCGCCTTGGGAGGCGGCCAGCGCGAGCACGAAGATCGCGGGGTCGGCCTTGGGGGCGCGCCCCGCGGCGAGCATGGCGACGGTGATGTCGACGACCCGGACACCATCCTTCGCCAGCAAGGCGAGCACGGTGTTGGCGTTCTCCGCCGTGAGCTTGCGCTCGGAGGCGTAGTACGTCCCGCCCTCGGTGCCGAGGATGAGGAAGCGCTCCAGCTTCTTCCAGTCGTCCAGCTTGAAGACGAAGCCCCCGGCGCTGTTCTCGACCATGTCCCGGCCGGGGATGGGGAGACCCTGGGGGGTCTCGGTCGACTGGAGGCCCGCGAGGGCGTCCTTGAGGTTCTTTTTCATGTGGGTTTGGTGCCCGTGAGGGCGGTTTGGTTTATTTCATGGTTGGTGGGTGGAAAAGGGAGGCGGTCCGCCGGGGTTTGCCGTGACGAACGGAAGCCCGCCCAGGTCATGGGCAAGGCTGGCAGCGGCGAGACCGCGCGGACCGGGCTGGCACCGCGGCGGCGGCGCAGCACATGGCCGCGGGGAAAATGTTTTGAGCAAGTTTGGGGAGAAAGGGTGCGGGCTTGCGCCCTACGGGTTCGATGTATGGTAACCTTCCTCAATTCGGCTCAAAATGGGTGGAAGCGGCGAGCGCGGGGCGCGGACCTGACCTTTCCCCTTCTTCCCGGCGCAAAATCTAGCATGCGCATAATAACGACGCCCCGTGGGGACGCGAACCCCGGCGTTGGCCGGTTCAAAGCCGGCCTCGACGCCTTGCCGTTGAATCGAGCAATTCAAGCCAAGCCCTCGGGGATGACGGCAAACTTCCCAGCCCGGGACTTGGCGGAAGCCATCACACAAAGGTCCTCTGTGTTGGAATCGAACCAACGTTCGGGGTCTTTCAGGCCCCTGTTCTACCGGTTAAACTAACGGAGGATAAAGTTCTGAAGGGGGCGGGACTTGCACCCGCAGCTCCGGTCTTATCCAGATAACCCAGCGCGATCGGCTCGGTTGCCCAAACAAGTGGGGGCGCTGGATACGCGGCGCTTTGATATTTAAGCTACCCCCTCTGAAAGATGGGCTAGTGAGTTGGCGTCGGAGCGGGCTTTCGCCCAGACCAGGCTTTCGCAGGATCTCTAGACAAGATAACCGACGGCCGTTCGGCCCAAAAGTGAGGAGTGAGACTGGCTCCGTCCGCCGCCCGGCCGGCGCTGAAGCAAAGCCGGGCCGGCGGACGGAACCAGCGGGGGCGACGCCCCCTTGGCACCAAGGTGCTGCTTCTGAAATTGCAACCGGGGAGAGGCTTGAACTCTCGTCTGCTGGTTCGTTCCAGCTGCTCTGTCCGTTGAGCTACCCGGAGGGGACCACTACACAGGGGATGTCGGCACCAGGCCGACGGGCCCGCGGGTTATCGACCTGCGGGCAAGGGGCAACCATGTTGGGAATCGAACCCAATCTACCAACTTCGGAGTCTGGCGTGCATCCATCACACTCCACGGTCAACAATACCCGGCTGCCGGGGCGGTCGCGTCCTGCCGACGCCGACCGCCCTGCTTCCGGCCAAAACGGAAACTCAGGGGGGACTCCAACCCCCAACCTCCGCGTTCGTAGCGCGGTGCTCCAGCTTTGAGCTACCGAGTCATCAAGTCATGCCTTATCACGGCCGCCCTTCGATGGGCGGATGACCAAGCGAATGGATTGGGCAAGTTTTTGCTTCGGGGTGGTCCCGTCGTGTAATAACCGAAGCCATTCGGCCCATGATCCAAGGTGGCGCGCCCGGAAGGAATCGAACCTTCGCCGCAAGCTTCGCGGGCTTGCATCTTGTCCACTCGACTACGAGCACGTTGTTGAAATTCTTGAGTTCACCAGGGGTCCGCATGTGTCGGGTCGGTTGAGCCCGGGGATGGCGCGACGCCGGGAAAAATGGGCAAGTCATCATACCAAGACTGCGGGGCGAGCCGCATCATCCGGGGCCGCCGGACTTTGATCCAATAACCTTGGTACTTTCGGCCCAAAATTTCCCTAAGGCGGCGGACCACATGGATCGGCCGATTACGAATTGCGGCAGGCGGGGCTCGAACCCGCGACATCCAGTTTGGAAAACTGGCACTCTGCCCATTGAGTTACTACCGCGAAATTTACCCCCAGTTGGCCGTGCGGGACTCGAACCCGCGCCAAGCCCTTATAAAGAGCCCGCTCTGACCGCTTAAGCTAACGGCCGATCCGGAAATGGCGTTCGGAGAAGGAGTCGAACCCTCGTTTGCTGGTTCGTAGCCAGCCGCTCTATCCACTGAACTACCCGAACGTGAAGGTGGGAGGCCGGCGATCGGGCCGGTGACCGGCCTGGTTGCGCCTGGCGGGATGAATTGGCGCCCCCACGGAGAATCGAACTCCGGCGTCATCCGTGACAGGGATGTGTCCTAGCCGCTAGACGATGGGGGCGTAAAGTGAGACACGGCTGGCGCCGCGGGACAGACCTTGTCCAGGGTTCTTGGTTCTTTGTCGGACGTTGCTCCGGAATCTCCCGGCCGACCGGTCCGTGATTGGCTCGCTTCGTCCGCGACGAAGGAAATTGGCACCCCCACGGAGAATCGAACTCCGCTTCCCGGATGAGAGCCGGGCATCCTGACCTCTAGACGATGAGGGCATAAAGAAGGGCGCGGCTGGCGCCGCGGGCAAGCGGTCACAGGGACCGTGCCGATGAGGGTCGGACTGGCCGGATTCGAACCGCCGATCGCTTGCAGCCCGAGCAAGCGCTTTGGCCTGGCTGAGCTAGGATCCGAAGGATGGTTTCCTGACCAGCCGAAGCCGGGGTCTTGGGGAGGACCCGAAAACCTAAAATGGTGCCAGGGGGTCGGGTTTGGTCCACAGTGTGGCGGCGTTGCGGCGCGGCCCGTGGCCCCTCCCCTGGCGTTTATTCTTTCTTTTGCTGGCCCGGGATCGTCGTGACGTCCCCGGTATGAGAATGAGCGGGTTGTTCTCCTTTCGTTCGCTGGTTTCGAGGCCAACGTCCTTGGGTAGAACCGATTGAAAGCAGCCTGCATAGTCTCACTGCACTGTCACTACTTATTTTAACAGTTGGCCTTCTCTGGTTCATGTTTAATTCTTAAACTACTATCCTTAAATGGTTTACAAATGTTAACAATTTTTGTCTACCTCGGCCGAGGCACCTGCCCATCCCCCATCAGGTACCTCAAGAGGTCCCTTTGCTGCTCCGGGGTGAAGGCCTGGAGGAGCCCTTCGGGCATGAGCGAGATCGGCAAGGTCTCACGCTTCGCGATCTCCGCTCGGTCGATGACGTTCTCCTGTCCGACCGAGCGCAACGTGAGCGTGCGTGCGTTCTGCGCGCCGACGATTCCGCTGAGCACGCGTCCGTCTTTCAGCGTGATCGTGTTGAGGAAATACGCGGCGTCGACGACGGCGCTCGGGTCGACGATGTTCTCCACGAGGTAGTTCAGGTCGCGACGACCGCCACCGGTGAGGTCGGGTCCGAGCGCCCCACCCTCGCCGAAGAGTTGGTGGCACTGTCCGCACACGGCGGCGAAGAGCGCACGTCCGCGCGACGCGTCCCCGGCCGCGATGAACGCCGGCGTGTGGCGCGCCTTGAGTTCAGCCATCAGCGCGCGCTTGTCGGCGGAGGTATCGCGGGCCGCGCCCCAGACCTGAGCGAGCAACGCGTCGAGCGATGCGTCCCGGAAACCACGCACCTGCCGCGCGGCCGCCGGACCAAGGTCGGCCTTGGCGATTTTCCCGGCGGCGATCGCCTTGAGCAGCTCGGCCGCGAAACGCGGACGGGAGACCAGCGCGAGGATGGCCGCCGGGCGTTCGTGGGGGTAAAGCTGCGGGTAGCGCTCGAGGATCCGCTTCGCGACGCCGTCCTGGTCGAACTGCGTGAGTCCCTGGATCGCCTCCATCGTCACGCCGCGCACGGTGAGCAACTTCTCGCAGACCGCTCGCAGTTGCGGATCCTTGGCCTCGATCAGGCCGAGCAACGCCGTGCGCCGCTGGTCCACGAGGGCTTGGTCGTCCTGGGCGATCCGGCGGAGCTCGTCGAGGGCCACGCCGTCGCCGAAGAGCACGTTGAGCGAGCGGACCGCGGCGAGCGCGGCGGTCTCGGTCGCCGGGATGGAGGCGACGAACTTGTCCCAGGCCGCGGGTTTGGGAACCTTGCGCCACCCCTTGAGCCCGGTCGCCAGACCAGCCACGATCTCCGCGTGCCCATCCGGCATCTCCGCCGCGTTGGCGAGCAGGTCTTCCAAAGCCTCCGGGTGCTTGTCGGAGGCCTCGGCGAGGCGGCGCGCGATGAGCTTGGTCACCTGCGGCACGCGGCAGACGTGGGCGCAGTTGGCCAGTTCGGCCAGCGGCAATTCGCGGATCCCGGTCCAGACGAGCAGCGGCAGGTTATGGTCGGTGGTATCCTGCTCGTAGCGTAGCAGGTGCTGGGCGACGAGCGTGCGGATCGGCGCGGACAGGTGCGGGAGCGCCGACGCCAAGGCGAGCCGGACGCGTTGGCCGTGCGGGGTCGAAGCGAGTTGGAGCAACGCGTCCTCCTCGGCCTGGCAGGCGGAGACGAAGCGCAGTTGGTTGGGATACTTGGTCAGGTCGCCGTTCCGGCGCACCAGCGGCTCGGTCAGTTCGCGCTCGATGAGGCGGGCGAGCACGTCAGGGCGGCTCTCCGCCGACAACGCCGCCGGGGCGTAATGCGCGCGGTGCGCGGCGGCGAACGGGTCATCGGTCGTCTTCACCGTCCGTAAAGCGAGCAGCGTGGAGTGCGCGTTCAACGCGAGGACCGGGTCGGCCTCGGCCGCGAGCTTCTCCCACGCCGGCAAGGCCGCGGACAGGTCGGCGCCCTTCCAGGCGCGTTCACGGAGCTCCCAGCGCGCCATGCGGACGAGCCACTCGTTCCGGCTGCGCTGGAGCTCGACGAGCTGCACCGGGGTCGCCCGGGTGAGGTCGATCGCCGGCTGCCGGGGTTCGCCATAGGCGACCTTGAAGATCCGGCCCGAGGTGCGGTGGATGCCATCCTGGTCGTGGCACTCGCCGATGTCGCTCCAGTCGAGGATCGTGACGGCCCCGTCCGGCCCCTGGCTCAGCTCGATCCCGCGGAACCAAAGGTCGTCGGACTTCAGGATATCGGGCTGATGCTTCATCACCAGCGCGCTGCCTTTCCGTTCGATGGCTTCCACGTTAACGCGACGACCGTGGAGGTTCAGGGTCATGAGCTTGTCCCGGTAGGACGCCGGCCAGTTCTCACCCTGGTAGATCATCATCCCCACGTGGGCATGCCCCCCGCCGAAGCCGTCCGCCCCGCCGCGCCCGCCATCGGCATCGTTCCACTTCTTGCCCGTATCCCAGTGGTAATGGTCGGCCTGCTGATCGATGAGCTCGTAGACGAACGGGTACGGGTCCTCGCCGTGCATGCGCTTGAAGTGCGCGCCGTGGATGCCCTGCCAACCGTGCCCGATCACGGTGTTGATGAAGAGCAGCTCGTGGTCCTTGGTCCAATCGGAACCCCACGGGTTGGTGGTGCCATGGCAATACGGCTCGAAGACCTTCGTCACCGGGTGGTAACGCCAGAGCCCGCCCGCGGTCGGCTGCCGCCGCTCCTGCGGGACGCCCGGCACGTCGATCCACGACGTGCTCGAGATGCCCACGCGACCGTAGAGCCAGCCGTCCGGCCCCCACTTCAAGCCGTTGGCGAACGTATGCCGGCTCGCCGCGGTGGTGCTGAAACCATCGAGCACCACCTGGGGCGGACCCGCCGGCTTGTCTCCGTCCATCGGGATGAAGAGCAGGTTCGGCGGGCACAGCGCGTAGACCCCGCCGAAGCCGCGCTCGATGCTCGTCAGCATCTGCACGTCGTCGGTGAAGACCGTGCGCTTATCGAACTTCCCGTCGTGGTCCGCATCCTCGAGGATCACGATGCGGTCCTTGAGCTTCAGGTCGAACCGCTCCTTGCCGTCCGAGTACGTGTAGTTCTCCGCCACCCACAGGCGGCCGCGTTCATCCCAGCACAGCGCGATCGGCTGGCGGACGTCGGGCTCGGCGGCGAAGAGCGTGGCGCGGAAGCCTTCCGGCAAGTGGAGCTTCGTCAGCGCGTCGGCCGGCGTCGGCAGCGGGATCGTCTCCGGCTGGTTGTTCGTCGGCTCCGGGAACGACGCCGCGCCCAGGGTCAGGGCGAAGCAAAAGGCGAAGGGGCGGATGACCATCGGGGTGCGGGCTCATCGACCACGATGGTGCGGCGAGGTTCCAAGTCGACCCCGCAAGCGGCGGGCCCGCTCAGAAACCGCGGACGATCTGCGCGTGGACGTCGGTCGAGGCGATCTGGGCCGGCAAGGCGGCGTCGCGGGCGGCGAGGCAGACCGGCCAGTCCAGGGTGTCTTCCGGGATACGCCCATGCGATCCTTTCACCAGCGAGGCGTCCTGGGAGACGACTTCCATCAGCGCCTTGAAGCCGAGGTTCTTCTTCAGCAGGAACCAGGCGATCTTGAGCATCGGGAACCGGATCTTGGGATCGATGAAAAGCTCGACGGGGTCGTAGCCGGGCTTGCGGTGGATATCGATGGTCCGGGCGTAGTCCGGGTCGCCCTGGCCTTCCTCCCACCAGTAATAGGAGAACCAGCTATGGTCGTCGGCGACGACCACGAAGTCCCCGCTGCGCGGGTGCGCGATCCCCGCGGCAGCCTGCCCCTCGGCGTCGAGCACCTGGGCGACGCCGGGAGTGGCGAGCAGGACCTTGCGAACCTCTTCGCGGACCGACGGGTCGAGGACGACGACGTGCGCGACCTGGTGGTCGACGACGGCGAAGGCCTTCGAGTTGAAGACGTCGAGGGTCTCGACGCCATCCTCCAGCTTGAGCTCCAGCCAGTCGTGCTCGCGCAACACCTTGTTGAGCGGGACGGCCCGGTCTACGGCGGTGATGGCGTATTCGGAGACGATGACCACGTCCACGCCGCGGGCCTCGAGGAAATCGGCGAGGTCGCCGACGAGCGTGTCGACGTCCCGCCGGGCGGCGTCGCTGCGCGGGTCGCTCGGCCCGAACCGCTGCAGGTCGTAATCCAGATGCGGCAGGTAGACCAGGCTCAGGTCGGGCTGGTCATGCTCCTCGATCCAGCGGGCGCTGTCGGCGATCCACCGCGACGACGGCAGGCCGGCGCGCGGGCCCCAGAACGAATGGAACGGGAAGTCGCCGAGGTCGCGCTTCAACTGGGTCCGGTAGCGCTGGGGAAAGCTCGCGATATCGAAGACCTTGCCGCCATTCGCCTTGTACACCGGGCGCGGCGTGACGGAGATGTCCGCCGCCGTGCCCATGTTGTACCACCAGAAGAGGTTCGCGACCTTGAGCTTGGGGTTCTTGGCATGCAGCGCGTCCCAGACCTTCGGGGCGCCGACCAGACGGTTGGACTGCTTCCAGAACTGCACCTCGCTGAGCGCGCGGTCGTACCAGCCGTTGCCGACGATGCCGTGCGTGCTCGGCTGCTGGCCGGTGAGGTAGTCGGACTGCGCGGTGCAGGTGACCGCGGGGAACGCGGGCTTCACGCGGGCGACGGAGCCTTTCGCGGCGCGCGCGGCGAGGCGCGGCATCACGCCGGAGGCGAGGTCCCGGGCGGAGAGACCGACGACGTTCAGGACCGCGCGGCGCATGGCTGCTGGTCGCGCGCGCGCAGCTCGTCGGTCGCGCGGCGCACGACTTCGGTGGGCATCACGTGGACCTGGGTCGAGCGACCGATGGCCGTCGGAAGGACGAGCGTGAGCTGGCCGCCGAGGTGCTCGCGGAACTCCTCGAGGCCGGCGAGCATGGTGGCGCCGCCGTCCTGATGCATCTCGGGCGCGTAGATCTTGAAGCCCAGGGCGACGAGCAGGTCGAGCGAGCGGGCGGTCTCGGCCGCGCCGAGGAACCCGAGGTCGCGGGCGCAGAGGAGGTCGAGCGCCAGGCCCACCGCGACGGCTTCGCCATGCGTGAGACGATGGTTCGTCATGGACTCGAGCTTGTGCGCGGCCCAGTGGCCGAGGTCGAGCGGGCGGGCGCTGCCGAGCTCGAAGGGGTCGCCGTTGCCGGCGATGTGGCGGGCGTGCAGTTCGGCGGAGCGGCGGACCGCGCGGCCGATCGCCGGGATATCACCGGCGGCGAGGAGGGACGCCTCCTTCTCGAGGCTACCGAAGAAGACCGGGTCCTTGAGCAGGGAGACCTTCACGGCCTCGACGAGACCATCGCGCAGGCCGCGGGCGTCGAGCGAGGCCAGCAGGGCCAGGTCGTTGACAACGGCGGCGGGCACGGCGAAGGCGCCGGTGAAGTTCTTCTTTCCGAAGGTGTTGATGCCGTTCTTCACGCCCACGCCCGCGTCGCCCTGACCGAGCGTCGTGGTCGGCATGCGCACCAGGCGCACCCCGCGGTGGGCGGTGGCCGCGGCGAAGCCGACGGCGTCGAGGAAGGCGCCGCCGCCGATGGCGAGCACGTAGGAATGGCGGCAGATCTTGTCGGCCTCGATGGCGGCGAGGGCGGCCTTGACCACCGCGGAGTCCTTCTTGGCGGGCTCACCGCCGGTCAGCACCAGCGGCGCGCGGGTGAAATTCACGCCGGCGGCACGGCCATAGGCGGCGATCTCCGCGGTAAAACCGGGACGGGACTGCGCGAGGCCGGAATCCACGATCGGGATGACCTTCGCCCCGGCGAAGAGTTCGGCCAGCACCCGGTTACCCGCCGCGAACGCGCCTTCCGTGAAGAAGATGCGGTGCCGGTAGGTCACCGTGAATTCGAGGTCGAGGGAGTCGTCCATGGCCCGGGGGAGGGGTTATCAGAAACCCTACGACCCCCGCGGGCAAGCCCAGTTCCCTCCCCCGCCCGGCCAAATCCCGCCAA
>Ga0222712_10007485_pt1 | contig 10537 bp, 12 predicted proteins | sample C33_657DmetaG_FD_165043 | JGI IMG/M metagenome (GOLD analysis project Ga0222712, IMG submission 165043) | Estuarine water microbial communities from San Francisco Bay, California, United States - C33_657D | ecosystem: Environmental > Aquatic > Marine > Unclassified | place: USA: California...
CTCTTGCTTATCTTTAGCCATTGCTTGATCATGTTCTTGTTGATCAGCTGCTAACTCATGATTTTGCTTATTTTCAACTACAGCTAAGTCTCTAGCTGCTGCTGCTCCTGCTACAAAAGCATCTGGGATTAATGGAGTTAATGGCTTGTTAGTTTCTTTCATATCATTGGTGTGGCCTAAGCTAATACCATCTTCTTCATCCATTTTTTGAACTAACATCTTATCTTTGTCAGTATCGCTAAACCAGTAGTCAATAATTTTACCATAACTACCAATAAAAGCACCTAACAATAACATTAATAATTCTTTCCATGCTGCGGCCATTGGTGTTTGTAAACTAATAGCAGCGAATATACCTGCTATAATTACAATAAAACCACCTAATACCATAGCTGTGATGTACCATCTGCGGGACATCATTTTATTTAATAGTTCTCTAAATCCTGTATTTGGTTGCATACTTTATTTTTTATTGGTTACCACTGTGCTGGTTTTTCTTTAAACTCATCACCTTCTTTTTTCTTAACTGGTGCAGCTGGTTTTGCTGGTTCTGCTGATTTTTCTTTAATAATTACAGTCTTACCACCCGCTGCTGTTGTTTGTTGCTGAGTGTTGTTAATGTTGATTACAGGTTGTGCTGTTTGTGTAGCTGTACCTTTATCATCATCTCCACCTGTTAATTTATTAGTAATGAATCCACCTACACCTAGTGTAACAGTGCTTACTAAAGTAATGATAATTCCTTTAAAGGATTTACCAGCTGATTCTTGTTCTACTTCTTCTGCCATTTTATTTTATTTTATTTAATGATAATTGGATGTTTTACTTCCTTACCGCTGATGTCTATAAATATTAAATCGTAGTCGCTCTTTGCTAAGCCATCTAGGTTATATATTTTTTGAGTTGCTGATTCACTAGCTGTGAATCCTTCCTTTTTAACAGGTACATCTTTACCAAATGGTACAATTTGCACTGAGTATTTAGCCCCTGGTGTTGTTTCAAACACAGCAGTTACTGTATTATTCGTTTGTACAATTGATTTAATACCTGTTGATTGGGATGTAACTCCTAAATCAATACCTGGTGTTGGAGGTGTAGCTACTTTAGTACACGCCGCTAAGAACATAACCATTATTAATGTTGCTTTTTTCATAATTAGAAATTGTTATATCCTGTTAATTTAATATTTGTTAAATTTAAAACTACACCTAACTGATTACCTTTATTATCAGCAGCGTCCATTGTTGGAGATACTTTTAATGATGTTAATATATCTACACCATTACCAATAGTTGAAAATTTCAATTTAAATGGTATATTTGTTCCTTTAATTGGATTTGTATTATTTTGATCTAACGCTCCAAATTTAACTATACCGTCTTTAGCGTTTACAAATACAAACCAACTATTAGGTACATTTGAAGCCATTTCTTCAAACTTAATTTTAGTTGGGTCGTATGCAAATTCAAGTTGTAAACCACCTACACTATTACCTTTAGTATCAATACTAACTGGTATTTCAACTATATTTGAAGTTACTGTTTGGTTAGCTAAGTTAACATCAATTGAAGTATAAGCGTAATCAGTATTAATGTAGGGTCCTGTACTAGCCATTGCTTTAATACTAGATTCCATTGTGAATGTAGAGTTAGTCATTAAACTAGGAACAGCATTTGTTTGAATTGTGCTTGAACCACCTGCTGTAGTTACTACTTGAGATGAATGAGATCTATTTACATCACCCCATAAAAGATATTTTAAATCTAATATAGCATTTGCTCCAGCAGTACCTGTTCTAAAGTATGTTCTAGGATATGTGATACTATTCCAGTTAGTAGTTGTAATAGCACCCCAAGAGTTATTAACTGAAGTATTAAATTCAAATTCAGCTCTAAAATTATAATCTGTTTGATTTTGTCTTATATAAGCAGCGTATGTTGAAGTTCCATTTGTTGCTTTAATAAATGATGATGGCACTTTATACACAGCCCAAGCAGCATCTTCACTCACATATTCAATAGGTCCTGTATAAACATCAAACAATTGAATGCTTTTTACTTGGTTTGGAGTTGTTCCAGCTGGGAATTTTCTCATATCAATTCTTAAGGCACTAACTCCGTTAGCATAGCTATTTGGAGAAACATAAGCCCATTCTGTTTGACCCCATGTTGTAGTAGCGTCTGCTGCTCTCCAAGTTGGTAAACTCATCCATCCACCACTACCTACTGTATAGCCTGAAGGTAATACCATTAATGTATCTTTACCTGCTACTTGACCTAATAATCTAGGTAAATCACCACCATCAATTATTTTGTTTTTATTAATATCAGCAGCATATAATGCTTGACCTGTATTTAAATTAACACCTTTACCTCCTGGAGTTAACCCCATAGATGTAAATTCATTTTGTGCTGTTGAAAAGTCAGATATTGTAATAGCACCATTGTAGATAGCATATGTTTTATCCATCTCATGCATCAAAGTAACATCATATACTGTACTAGCTGCTAATAAAGATTGATTAATATCAACTGTACCATCTGCTAATACTGGGAATAATTGTCCTTGGTTTGTGGTTGTATCTCTAAATGATACTTTCAAACCAGTTAGGTTATATAAGTTTGAGTTTAAATCAACTTTAGCAGTAACAAATTTACCAAAGTTTTGGTTCATTACTACTGGGGTTGATACTGGAGATTCCATTAATGTAGGTTCTAAAACACCTGATCCATTCCAAGCAGCAACAAAGTTTAACTTGATTGGATTAAATGTATAAGCAGTAGAAGCAGCTTTTAATCTAAAAGTATATCTAACAAAATCACCATACCCTTGATAAGGCATACCATTTGTAGTAGACCAAGATACAGTAGTTCTTAAAATAGCATTATCACCTGTAGCGTTATATGCATACTGACAATATAGGTAGTTATTAGTACCGTTTGTTGTGTTATTAGCGCTATTACCTGATGACACTGTGGTAAATGAATATCCTGGGTAGTTATACCAAGATGTGTTAACAGTAGAACCATAAGGTACCATACCACCATTACCACCAGTTCCTGTCATATAAACAGATACTAACTCAAAGTTAGTTTGATCATATTGCATGTCAATTAATGTTTGACGTGCTGATGTATTACTGTTACCATCAATGAAAACAGTGTACACAAATGTGCCACCTCTATCTAAGGTAGCTCCACCTACAGCTGTTGATGCTTTAAATTTAAGTGGGTTTTGGCTATAAGCAGCCATGCTTACTAATGTAAGCAATAATACTAGTAATTTTTTCATTTACTTTTCAAATAATTTTGTGATTAATTTATCACAACCTTTTTTCAAAGCAGAACTTAATGATGATTGATTGAATTTACCACCCTGATCAACTACAAGAGTAGCCATAGAAATTTCAGATGATGATTCTTCAACTTCAACTTCTTTTTGTTTTAAACCTTCTTTATATAAAGTACCTTTTAATTTAATAACAACAGCGTTATCTGTTTTACTAAACACGGATACACCTTTTTTAGTTGTTAACTGATCTAAATAAATTATATCAACGTCTAAAGTGAATGGTGCGTCTGGTGTTAAGTCATATCCTTTTTCTTGTAAGTATTCTTCTAATACATTCTTAACTCCAAATTCTAAATTACGGTTACCTGCTAATTTACCTGCTTTAACTAGATTAGTTACATTCTGAACAGAAATATGCTCATTTTCATCATACCAAATATTACCTGGAGAGTTTTTAAAGGTACCATCAAACTTCCAAGCCATTTCATTAGCCATTCGTTGATTTTCTTCAGGAGATTTAAAAATTTCACAGTATACAAAGTATAACTGAGTTATTAGAGCGCAGACTACAAATACTACTGCTAATTTCACCATAACCAATGCGATTTTATCACGAAGGCTATATTGGTCAACTGTGTTGTTTACCATACTTTTTACTTTTTATCATGTATAAATATGATAAACACACGGGTAATGAAAAAGAGCAACTATTTCTAGTTGCTCATTTTGTGGAGGTGACGGGAGTCGAACCCGTGTATCTGAAAGAGACAATAATACCAACGTCTCACATGTTTAGATCTGTTACCTGATCAGTAATTTTTGATCTACATTTTAAGCTGATCAGTAAGGGCCGTACAGTTTAGTACCAGTAACCACCACTTGCTTTTATGACTAGCAAGAAAACCTAACTTGTAACTTCTGTTCCTAGGATGTTACACCCGATGCTAATTAAGCAGCTAATGCGTACTCGTTCGCGCCTACAAATGACATTAAGTCATCGAAGGTCATTGTTGACATTTCGTCGTTTATTGTTTCGCAAGTATTTAAAGACATTCTTACTTTGTCTACATGTGATATTACCTCTACGTTTCAGAGCAATACCTGGCACCCCCATAAAGTAAAGCCACTAATGTGGCTTTATAATTACTTTACTTCTTCAACTTTAGCAGTAGTTGTATCAGTTGATACAGCTGTTGAATCAACAGTAACTGAATCAGTTTTTACAGTTGTAGAATCTGTAGTTGGGTTGTTAGAAACACCACCACCACAAGCTACTAATGTTGTTGCGATTGCAAAAATAGCGATCAATTTTCTCATTTTTCTTTGTTTTTTGTTTAAAATAAATATTTAAGTTTGTTTAAAGTATATCATCTTCTGTAAGATTAATATCAAATTTTGTTTGATTAATACGAGCTTGCTCAGCTTCTTTATACCAACGTATCCAAGTTAATGACACATCAATAGGCGCTAATATCCAAGCCATCATCAATACCATAATAGTATCCAATTCAGGTGAATTACCAGTTGGTCCCTCATCATAACGATGTTTGAACTTTCTGAAAAGTTGTAAAAAACAATAAATAATACAAACGATGTAATAAGTGATAAACATAACTTCTTTTTTAATATAATTAAATATACTATCTTATCTTTGGGTCAACAAGTTTATTTTAAAAATTCAAAATTGTTAGTGAATACTACCTCGTTGTGATGAGTTTTTAATAATTGATAATTATGTTCACATATTGCTTTACATCCTTCAATTACTTCGTTACGTTCATTTTCTGGTAGGTTGATTAGTCTTTTAACTTCAGCTAATAATGTGCTTAATCGTTCTTTATTATCCTCTATATTGTCATAAGATTCATCAATGAATGGGCTAAATGTTTTAAAACCCATTTGTTTTAATCCTTTTAAAAAGTAAGGAGTTGATACACCTATAAATGGTCTTTTACATAACATTACTCTCCATGTTTTCTCTGTTGGGAATGCAGGTGAAAATTCTTCTACAGCATATTCTTCTCTAACATAATCAAAATTAGTGAATAGAAAAGGATCAAAATGAGATTCTATAAGTAAGTGAAAATCAGAATTACTTATAGCATCATTTATTCCATTGATCCATTTAGAGTTACGATTACCTAAATCATATGGCATTCCATCAATCCAAGTATCTCTTTTAGTTGTAGCGGCATATCCTTCATTAATAGCGTCCTCTTTAACTTTATCTAAACTAACAATTTGATCATCAACATATGGAAGAAAATTGTGAAATGAATAAGTAAAATTATCTAATAAATTATTTTCTAAAAAATATAAATAAATAGATAAACGCCATGGGTGATAATTTCTACTTAAAGAACTAAATTTATAATTAGTTACTTGGCTGCCTGTATAATCTATATCTAGTTTTTTTAATAAAACATTATAGTGATAAACATTAATACCTTCAACTCCCATACTTTTAAATAAATCAAGAGCATATGTTTTAAAGTTTCGATCCATAACTAACATATAAACCTGACTTGGGTTTATATTTTGTTCTAGTATTGTTTTACTTATTCTTTTAATGTCTAAAATATTAAAATAATCATCAGAAAAATTAATTAAAATTTTAACTGTAGGAGTATTTCTAATATGATTCCAATGCGCCTCATCTACAAATGTATCAAACTCTTTAATTCGTATTGATAAATCATGTCTATCATAATAAAAAATATCATCAGCTTGAAAGGTACACTCTGTAATATTTTCAAAACGCTCTGTAGGTATAGGTAAATCTAAATTAGGAAATCCATTGAATCCTGGATAAACTGTTTTGCTATATATCATATTTCTTCTCTTTTGTCAAATGGTTGTTTAGTGTTCTCATCAAACCAATATAAACTTCTATGTGGTTTAAATGTATCTACATTTTCGATTTGACTTGTGTAATAAAATGCTCTTATTGAGTTTCTTGATTTGTCATCAGGGCATGTAATAGGTCTTGTATAACCATGAAATGCTCTTTCATCATACTTCCAAATAGCACAATTGTTGAATAAACAAGGTAAGGTAGAAATTACTTCTTCTCTATTATCATCAAAAAATGATAAACCACCACCCCATTCTTCTTGCCAATCTGGTGTTAAGTATACTATTAGAGATACTGCTCGATATAATCGTAAAGTATCATTCCAATTAAAGTCAGTATGAACTTTTAAAATGTCTCCATTAAAACTTTTACTATATCCTGCGCCAACCAAATGTGGGTCTGGAATTAGGCCTTTAATGCCTGTTAGTTGTTGAAGCCAATCTAAAAATGGTTTACTATGAATATAAGAATAAAACTTATAAGCAGTAGGTAATAATTCAATGTTGTTATATTCTTTCATATAACTACCATTCCTGGTAAATACTTTCCATGCTGAGTCATCATGTTGACTCTCGTTGTACAACTCTAGAGCTGTTTCTGTTTTTAAGAAGTTGGGAATTAATATTGAAGGTACTGGTTTACCTTTTATAAATTCATTATGCAATAACTCTACATTATCACAACCACTCCCTGTTAATATCTCCATGAGGGTAATTTATTATAAATATAAGCGGAGACTCAGGGATTCGAACCCCAGATACGCTTTCACGTATAACGGTTTTCAAGACCGTCGCATTCAGCCACTCTGCCAAGTCTCCATGGTGCCGGAGGTGAGATTTTAACTCACACGGGGTCCTTTTCGGTAATCCCACCATTCTAGAATAGGTACGTCTCAATATAACTCGTCAGTATCTATTGTTTATTCCGCCACTCCGGCTTCAGATAAATTTAGGAAAGTAGAAGATGGGTGCGTGGACATCTACTTTTACGATTGGCCTTTCTAACCGATTTATGTATACTAAGATACTTATTCCAATCAACCTATTTGTACTCGGTACGGGAATCGAACCCGTATTTCCAGGATGAAAACCTGGCGTCCTAACCGTTAGACGAACTGAGCAACCACCGACCTATAAGTTTAGAATCCTAATCCTTGGTCACCATATCCTTCTTCTTTCTTTTCTTTAGTTGGTTCTTCATAAACAACTGTTTCTGTTGTTAATATAGTACCAGCTACAGCAGCAGCGTTTTCAATTGCTAAACGAGTTACTTTAGTTGGATCTAAAATACCAGCGTCAAGCATATTAACAATTGTTTCTGATTTTAAATCATATCCATTCCATGTATTTAGATTCTTACCTAATTCATACATATAGTATTCTGGATTTTGATAACCGGCGTTAATTAAGATTTGAGTAAATGGAGCTGATAAAGCATTGAAAACAATTTTTTTACCTGTTTTAAAGTCATCACTCTCATCAACTGAATAAGTAATAGCATTTCTAGCATATAATAATGCTGCGCCTCCACCTGGTAGAATACCTTCTTCATTAGCGGCGCGAGTGGCAAATAAAGCATCTTCAACTCTATCTTTATACTCTTTCATATCAATCTCATTCACACCACCTACATTAATAATAGCCACACCACCAATTAACTTACCTAATCTTTCTTGTAATTTTTCTTTTTCAAAGAATGATGTTGATTGTTCAATTTGTGATTTAATTTCTTCAGCTCTAGCTGTGATAGCATCTTCAGTACCTTTACCATCAATAACTGTTGTTTTCTCTTTAGTTACAGTTACTGTTCTAGCTGTACCTAAGTAGGCTGATAATTGAGCTGGTGTTAATTTATCTAATTTTAATCCTTTATCCTTAGATATAACTTGACCACCTGTTACAATAGCTAAATCTTCTAATAATAATGTTTTACGTTCACCAAAGTCAGGAGCTTTAACAGCTACTACTTTAACGATACCTCTCATTTTATTTACAATCAATGTAGCTAATGCTTCACCATCAATATCTTCAGCTACAAGTAATAATGATTTATTCTCACCATTTACTTTTTGTAACACATTTAATAATTCAGCTGCTGTATTAATTCTACCATCAAAAATCAAAATGTATGGATCTTCTAATGTTGCAGTCATTGTACTATTATTAGTCACAAAGTAAGGTGATTTATAACCTCTATCGAACTGAATACCTTCTACTACTTCAAGTGTTGTTTCACCTGTTTTACTTTCTTCAATAGCAACTACTCCTTCACGACCTACTTTTTCAATCGCTGTGGCAATTAAATTACCTGTTGTCTCATCATTATTAGCTGAGATAGTAGCTACTTGTTTTAATTGTTCTTCAGATGAAATATCTTTGCTATTTTCTTTTAAGGCAGATACTACTTGTTTAACAGCGGCGTCAACACCTTTTTTAATTTCAACCGCATTAGCACCTTCACCTACTTTATTTAAACCTTCTTTAATTAAAGCATAAGCTAACAATGTAGTAGTGGTTGTACCATCACCTGCTGTATTAGCAGCTTTAATAGCTGATTGTTTAATTACTTCAGCACCAATATTTTCAATTGGGTCTTTTAAAGTGATTGATTTTGCTACTGTTACTCCGTCTTTAGTAGACACAGGTAACTCATTTTGTTTCTCAATAATAACATTACGACCAAATGGGCCTAATGTTGATACAACTGCTTTAGATAATTTCTTAGCACCTTCTGCTAATTTCTGTCTAGCGTCGTTATTGTACTCAATAATTTTACTCATAAATTGCTAATATTTCTGTTTCTTTTGTTATGTAATAATCTTCTCCATCAACTGTGATTTTTGAAGCTCCTAACTTAGGTACAAGTACTTTTTGTCCTGGTTTTAATTGTGATTCAACTAAATTACTTGTATTCCAGTTAAATGTAGATGATACTGCTACTACTTCTCCTATTTCAGGACGCTCTTTACCCATGTCAGGGATAACGATGTTGCCGTATGTTTGTTCTTGTTCCTCAATAGGCTTAAGAATAACATGACCGTTTAACGGTGTTAATTTACTCATATTCTTTATTTTATTTTAATATACTAATTTTTTCTCTCATATCCAAGCACTTCGGCTTCTTCTATTTCCTCTAAGAAAAATAAATAACCTTCTTTTCTTAACACTTTATTTGATCCAATCCATTGCATTAATATGTCTAGGTTAGGTCCAGTGTACTTAACATCATCTAAAATTTTACGTTTTAGAAGATAAAGTTTGTCTTGGTATGAAATTAATTGTGTGCTTATCATAACTGAGATTAGGTAGGTCTCTTTAAATTATCCTTTTAGGATTTTCTTGTTGTTTACTTTGATCTCAATTTTCTTAGGTGCTTTTTCAGCAGCGTAAGGAATATCAATAATCAATAGACCTTTATCTAAAGATGCACTTAATTGAGTTAAATCAAATTTAGTAGCTATCTTCCATGCTAAATCGAATGAACGTCTAGCGATACCTTTTTGTAAATAAGCCTTGATTTCTTCTGTTTCTGGTTTGTCGTATTTAATACGTAGTGTTTCTCCATCTACTTGAATGTCTAGATCAGTTTCAGATAAACCTACTACTGCTAGTTCAAAACGTAACCCTTTTTCTGTTTCTAAAATATCAACTGGATAGTTGATTTTGTTTTCAAATGTGTTAAAGTTGCTGTTTGCGTCGAAAAAATTTTTCCAAACGATGTCAAATGGGTCAATACCCCAATGTGCGATTCTTGTCATTTTGTTTTGTTTTGTGCTTCCCTAAGGTAAGCGGTTTTTAAATAATTAATTCATAACTTGAGACCTACCGTATCTCGTTTTGTGTTTATAAATATATTATTGATCAGAAAGACGAACAAGATAATAAATTGAATCTATTCCATCTTCAGTGAATGATATTTTCATTAATCCTTCTTGACTAATTTGAATTTTACCATTAGTAGCATCTTCATTTGCTTTTAATACTTCCATCATCACATCAGCTGGGAATGGTATTTCTGTTAAGCCAAACATTGATTCACATGGTGTTTTGAATTTAATTTTATTAGCGTAACCATTTCCTTCACCTATTACTATAACTAAATCTTTCATTTTCTCATCATTCAATTCATCTTTAACAGTGAATTGTTTAACATCACCTAATGCTTTTTTAGCGTTAGTGAACTTTGAAATAAAATCAGAGTCAATATTAGCCTCAGCATCATAACTAGATGGTTCATTAATATTAGGTACTGTCTCAATCAGATTTAAATCAGACAAATAATAATTTAGATCATACTGGTTATCTGCTAATGTTATTTCAAGTGGTGTACCACGTTCGCTTTTATTTAACTTTAAAACCACAGTATCATTCATTATCTTAACTAGCTTATAAA
>Ga0222712_10007486_pt1 | contig 10536 bp, 12 predicted proteins | sample C33_657DmetaG_FD_165043 | JGI IMG/M metagenome (GOLD analysis project Ga0222712, IMG submission 165043) | Estuarine water microbial communities from San Francisco Bay, California, United States - C33_657D | ecosystem: Environmental > Aquatic > Marine > Unclassified | place: USA: California...
AGGGCCTGATCCACCTTCTTGCCGCGGATCAGATCAGCGACCAGACGGCCTTTGTCGACCGACAGACGGACGCCCCGGAGGACTGCACGTGTTTCCATGGTCATTCCTTACTTCTTCTGGACTTTTTTGTCCGCGGGGTGACCCTTGAACGTACGGGTCAGAGCGAATTCGCCCAGCTTGTGTCCCACCATCTGGTCGGTGACATAAACCGGCACATGCTGTTTGCCGTTGTGCACGGCAATCGTGAGGCCGATGAACTCAGGCAGGATCATCGAGCGGCGCGACCAGGTCTTGATCGGCTTCTTGTCCTTGTTGGTGACGGCCTTGTCGACCTTGGCCAGCAAGTGATGGTCGACGAACGGGCCCTTCTTGAGAGAACGAGTCATTGGCTACCCCTTACTTCTTGCGACGCGACACGATCATGACCTGCGTGCGCTTGTTGTTACGGGTACGGTAACCCTTGGTCAGGTTGCCCCACGGATCCACCGGCACGCGGCCTTCACCAGTGCGGCCCTCACCACCACCGTGCGGGTGGTCGATCGGGTTCATGGCGGTACCACGGACAGTCGGGCGGATGCCCATGTGACGCTTCACACCGGCCTTGCCCAATTGGCGGAGGCTGTGCTCTTCGTTGGCAACTTCGCCGATGGTGGCGCGGCACTCGATGTGGATCTTGCGAACCTCACCCGAGCGCATACGAACCTGCGCGTAAGTGCCTTCGCGCGCCAACAGGGTGGCAGAGGCGCCAGCCGAGCGAGCGATCTGGGCGCCCTTGCCGGGCTGCAGCTCGATGCAGTGGATGGTCGAACCCACCGGAATGTTGCGAATCGGGAGGGTGTTACCCGCGCGGATCGGGGCTTCCGAGCCGGACAGCAGCGTTGCGCCGACTTCCAGGCCACGCGGGGCGATGATGTAGCGACGCTCGCCGTCGGCATAGCACACCAGAGCGATGTGGGCCGTACGGTTCGGGTCGTACTCGACACGCTCCACCTTGGCGGGAATGCCATCCTTGTCACGGCGGAAGTCGACCACGCGGTAATGGTGCTTATGACCACCGCCCTTGTGGCGAACGGTGATGTGGCCGTTGTTGTTGCGGCCCGACTTCTGGTGCTGGGGTTCCAGCAGGGGCGCGTAGGGCTCACCCTTGAACAGGTGGTCACGCGTGACCTTGACCACGGCACGCTGGCCGGGTGAGGTCGGTTTCATCTTGATGACTGCCATGATTTACGCAGCCTCCCCGGAGAAATTGAGTTCCTGACCGGGCTGCAGCATCACGTAGGCCTTGCGAACGTTGTCGCGGCGGCCCACCGAGCGGCCGAAGCGCTTGGTCTTGCCCTTGGTGTTGACCACCGAGACGCCCTTGACCTGAACCTTGAACATGAGTTCAACAGCGGCCTTGATTTCGGGCTTGGTAGCGTCCTGCAAGACCTTGAACGTCACTGCATTGGACTTGTCAGCCACCTGCGTCGCCTTCTCAGAGACGATGGGGGCGATGAGCACCTGCATCAGACGGCCTTCATCGAACTTGCGTTCGGCGGGGGTAGGGTTCACACGGCTCATGCGAACATCTCCTTGAGCTGGTCCATGGCGCCCTTGGTGACCAGCACCTTTTTGTAGTGCACCAGGGACAGCGGGTCGGCGTAACGGGGCTCAACAACCAGAATATTGACCAGGTTGCGAGAGGCCAGGTAGAGGTTCTCGTCCACTTCCTCGGCGATCACCAGGACGTTGTCGAGGTTCATGGCCTTGAACTTGGCAGCCAGCGCCTTGGTCTTGGGCGAGTCCACCTTGAGGGACTCGACCACGGCCAGACGGCCTTCACGGGCCAGCTGGGAGAAGATGGACGCCATGCCGGCGCGATACATCTTCTTGTTCACCTTCTGGGTGAAGTTCTCGTCCGGGCTGTTCGGGAAGGTGCGACCACCTCCGCGCCACAGCGGGGAGGACGTCATACCAGCGCGAGCGCGGCCAGTGCCCTTTTGCTTGAACGGCTTCTTGGTCGAGTGCTTGACCTGCTCGCGGTCTTTCTGGGCACGGGTGCCCAGGCGGGCGTTGGCCTGGTAAGCGACGACGATCTGATGAACCAGATCTTCGTTGTATTCGCGGCCGAACACGGTCTCAGGCGCGTCCACTTTGGAGGCGGCTTGGCCCTGCTCGTTCAGGAGTTCGAGTTGCATTACTTCGCTCCCTTGTCTGCCGCCTTGGCCTTGACGGCCGGGCGAACGGTGACGAAGCCGCCTTTGGCGCCAGGCACAGCGCCCCGGATCAGCAGCAGTTGACGCGCTTCGTCGATACGAATGACATCCAGGTTTTGGATGGTCTTGGTGACGTCACCGAGGTGGCCCGACATTTTCTTGCCCGGGAACACGCGGCCCGGGTCCTGGGCCATCGAGATGGAGCCCGGGACGTTGTGGGACCGGCTATTGCCGTGAGAGGCGCGCTGTGACGAGAAGTTGTGGCGCTTGATGGTGCCCGCGAAGCCCTTGCCGATCGAAGTGCCCTGCACGTCGACCTTCTGGCCCACGGCAAACAGTTCCGCCACGGGCAGCGTGGTGCCTGCGGCGTACTTGGCAGCCGCCTCAGCGGTGACACGAAATTCTTGGGTGATCTCGCCAGCTTGGACGCCCGCCTTGGCGAGGTGACCTGCTTGCGGCTTGGTCACGCGGGAAGCCTTGCGAGCGCCAAACGTGACCTGGAGGGCCACGTAGCCGTCGTTTTCATCGGTCTTGACCTGGGACACGCGGTTGTTGGACACATCCACCACCGTGACAGGCACTGCGTCCCCATCATCGTTGAAGAGACGCATCATGCCAACCTTGCGGCCCAGCAACCCGAGGGAGTTGCTTTGACTCATGTTGTACTCCGTTGCAATCGCCGCAGCCGCTTCAATTGGCTTCTGCGTTTGACGTCTCGCTTCTCAAAAAAGCGCGAGACGGCGAAAGAAGGTTGATAAAAGCTCAGCCCCACAAAGAGCCGAGCCAAAAATTATAACCCGCGCCAAGAGCGGCCCGCAAGACTTTGCGGGTCTGCGCCGCGAGACGGCGCAGATGTGACGCCCTTGGTATTACTGCAGCTTGATTTCGACGTCGACGCCGGCCGGGAGGTCGAGCTTCATCAGAGCGTCAACGGTCTTGTCGGTCGGATCGACAATATCCATCAGGCGCTGGTGGGTGCGAATTTCGAACTGGTCACGCGAAGTCTTGTTCACGTGCGGCGAACGCAGGATGTCGAAGCGCTTCATGCGGGTCGGCAGGGGCACGGGGCCCTTGACGATCGCGCCGGTGCGCTTGGCGGTATCAACGATCTCAGCGGCGGACTGGTCGATCAACTTGTAATCGAAGGCCTTGAGGCGGATGCGGATTTTCTGCTGGGCCATTCGATTACTCCATGATCTTGGCGACGACGCCCGAGCCGACGGTCTTGCCACCTTCGCGGATGGCAAAGCGCAGGCCTTCTTCCATGGCAATCGGGGCGATCAGCTTGACAGTGATCGACACGTTGTCGCCAGGCATCACCATCTCCTTGTCCTTGGGCAGCTCAATGGCGCCCGTGACGTCGGTGGTGCGGAAGTAAAACTGCGGACGGTAGTTGTTGAAAAACGGCGTGTGACGGCCGCCTTCGTCCTTGGACAGCACGTAAATCTCGGCCGTGAAGTGCGTGTGCGGCTTCACAGAACCGGGCTTGCACAGCACCTGGCCGCGCTGCACGTCTTCGCGCTTGGTGCCGCGCAGCAAAATACCCACGTTGTCGCCAGCCTGGCCCTGGTCCAGCAACTTGCGGAACATCTCCACGCCAGTGCAGGTGGTCTTGGCCGTAGGAACAATGCCGACAATCTCGATTTCCTCACCCACCTTCACAATGCCGCGCTCGACACGACCCGTCACCACAGTGCCGCGGCCAGAGATCGAGAACACGTCTTCCACAGGCATCAGGAACGCGCCGTCCACAGCACGCTCGGGCGTCGGGAAGTAGCTGTCCATCGCGGCAGCCAGCTTGAAAATGGCCTGCTCGCCCAGCTCGCCCTTGTCGCCCTCGAGCGCCAGCTTGGCAGAGCCATGAACGATCGGGGTGTCATCACCAGGAAAGTCGTACTTCGTGAGCAGCTCGCGCACTTCCATCTCGACCAGCTCCAACAGCTCGGCGTCGTCGACCATGTCGCACTTGTTCAAAAACACAATGATGTGCGGCACGCCCACCTGGCGGGCCAGCAAAATGTGCTCACGGGTCTGGGGCATCGGGCCGTCAGCGGCCGAGCACACCAAAATGGCGCCGTCCATCTGGGCCGCGCCGGTAATCATGTTCTTCACATAGTCGGCGTGGCCAGGGCAGTCCACGTGCGCGTAGTGACGGCTCTCCGTCTCGTACTCCACGTGCGCCGTGTTAATCGTGATGCCGCGCGCCTTTTCTTCCGGAGCCGCATCAATCTGGTCGTACGCCTTGGCCTCGCCGCCAAACTTGGCCGACAAAACCGTCGTAATGGCCGCCGTCAGCGTGGTCTTGCCATGGTCCACGTGACCAATCGTGCCCACGTTCACGTGCGGCTTGGTCCGCTCGAATTTTCCTTTTGCCATTTCTTTCGCCCCTCAAAAAGTAACTAGACGATCACAACAAACTTGGTGCCCTTGGCGGGAATCGGACCCGCGACCTCTCCCTTACCAAGGGAGTGCTCTACCACTGAGCCACAAGGGCGAATTCTTCAATCCGCCGCGCGGGGCCTGCCCGCACCACCGACACATTCTGTCTACAGACACCGCCGACCGACCGCTGGAGCGGGAGACGGGAATCGAACCCGCGTCATTAGCTTGGAAGGCTAAGGTTCTACCATTGAACTACTCCCGCATCGGGGCAAGTTCAACCGCCCTCGGCAGGCTTCCTAGCGCTACCAGCCGGTCTTTCCGACTTTTCAACCTGACACATCACCGCACCACCGAACCCAATTTGGGCCCCCCATTTCTGGAGGGTGGTGGAGGAGGCTGGATTCGAACCAGCGTAGGCGTAAGCCAACAGATTTACAGTCTGCCCCCTTTAGCCACTCGGGCACCCCTCCGGCGAATCTCGGAATATAGCACGGTTTCGTAGGGCTGACGCCCTAGCTGGACCGCAATTCTAGCCAACCCTGCGCGCGGCCAGGGCGGTCAGACCACGCCGAATACACCCCGCTCGGCCAGCCATTGGCGAGCCCGGACGAACTGGCCGCTTCCGATGAAGGGAGTCGATCCGCGGGTGGCCGACAAGGGCGATGGGTGATTGGTCTGTATGACCAGCGCCTGTCGGCCATCGGCCCCGGCGGTTCGCTCGATCAGGCTCGCCTTGGCCTGGGCGTGGGCTCCCCACAGAAAGTAGACACAGGGGCTGGCGGTGGCCGCGACCCGCTCGATAAGCGCATCGGTGAAGGGCTCCCAGCCGCGGCGGGCATGGCTGGCTGGCTGGCCCTCCTCCACGGTCAAGCTGGTGTTCAGGAGGAGAACGCCGCGCCGGGCCCAATCAGCCAGGGAGCCGTTCATCGGCCGCTCACCCTGCTCCTTGAAGATGTTGCGCAGCGATGGGGGCACGCGCACCCCCGGTGCGACAGAGAAGGCAAGGCCTTCGGCCTGGCCAGCGCCGTGGTACGGATCCTGCCCAAGGACGACGGCGCGGACAGACGCCAGGGGCGTGAGCGCCAGCGCACGAAAGGGCTGTGGCGGGAAGACCACAGCACCTGCCTCGAGACGAGCCGCCACGAAGCTCCCCAGGGCCTGCCCGCTGGAGCTGGCCAGAAAGGCGTCGACAGTGGGGCGCCAATCCGGGGCGACCGGCCAGTGGCCAGGGTCCCAGACCTGCAACCGCGCCGCTGCGCTCAGGGCACCCCCAGGATCTGAGCCAGCGCTGGCAGGCGCAGTCGCCGCCATACCAGGGCGGCGATCTGCTGGCAGGTCGGAGAACAGGGGCAGGGTCATCCGCCAAAAAGGCTGGTCAGCGCCGCACCCGGGTCAGGCGCGCGCATGAAAGCTTCGCCGACCAGGAAGGCGTGGACGCCGGCGGCACGCAGGGTGCTGACGTCGGCTGCGCCCAGAATGCCGGACTCGGTCACCAGCAGTCGGTCAGCCGGCACGCGTGGCAGCAAGTCCAACGTGGTCGCAAGCGACACCTCAAAGGTGCGCAGGTTGCGGTTGTTGACGCCCACCAACGGGGTCTTGAGGCGAAGGGCGCGATCGAGCTCGGCGCCGTCATGCACCTCGACCAGCACCGCCATGTCCAGGCTTCGGGCGATGGATTCTAGGTCGGCCATCTGCGCATCGTTGAGGCAGGCAGCGATGAGCAAAATGCAGTCGGCGCCCATGGCGCGAGCCTCATAGACCTGGTAGGGATCGACCATGAAGTCCTTGCGCAGCACCGGCAGTTCACAGGAGGCGCGCGCCTGCTTCAGAAAGTCGGGCTGACCCTGGAAGAACTGCCGATCGGTCAGCACCGAGAGGCAGGCCGCGCCATGCTCGGCGTAGCTCTGGGCAATGTCCGCAGGAATGAAGTCTTCGCGCAGCACGCCCTTGCTGGGGCTGGCCTTTTTGACCTCGGCGATGACCGCGGCCTGTCCGGCCGCAATCTTGGCACGCAGTGCGCCCTCAAAGTCGCGCGTGAGCACGCGGCTTTCAGCGTCAGCGCGAATGGTCTCGAGTGAGATTTTCTTTTTCGCGGCAGCGATCTCTTCGTGCTTGACCGCGACGATCTTGTTCAGGATGTCCGACATGGCCTCAAGCTTTCAGTGCGGTGGTGGCAGACACGAACTGGTCCAGTTTCTTGCGCGCATCGCCTGAAGAAAGCGCGGCACGGGCCCGCTCGATGCCCGCGCCCATGGAAGCCACCACATTGGCCACGTACAGGGCGACGCCGGCGTTCAGGATCACGATGTCGCGCGCCGGCCCAGGCTGGTCGTCGAGCACGCCCAGCAGCATCTGGCGCGACTCCTCGGGAGTTTCGACCCGCAGGGTGCGGCCACTGGCCATCGCCAGCCCGAAGTCCTCGGGATGGACCTCGTACTCGGTGACCTGACCGTCTTTGAGTTCCCCCACCAGGGTGGCCGCGCCCAGGCTGACCTCGTCGAGGCCGTCACGGCCATAAACGACGACTGCATGCTCGGCGCCCAGCCGCTGCAGCGCGCGCACCTGGATACCCACCAGGTCGGAATGAAACACGCCCATGAGAATGTTGGGCGCATCGGCGGGGTTGGTCAGGGGGCCCAGGATGTTGAAGATCGTGCGAACCCCCAGTTCCTTGCGCACCGGTGCCACGTTCTTCATTGCCGGATGGTGGTTGGGCGCGAACATGAACCCGATGCCCACCTCCTCGATGCAGCGGGCGATGGCCGCCGGCGGCAGGCTCAGGTTCACACCCAGGGCTTCGAGCACATCGGCGCTGCCAGACTTGCTGCTCACGCTGCGGTTGCCGTGTTTGCTGATCTTGGCGCCTGCGGCAGCGGCAACGAACATCGAGCAGGTGGAGATGTTGAAGCTGTGCGCCCCGTCACCGCCGGTACCGACGATATCGACGAGGTGGGTCTTGTCCAACACCTGTACTTTGGTGGAGAACTCGCGCATCACCTGAGCGGCCGCAGTGATTTCGCCGATGGTTTCTTTTTTGACCCGCAAGCCGGTGAGCAAGGCCGCAGACATGACCGGCGAGAGCTCGCCGCCCATGATGAGGCGCATCAGGTGCAGCATCTCGTCGTGGAAGATCTCGCGGTGCTCGATGGTGCGTTGCAGCGCTTCCTGTGGAGTGATGGGCATGGGTGTCTCCTGCGGTGTCGGGCGGGGGTGCAGCGCGCCGATCAGCGCGGCGCCAGAAAGTTCTTCAGCATCGCGTGGCCGTGCTCGGTGAGGATGGACTCGGGGTGGAACTGCACACCCTCGATGGCCAGCTCGCGGTGACGCACGCCCATGATCTCGCCGTCCTCGGTCCAGGCGGTGACTTCCAGCTCTTTGGGGCAGCTTGAGCGCTCGATCGCCAACGAGTGATAGCGGTTGACGGTGAACTGTGCGGGCAGGCCTGCGAACACGCCTTGCTGCGTGGTGGTGATGACGCTGGTCTTGCCATGCATCAACACCTGCGCGCGGATGATCTTCCCACCAAAGGCGGCGCCAATGCTCTGGTGGCCCAGGCACACGCCCAGGATCGGCAGCTTGCCGGCGAAGTGGCGGATGGCCGCCACCGAGATGCCGGCTTCGGCCGGGGAGCAGGGACCGGGAGAGATCACCAGGCGGTCAGGCTTGCGTTCGGCGATACCTTCCAGCGTGATTTCGTCGTTGCGGAACACCTCTACCTGCGCGCCCAGTTCGCCGAAGTACTGGACCAGGTTGTAGGTGAAGGAGTCGTAGTTGTCGACCATCAGCAGTTTGGTCATGGGGCCCCCACGCGTGTCATTTCTTGTACGTCGCGCATCACTCCAGCCCCTCTTCCACCAGCTCGCTGGCGCGCAGCAGGGCCCGGGCCTTGGCCTCGGTCTCCCTCCACTCCATCTCAGGCACCGAGTCAGCCACCACGCCGGCGGCGGCCTGCACATAAAGCATCTGGTCCTTGACGATGCCGGTGCGAATGGCAATAGCCACATCCATGTCACCGGCGTAGCTGAGGTATCCGCAGGCACCGCCGTACAGGCCCCGCTTGTTCGGCTCGAGCTGGTCGATCAGTTCCATCGCGTGCACTTTGGGAGCGCCCGTGAGGGTGCCGGCGGGGAAGGTGGCGCGCAGCACGTCCATGTTGCTCATGCCCTCGTGAAGAATGCCTTCCACATTGCTCACGATATGCATCACATGGCTGTAGCGCTCGACCACAAAGGCCTCGGTGACCTTGACGGTGCCGGTCTTGGCGATGCGGCCAATGTCATTTCGGGCCAGGTCGATCAGCATCACATGCTCGGCACGCTCCTTGGGGTCGGCCAGGAGTTCGGCCTCAGTGGCCTTGTCGGACTCGGGACTGGTGCCGCGCGGACGTGTGCCGGCGAGTGGCCGGATGGTGATCTTTTGCCCCTCGGGGGTGCCTTCCTGGCGTACCAGGATTTCGGGGCTGGCACCCACCACATGGAAGTCGCCGCCCCGGCCGTCGTAGCCGGAGAGGTTGTAGTAGTACATGTAGGGGCTCGGGTTGAGCGAGCGCAGCGCCCGGTACAGGGACAGCGGCGACTCGGTGTAGCGCTTCTTGATCCGCTGGCCCACCTGCACTTGCATGAAATCACCGGCAGCAATGAGGTCCTTGGCCCGCTCCACCGCCCGGAGGTAGTCGGCCTTGGCGAATTCGCGTTCAGCCGGGTAAGTTTGGCTCTGACGCACCGCCGGCGCGCTGACTGAGTACTTGAGGAGGTCTTTCAGCTCGCGCAGGCGCTTCTTGGCATTGCCATAGGCCTCGCCCTGGCCCGGGTCGGCGTAGACGATGAGGTACAGCTTGCCCGAGAGGTTGTCGATGACCGCCAGTTCCTCGCACTGCAGCAGCAGGATGTCGGGGCAGCCCAGGGTGTCGGGTGGGCAGGTTTTCTCTAGCTTTTTCTCGATGTGCCTGACCGTGTCATAGCCGAAGTAGCCGGCCAGGCCACCACAAAAGCGCGGCAGGCCGGGGCGCAAGGCCACCTTGAAGCGCTTTTGATATGACTCGATGAAGTCCAGCGGGTTGCCGGCAGCTGTCTCGACCACTTGCCCGTCACGCACGACCTCGGTGCGGGCCTCGCTGCCAAAACCGCTGGTACGAAGGAAGGTGCGCGCCGGCAGGCCGATGAAGCTGTAGCGGCCGAAGCGCTCGCCGCCCACCACGGACTCCAGCAGGAAGGACAGGCGACCGTCGCCCTTGGCATGGGCGAGCTTGAGGTAGAGGGAAAGTGGGGTTTCGAGGTCTGCAAAGGCCTCGGCGATGAGGGGAATGCGGTTGTAGCCGGCCTGGGCCAGGCTCTTGAATTCAAGTTCGGTGATCACGGGATGAGCCTCCACTCGCTCACGCCGGCGCGAAGGGCCGGCTGGGGATTCGATCAGGGGCCAGATGGGACGGACATCGAATGTCCACTCGGACATATTTAGCGTTCATCGGGCCCAGGGGTGCACGGGGGCACCCCGTGCGATCAGGCGCGCAACGATGCTGGCCGACGCCAGGGCCAGGCTCCCCGGTCAGATTGACCTGTGATCAAGTTGCGGTGGATAAACATGCGGGCCAGTGTAGCAAAGGACGAGGCCGAACAAGGCCCGCCGACCCGTGCCTGGATCAGATCAGGCCGGGCCGGAGGTCCGAAATGGAGGGCCGGGAGCGCCGCAAGCGCCAGGACCGGCGCAGCGTGCCCGGGGCGCCTGAGGCTCCCCTCAGTGCCGCACGCCGCCGGGGGGTAGGCCGCCGGTTTCCTCCCCGCGCAGCAGACTGGCCTGGGCTTCACCGCCCTTGCGACCGGCTTCACGCGCCTCTTCAGGCGTGAACTCATGCGCGGTGCCCTTGGCATGGGCCGCCTTACCGCCCTTGCGTCCAGCCTCGCGCGCTTCTTCGGGGGTGAACTCGTGCGCAGTGCCTTTCTCGTGGGCGGCCTTGCCCCCC
>Ga0222712_10007487_pt1 | contig 10535 bp, 6 predicted proteins | sample C33_657DmetaG_FD_165043 | JGI IMG/M metagenome (GOLD analysis project Ga0222712, IMG submission 165043) | Estuarine water microbial communities from San Francisco Bay, California, United States - C33_657D | ecosystem: Environmental > Aquatic > Marine > Unclassified | place: USA: California...
TATGCAGCAAAGTTAGCGGCTGATAGTGTCTGATAAATCGGAGTACCAACTGTGGTAGATCCCTGTGCTGACCATAAGTTAGCATTGGTAGTGACTGTCTCAACTGCGATGTTGGCATTAGCGAATGCCTGTATAGTAGCACCTGCCACGATACCGATATTTGATCCTGATGCTAGTTGAGCAGCCGCGCCACTCTGATGGCCTAGTGTTAGATTCAATCTCTGTATGAATGTTGCCCATTGTGTAGCTGTAACAGTACCACCCGCACTTACAGTAGTCATAGCAGTAGCATCTTGGCCGTATCCACGAGGACCATTACCTACACCCCAGATCGCCGCTAGATTATTCACAGTTCCAACATAGGTTTGAGTATTACCACCCCACGTTAGTCTGTTATAATCCCATGCTTCAATCGTTCCGCCAGTTGTGTATGCCATTTTTATTTCCTTTAACTATTTAACTTGACGATGGCTTCGATCGTTCCTTCGCCTGCTGTTGTTTTATCTTCTAGTGCTCGTCCGATGACGTTAAATGCTGTGATTTCTGTACGTTTAGCTGCCCTGGCCAAGCCCATACCGGCTGATACTAGTCGATCACCCTTGCGGACAGTGCCGATTACTCGGACTGGTACTCGACCATTTACTGCGATTGCTGGATGTGTAGTATTGTCACCTGCATCACCGTTCATCAAGAATCCTGCACGTGTACTTATGACCCCAAATACTGCTTCACTTAATTCTTGAACTGCCTGTGTGATTTCTTGGGCACCACCTAGTTCTACTACCGTACCTGGTAACATAGGAGCATCTGCTGCGAATCGTTCTGCCAAGTCAGCGTATTGTGCTGTCACTGAAGTGCCTACAAGATAGGTAGCATGTACGTTGGCAAATCTATTACCTGCAGATCCGATGTTTACTGTGTTATTCGTAATTGGCATAATTGGTGCTGTGGCAGTGATATTACCTGTCACACTCAATCTACCACTGACTGTTACATTATTACCAAATGTAGCTGAATTTGTGCTGGCAGTTAGCAATAGTGCCTGTGCTGTCACACCGTTTTGATTTACGTCAAATCTGATATTTTTGTTCAATGTAGTTTCGCTAACCACTGCTACGGTACCGCTGCTGGCATCAAATATTAAGTCAGATCCTACTGTTAACCCACCTGCTGCACCAAATGCAAAATTAGTAGTCTGGCTGATATCGCTGCGCAAGAACTGGCTGGCTGTGAACCCACCTAATGTACTGGCTCCTGTCGTGGCGCCTGTGAATTGTGCTCCTGTCAAGGTGCTGGCGCTGATTAAATTTAGTCCTGGTAGTATAGTAGCAAACCCTGGGATAGCAGTCTGTGGAGTGAATGAGCTATCTTTGCTCAGGATCATAATCACTGAGTTTGAAATATAGAATAGTGTCACCACATGGCTAGCACTAAGAGTATCTAAGATCGTCTGTGTTACTGGTCCACTGGTACCCGCTGTGCTGGTATATGATGGTCCAATAGTAATCCAAGCTGATCCAGACCATACTTTTAGCTGTGCATTGGTCGTGTCCCACCAAATATCACCAATGACACTGACTGCAGCACTAGGTGCTGTAGCTGATGTGATACTGCTTGAGATAGGTTTCCACTGGTTAGTGTCACCATTGTAAACCTTGAGAATATCATTGACATTATCGTACCAAAGTTGTCCAGTTAGTGGAGCAGATGGCGGGGTCGTATTCGAGAAATTTTCCAGTAACTGCACGTAATTTTCATTTAAGAAAATACCGTAACCAGCATAGTTTTTACCGATCAAGGTCAAGCTAGTGGCCGTGGTATCTACGGTACCATCTGCTACTGTGGTGATCACCGTTCCAGCTGTTTTTGTGACTGTATATGCCATTTTTATTACCTATTATTATATTATATTATTTATCACTCTTAAACTATAGTGTTTAAGATTAAACTATTGGGGTAATAGTTACGTAGCCAGCCCCACCAAATCCAGCACTTTTTTCAACGTCATTTGGACTAAATCCAGAGCTCGATCCACCACCACCACCGGCACCATTTCCTCCATTACCGCCAGCTGTTGGAAATAATCCAGCTGTACCCCCGGCTCCTACAGAAGAACTTGCGCCAGCACCACCAGTTGATAATCCAGTTCCTGTATTAGCAGCAGTGCCACTAGATCCTGTAGTTCCGCTGGCTGTGGAGCCACTACCACCTGCACCACCTGCACCACCAGTATTGGGATTACCTTGACCACCACCTCCGCCCACACCACCTGTGGCACTGAGAAGTGTAGTAGCTGATCTGTTAATTGATGAAGTTCCGCCAGTGCCACCAGAAGCACCCAGAGTGCCACTTATCCCAGGACCAGCAGTGCCGCCAACTCCAACAGTAATAGTTAAAGTTTCGCCTGGTGTTACAGCTATGTTGCTAGTAGACCTTCCACCAGAACCACCGCCACCACCACCGCCTCCGTACGGAAATCCGCTTTGTCCAGATGATGGGAATCCACCACCCCCGCCGCCACCTATTACGGAGACATTTACAGATGTTATTCCCAATGGAACTACATATGAATAAGTTCCGGCAACAGTATATACCTTAGGACTACCAGAAGAGTCTGGATAGAATTGTTTATTAGTGCCGCCTTGATTTATGTAACCTTTGCGTAAAGGTGTCCATCCACCGGTTCCGCCACCTATATTTACATAGACTCGCTTTGCTGGTTTCCATGTGCTGTCTGCGGGATCTTTAACCCATACTTTAGGCATGATTACACCTGATACCAGATATCGCCGTCATTACCGCCGCTTGGGGTAGAAGTGGATATGGTTCTAACACCTTGGCTGTTCCTACCTGAAGTTTGGACATAGGTAGTCACATAAGATTGTGATGCGAAACTGTTACCTGATAGGGTTACACTGTTAGCAGTTATAGATACATTACCCACAGTGATCGACTGTGCTGTCACATTACCTACTAGATTTCCATAAAGTGTCTGGGCCCAGGCACTGAAAAATGGAGAGGCAGTAGTACCAATAGAGACTGTTCCGGGCGCACTCGGTAAAAGATTTTGATTAAATGTCACGGCGCCAGCAAATGTACTAGTTGTTCCCACAGTTAGTGAACTGCTTATTCCCACAGCACCAAGTTGTGATATAGACACATTCGCAAAATCTACAGATCCTGTGGTCGCGTTTAATTTAAGTAGCCTAGTTTTATTACCACCAACATTAGCATAGAAATTCATATCTCTATTATTAGTCAGATTATCAATCCTGACTTCGTTGTTTGCAGAAACTGCTTTAATATTCAAATCTGTAGCTACGACTAGTCCACCATTGAGGGTAAGTTGATAAGCTGAGCTAGTATCCTGGTCACTGCGCAAGAACTGTGTTGAACCAATTCCATTTAGAAATAGTGCGTTGCTAGCATCACCAGTGATTTGACTGCCAGCTAAAGTATCTGAAGTTACTAGATTGATTCCTGGATTAATTATCGGAAACCCAGCTAGTGTAGTATTTGGTGTGTACGCACTATCATAGCTCATGATTGCTACTATGTTGTTGGAAATGTAGAACTTGATAGCTATATGGTCATTAGCACTACTATCTTGTATGGTATCGACCACTGCTCCAGATAACGATCCCGGTGCCGTAGTCGGTGGTCCGATTAGTTGCCAACCAGCATCACCTATGGTTATGTCACCGGTATAGACATAGAGTTGATATGTTGTGGTCTTGAACCATAGATCACCTATACTACCATTGGCTGGAGCAGTATTTTGCGCTATACTACTCGAAATAGGTTTCCAGGCAGCTAATCCGCTGTCATATACTTTTAGTGTTTTAATTGAACTATCATACCAAAGTTGACCATTTATAGAGTTTGCTGGTGCGGTATTAGCCGCAAAATTTTCTAATAGATATACAAAATTTTCATTTAGGAATTCTCCATATCCTGCATAATCTCTACCTACGAGCGTAAGGCTTGTAGCGATAGTATTCAGTGTAGCGTCTTGGACTACTGCTATGACTGATCCATTCGTTGTGTTAATCGTATATGACATTATATTACCTTATTAGTTTGAGTATTGGAACCAGAAGTCACCATCATTTGATCCAATGTCATTTACACCAGGATTAGGTGCTGCGTTACTGACAAACTTAGCTGATCCACCCCACCATGTAGTAGCGGTCTTAGCAAACTGGGTAGTGGCTACCAGGCTGTTACCTGTTGTGGCATAGGTTTGACCTTGTGTTACTGCTGTTGCTCCGTTCGATAGATTAAGTCCGCTTGCTGATCCTGTGGCAATAGTTGTTCCGCTTACTACTATATTAGCTGATGAACCACCTACCCACATGTGTGTAGAGCCAGCGTAGATTTTATATGGAAATAATCCAGATAATCCTGATGTTACGTATTCAGTAGTTGCTAGCATTAAATTACTTGTACCAGCTGGCGCAGTCGGACCAGTCGGAACACCAAATAACACTGTATCATTAAATTTATTATCAACGTATTGTTTAGTTGCTACACCCAGTGCCACTGAGGGATCTGTGTTGACTGTGATCTGTCCTGCGGTCGTTACTGTCAGTGCAACATTACCTTGATTAACTAAACGTAGACTACCGTTTACAGTATTGTGTAGGCTTACGTTATTGCTGGTGATATTAGCAACGAATTGACCAAATGCGCCAACTGTTAGTCCACTATTGTTAACGATACTTAACGTACCTGTACCGCTATTGTTTAAATTATTACGGAAATAGTTAGCAGCCTGTTGTCCACCTAGATTATTGGCATTTTCTGTTGTGCCATAGATTGGATACACGCTGCTGATATTATGTCCTACTCTGATGTTACCAAATCCTGTGATAGGTGTGGATGGAATAAAGTTTTGCGCACTTATGATCGCAGTCCTAACGCCATCTAGATATAGACTCGTCACTGGTATACTATCAATTGTTTCACGGATAGCAGTGCTCTTACCATTGACCACGCTGTATCCAGGACCTACTTCGATCCAACCTGTGCTGGCAAAAGGAGTAGTACCATCATAGACATATAATTGCTTGTCTGTGCTGGCCCACCATAGGTCACCTGCAATAGTTGTGCTCGGGGGTGTTGCTTGACTAGTACAACTACCAATGATCCTCCAACCACTACCCGTCCACACTTTAGCTACACTACTACCTGTGTCGTACCAAATTTGTCCTGTATTAGGATTGCTTGGGCTTATGTTATAAGCAAAGTTCACTAATAATGCCACGAGATTATTTTGTATGATCTGGCCATAACCACTATAATTACGACCAACTAAAGTCAGGCTAGTTGCGGTATTATTTATGGTTCCGTCTAAGACTTCGCCTAGAGTACTTTGATCGGGTAAATTAATTATGTACGACATTTTATATTCCTAGTTATGCTGTCAAGTTTGTTAGCGTTTGAACTCTCACCGTATACTCAATTTGAATAAGCCTATTCAGTGCCTTCTGCACTGGGCTGAAAATCACGTGTGTCAATAGTGGTAAACCTGCACCTAGACCATTAGCACCAGGCAATGATCCAAACAATCCCAATTCATCAAAAACGAAATCACCGTTGAGATTCTGGCTGTTGTCAAACACTGCTTGTCCACTGGGTTCACCGTAGTCCAATAAACAGGTAACTAATATGTCTGTGTATTTCAATCCTGGGGTATGATTTACTGTTAGTTTGTTGTTCAGTGGATCACTATTAGCTGCATTAGTATCATCTACGATCTTAAAATATGTAGGATTGTATAAATCAGCGTTCTGTACATTGGTATTAGTAGGCAAATATGTAATAACGCCAGTAGGGTCAACAGTTGTACCACCGTTGCCAAAGTGCATTTCAGTGATAAAATTCGTGCCCTTATTAGCGGCATTTTGTGCTAGACATACTGAAAAATTTTCATAGTGTATGGCATTGCGTTTGTCTACAAACACTTCTTTAGATTCAGGGTCAAATATCTTGAGATGACCTTGGAGGTAAATTCCGCCGCGTTCATCAGGCTTCTTTTCGGGTTGATTTTGGTTTAATTTAGTATCCATACTCTTATTTATCGCTGTATTGTCCATGTTATTCCTTATGGATTCTCAATGTTATATATACGTTCAGCTAGCTGATCTAATGCTGCAGATATAGTGGTTACATTACTTGTCCAATGGGCGACGTTACCCATCGTATAGGCTATACCAGTTAGCTGACTACCATTACCAACAAAGCTGCTTGCTGTTAATGTTCCATTGGTTACGTTAACATTTACTCCAATGTTACCTTCATATATTGGAAGATTGGTGATAAAAAATGCCACAGCCTGCACATTACTGTAGGTTTGATTATCAACATATCCTTTCATACCCACGTTAGCTGATGTAACACCTGCGTTAGCCGCTGTGATTTGCCCATCGACATATGATTTCATTGAAGTATTTGCAAAAATTATTGCTGCATTAGCCGCTGTCACTGATGCATTTGCGGCTGTGATTTGTCCATCAACATATCCTTTCATACTTGTATTTGACAAACCTATGTACCCAATAATACCAATATTAGCTGTGGTTACTCCTGTGTTGGCCGCTGTGATTTGCCCATCAACGTAGCCTTTCATATTTACGTTAGCGATGCTTTCACTGCCTGAAATGCTGTCTACGTAACCCTTCATACCTAGGTTAGCCTGTGTAACGTTGCTGTTAATACCTATGATTAGATCGCTCTGTGTGGCCGCATTGGCATATAATGCTGTGATATTTGCACTTACTCCATTGGCAATAATATAATTTTGTAGCTGTTGGACATTAGCCTGCACCGTGGTTAGTGTACCAGTGATATTACTTACAACCGGTACAATAGTATTGGCCTGGACTACAGTTAAATTTGTCAGCTGGCTGATCTTAATCGTCATTTCTAATCCTCAGTATATATTTCATCATCTGTTTCAGTGGTTAGTGTATTTATCGCATCTTCAGTGGTCATTGGATTACTTACACCGGGTATCACCGTACTGGTCACCGGGTAACCTCTTAGGAAGTTCGTTGCTGTGGTATTTGCTCCAGTAAATCCTAAACCGTCGGTTATCGTACCTACTCCGCTGTTTAACCATACGTTAGCATAATAGACATCGACTTCAGCTACGACCGTGCTACCATTGGTTAATCCAGTAACAAATGTTATGGTATTACCGTATTCTACAGTCACAGTTACTAGATTACCATCGGTACCTGTGTAGCTAACTATAGTTGATGAACTTGCAATTTCGTTGTAGGCATTGATAAATGTTGGTTTACCGTCTACAGAAACTCTTAGCTGTTGTCGATTGCCCGTATCTGATCTTAGTTGATATCTAGGTGTTGCAAATAATGTTTGTCCACTCGTAGCTGTGGTAGTTATCCTACTAACGTTTGCAGTTGCCGGAACTAATTGGTCTCGACCTCCATCCAAAACTTCCATGCCGACAGGATAAACACTAGCACTGCCTGTGCCTTGTGTGCCTCTATGGATCTGGCTTAGGATATTTAGGCTAGGTAACTGGACTACATTAGCATAGTTGAATGTGGTTGAATTAACATTACCTGTGGTCTTGTAATAGGCATCACTACTGGTTATAGGGTAAGCATCGTAATCAACAATAGTTATAACATCAGCAGTGATATTACTGTAGAAATCTGCGATTAGATCAGTCACAGGAGCACCGTTGGCTGTATTAGCTATTTTAATGATGTTAGCCACTGGCACAGTTGGACTTGTAGCTGCATTGCCATACACTGATTCTATGTAGTAGGTGATATTACCAACCACATTACCAAAGTTATTGTTGAACTGTATCTCTGTGCCCACAGTCAGCACTGCGGTTGTAGTGACTCTGATGTTACTGTTGCCAGCTACACTCCATATTTGTGCATTACCCGATGGTAAAATTTCTGATATCTGTACCGCATTTATACCAGTAGTAACTTGTACAGTGTTAGCACCTAGGCTAAATTCTGGGCTACCACTGACGTAGAATACAGGAACTGATGTAGAATTAATGACATTAGCAGTGACTATAGCATTAGCACCAATGTTGGCCTGTGCGATATATTCACCACGATTAGCAGTGATGTTTGCGCTGAATGTAATTACATTACCATAGCTTAGAATACTATCTACGGCAAAATTAGTATTTGCGACCCATGTTACTACCTCATCACTGTAATTTCTATAATAGGTGATACGTTCACCGTTAATGAATATAACTCCGGGTGTGGCTGTTAGTTTGTCTGGAGCACTTAATTTACTAGCATCTGCTACATATATTTCACTGTCATTGATAGTCAATTGAGATGTTAATGCAGTAGCGTTAGCTGATGATATGCGTAGATATCCTGTATCTCCTAGCATGTTATTAAACACACGATAGGCTATGACATTAGCGTTAGCATCAATCTTGGTATAGATCCTCATGTCTAAGGTGTCAAATGTGATACCAGGCACTAGCTCTTCTGGAGCACGACTGTGATATGTGTCAACGAATTCACCACCATAGGTAATAAGATCTTCAGGAGCAAATCCTAGCGTTCCGCCGTACAAGCTGTAGAGAGAAATATCATAAGCATTGGTTGATAGCAAGGCGATACCATCTCGGCTATACTGTACTCCATCATAGGCAGCGTTATCCCAGTTGCGACCAAACAGTGGATCTGAGCGGAAAGTTGGTGATCTTACCGGAGCATTAGGATAATCAATGCCCGTGATCAGCTGATCCAGGCTTTCATATCTGGCTGTTATAGTATCATTGGTTGCTAAAGATACATTAACACTGAGTGTTATTTGCGATACAGATATGACTGTACCACCATATGTTATTACCACAGAATTAGCAGTTACGGCAGCCTGATTACTTAATGAAATAGTACCAGCTACAGTGTTTGCTGTTACGGTGGTGTTCAATGGTATGCCAGGACCTGTCACATAGTCACCTAGTACCTGTCCTATGTTTGTGCGTATTTCATCTGCACGTATAGCAGCGATGTCTCCAATCACTCCAGTCACGATTCTGCTACCAGCGACCAGATTGCCAACGATAGTTCCCATAGATCCAACACTGTCAATCATCACTGGTACGTTGCCTACGATCTCAGTGATATATCCTGAGTTCACACCTAAATTACCAATGTACATGCCAGGAAATACTCCATCTACGGAATATATGTAGATAGTGTTTGTATTTGTGGCACTGTTAGCTAGTGTTAATGGTACAGTTATCACATCAACTGTTGGCATTACACTTCCAGGCTCATAATAGCCTACGATTCGATCATTTGCATTGTTAAACTGGCTGGCCGCATATTCGGTATAATCGCTGGCAAGGAATGTGGTTCCTGAAACTGCGTTCGCAGTTATCTCATAGGCCTTACGGATCATCACATTACCATCTTGATGGGCGTGTGTGATAATCTGTCCTACTGTATAGGCTGTGTTTGGTTGCCATTCTTGTACACTACTATCGTAGGTAATGCGATCAAATTTGATAGTAGTATCAAAGTTTCTTGTCTGCGGATTTCTCATGACCGCATAAGCAGTCGCCGGAGTTCCTGTTTCTTGTCCTGGATAACCAAAACTGATCGCACTACCAGTAAATGTAGTGAGATTGCCTGAGTCCATGGTTATTCGCAGATTGCCTTGATCAACGCTGATGATCTGTGAGTCTGCGGCAAACACTGTGTTAGCAGTCATGCCTACAAATAAACCAGTTACTGTTGACAGCGTATAGGTATTAGCTGATGTTGCGGAAACATTTCCACCAATGGCTATGATATTGCCAATGGTGCTGCCATTGATAATCACAGTCGGAGTAGTGGTATAAGCACTGCCCGGATCAGTAACCGTGATAGCAGCTATTCCGCCAGTGTTGCCGTTTAGAGTAGCAAAGGCAGTTGCTCCTGATCCTTTGCCATCAGTGCTGACTATAGTTACTAAAGGAGGTAACGTGTAGCCCTGACCAGGATTTGTTATTCTTATGCTAGTAACCTGTAGATCGCGATTTGTATACCATTGATTCCATGGCCATGTCTGCCATGTAGCCGAATCTTGAGTAACATAAGGACGTTCGCCACTAGGGCTACGGAATATACCATTTCCATTGGATGTGTCATAATAAGCGGGCAAATCAAAGTCAGTGATATCGCCACCAAAGGTATCGTTGCCAGTATAGTCAATCTTGTATTCACGGATCTTGGTCCTAAAAGGTTTAACTTCATTGATGTAATCTTGATAGTAGGTTTGATTATCAACTATATAGCTAGGGAACTGGCTGAGAGTTCTAAGTTTGTGTGTGACACTGATGAAACTGCTCTTAAACAACCAATCAACGTAGGTCTGCTCAGTCAATAGGTAATTGATCATGACAAAGAATAGCTTGTTAAATTCACCCTGCAGAGTATTGATGAATATGTCATTGTTCAACGCTGTTAAGATATTCCTAATTTCTATATTTGGATTCTGATCAAATCTGTTGCTGTCAAAATCCTGATTAC
>Ga0222712_10007489_pt1 | contig 10533 bp, 10 predicted proteins | sample C33_657DmetaG_FD_165043 | JGI IMG/M metagenome (GOLD analysis project Ga0222712, IMG submission 165043) | Estuarine water microbial communities from San Francisco Bay, California, United States - C33_657D | ecosystem: Environmental > Aquatic > Marine > Unclassified | place: USA: California...
GCGATGCGGTGTGCGCGTATTCGTTATATGCGTTGCAAACCACGGGGTGTGGGGTGGAGGTACGAACGTGAAGGTGAAGGCGACGAAGACGACGACGACGACGACGACGACGACGACGACGACGACCGACTGACGACGTGAAATGATATATGGTTTTCTCGCGTCCAGCCCGGACCGTTTGGAGTGTACGGTGCTTTGGAAGGGATTTCATACGTAGTCGTCGGCGGGTTGATCGTCGTGAGCGCGGGGAAGAAGGTGATCACCGGGAGCGGGTTGCCGGCTGGACCGGGGGGGGTGCTCGGGGGGGCGGAAGGGATCGCGTACTTGTTGGCGTTGTATGGGATTTTCGTGTACGTGAGCGTGGGCGGGGATTTGCCCAACGCGATTCCAATCGAAGGCGGGAAGTGCTTTTCGCCTTGATGCGAGGTCGTGGGTTTAATATTTTAACGCCCGACGCGTTTTTTATCACAAGTCGCTAACCTTGACGTCGAATTCCTCACGAGATTCCAAATTTTTGACGCGAACGGCGCCTGCGGCCCACTCTTTTTCACCTACGATGACTACTCGCTCGGCACCCGCACGCTCGGCTTGCTTGAACGCCCACTTGGCTTTTTTATCTTCCAAAACTAAGTCCACGCTGCGACCGGCGTCGCGAAGCTTCGCCGCTATGCTCATCGCCGCCGGGCGCAGCGCTTCGCTCAACGGGAACACCAGGTCTTGCACGGCGCCTTTGGAGAAATCGGGCATCAATCCCTTGTCCTTCAAGAGCTCGACGATGACGGCGTCGCCGAACCCGAACCCAACCATGGGGATCTCTTCCCCGCCGAGCGCGCCCAAGAGCTTGTCGTAGCGTCCGCCGCCGCAAATAGCGCGAAGCTCGCCTTTTCGGTCGAAACCTTCAAAGACGATGCCGGTGTAGTACGCCAGCCCGCGAACGACGCATGCGTCGAAGACGAGCCAATCGCGATAACCATACGCCTCGGCGTGTTCGAATAACGTTTTCAAATCCTTCACCGCCTCGGCATCCGGACCGATGAGAGCTTCTAACTCCTCCACCGAGCGCATGGAAGTCGCCGCCAAAATGCCCTCGACCGCGTCCTCCTTCACCCCGAGCTCGCGAAGTTCCTCCACGATTTTCTCCCGCGGAAGCTTCTCAATCTTATCCACCACCACGCACACCGGCGCAAAGTTCTCGCCGTCGATATCGAATCGATTCAAAACCTCGCTCAACAACTTGCGCGAGCTCACCTTGATGCCGACATCCGCGCTCGTCACGCCGACGCGCTTAAAAAACGTCGTGATCGCAGCTAATAACTCCGCCTCGGCCTCGACGCCTGAAACGCCGATGATATCCATATTCCATTGATAATGTTCCCGTCGTCGCCCGCGCGTCATGCGTTCGTACCTCCAACACTGACCCACGGCGAACCATTTCGCCGGCAACGCCAACGCCTTCCCTTGCGCCAAAATCAACCGCGCGAGCGACGGCGTTAACTCCGGCCTCAGCGCCACTCTGCGCTCGCCCTTATCAATAAAATTATACAACTGCCCGCATATCTCCTCCCCCGCTTTCCGCGTGAACAGCTCCTCGTTCTCCAGCACCGGGGCGTCGAATTCCTCAAACCCAAACATTCGCGCGCACTCGCGAAAGTGTGCGAACAGCCACGTGCGCGCGCGCATATCCTCCGGTGGGAAATCTCTCGTTCCTTTCGGTGGCAAAACATCGATCATCTTCCCTTTCTCTGGTCTCGCGCGCGTCGCGTCCACGTTCCCGGTCTCGCGCGCGCCGTTCGCGCGCGTCGCGCGCCACGCCTTCGTCTCGCGCCCATGCCCTATCGCCCCTCGTCGTCGCGCGGCGACGGACAGAGCATCTAAACGCGCGAACGTTGCGCCGCGCATCGACCGTCGTGTGACGAACGCGATCGAGCGGCGTGAACGAATGAAGAACGATTCGCGACGGATGCGCGATGCGCGGACGGCTTGGGATGTGCCCTCGCCGTGGTCGTACGGGAAAAAACTCGGACATTTCACACGTACGCACGTCATCACAGACACCATCACTTACGTGATCTCGCATCCCACGGACCCCATCCTTCGATATATCGCAAAAACTCGGACATTTCACACGTACGCACGTCATCGCGTGACTCTGTGCTCGCGCATCCCAAGGACCCCATCCTCCGATAAACATAAAGTACTCGGACATTTCACACTTACTCAAATCATCGCGTGACTCTGTGCTCGCGCATCCCAAGGGCACCTTCCTCCGATAAACATCCCACTGTCGGACATTTCACACGCACTCAAGTCATCGCGTGACTCTGTGCTCGCGCATCCCAAGGGCACCTTCCTCCGATAAACATCCCATTGTCGGACATTTCACACGCACTCAAGTCATCACGGACACAATCACTTACGCGATCGCCCGCATCGATCGTAACGACCGCGCGACGCGATCGCGCGTCGATCCGCGTCACTCAACGACCGCGCGATATGACCCGAGCGTTGACGTCGAACGCGCGCCCACATGCGTTGACCGCGACACACGCGCGATGCGTGAACGCGCGCGCGACGCGTTCGCGTTCGATCGCTCGCGCATCGAACGCGAACGCGAACGATGTGAAGATGATCACGCAAGGGATTCATTTAGAGATCACGACCGCGATCGATGGGTATTGCAAAGAAAAACTCGGTCGAGCGTGTTCGCACGTCGACGCGAGGGAGATTCGCGAAGTGGATGTGAGATGTTCAGCGAGAGGAGGGGAAGATTCGAAAGGCGGGCACGAACACCGAACGGAGGTGACGGTGCTGATGACGCGAGGGACGACGATTCACGCGGATGAGGCGGGGGAGAATTTGTACGCGACGATCGACGCGTGCGCGGATAAAGTTGCGCGCGCGATGCGTAAGCATAAGGAAAAACACTCAGCAAAGGGTGAAAGACACGCGGCGCACGCTGGATCGGCGAAGGATGCGATATACAAGGAAGCTACGGCTGGGGACGATGAAGACGACGTTCCCGCGGCGGCGTAAAAATATCTAGCGCGGCGCAGAGGCAACTTTACGTCGCCTCGACGACATTTACGAAAACCAGCGCACCATCGTTGACGACGACGACGACGAAGGCTATTACCGTTCTCTCGTTGTTGTAAAAACACTTACTTAAATCAATCACAAGAAGAATAAAATCATAAAATCTAAACTACTTCGAGGTGCCGGGAGGAGCAACCTTGTCGAGCAAACGCGCCGTTTGAAGAGGCGATATGAGCTCGTTCGCGGCGCTCCAAGCGCCCGCCGCGACGGCAGGCACGCCCGGTCCTGGAAAATTGCTATCGCCGACGACTAGTAATCCTTTCAAAGGCGTCGCTGCCGACGTGATCGGCAGCGTATCGTTATCTTCCGAAATCCAACCGGTGCCGCCATACGTGCCGCGTTTGCGTCGTAGAAATCGCGCCTGCGTCACCGGTGTGCCCACCATGGTGATTTCAGCGCGCTTGCGCACGTCAGGGATCGCCTTTTCCACCGCACGCCACAGCACCTGAGAGCGCTCCTCTTTCAACTTCGCGTACTCCGCACTGTTGCGATCTAAACCATCCCAATATCGCATCGGCTCCGACCCGGGATAGTAAGCGTGAATCACGTGCTTGCCCTCGGGGGCCATTGACGGGTCGAGGACGCTCGGTATGCTCACGAGGACCATATTTTGCTCCGCGGTCACGCCGCGCGACCAGTCTTCGACGTAAATGTGGTGAATTTCCAAATCTTTTGGTAAATCCGTCGCGTCGATACCGAGATGGAGATGCATGAACGATTCGCACATCTCTGTCCCAGAGACTTTGTCGAGCCACGACTGCGGCATCGTCCCCGGAGGTAGCAGCGGAACGGTGTCCCACAGCGTGGCATTGGAAATTACCGCCTTATTCGCCATGTACGTCTTTCCCCCGCGCGTGCGCACGCCGACGGCGCGCTTGTCGTCGCCCTCGCCTTGGACGAGGATTTCCTCGACGTGCGTTCCGAGGTGCAATTCGCCGCCAAACTTTTTCACACCGCGCACGAGCGCCTCGATGATCGCCCCGGAGCCACCTTTCGGAAACTCCAACATCGAATTTGGTCTGTACCAATCATCGAACATGTACCCAATTTCCGCAGCCATCGTGCCGCTCGCCGGAGCGCCGCTCAACAGAAAGCAAAGCATCTCCATGTAGTTGCGAATGAACGGGTTTCGAATGTCGTTGTCGTTCATAAATTTCGAGTACGGCGCCATAATTTTCGAGATATACGGCGCCGACTTCACCAACCCAGGGATGAATCTCGCGAGCGTGAACGCCCCAAAAACGTCGCTCCTCACCGCCGCCGGCGGGAGCGACGCCGACGCCGTCGCCAGCGGTTTCATCAACTCCTTCAACCTCATCCATTCCTCCTTCGCGTCTCCCCCGACGTACTTCTCCAAAACCTCCAAAAACTGATCGTTTCCAACCTCCGTCCTGAAATCCCCTTCGGGCAAGTAGCACATCCACGTGTTATACCTCGCGCACTCCACCGCCTCATCGATCGCGTGCAACACTTGCCCACAAGGATTCGTCGTCGGCCTTCGCGTCAACCCGCTGTACAAGGACGGTCCGCTTTCAAACGTGTACCCTTCGCGCGTCCACGCGTGCGCGGCGCCCCCGAACGCGCTGTGAGACTCCAACACTCGCACGCGCAGTCCGCTCTTCGCGAGCAACGCCGCGGCGCACAAACCGCCGATGCCGGCGCCGATGACGACGACGTCGTCCGACGACGACGACCGCATTGCGGACATTTTTCTACGCGCATTCGTTTCTCGTTCGCGCGCGCGCGCGTTCGACGGAACCGCCCGACAGCGCGCGATCGTTCGCATGGCGACCGATGGCGAGCTCAACGCACGAATGCGAGCTCAAAACACGAATGCGTGGTCAAAAACGAACGCGCGTTGATTTCGCGACGACGGCGCGCGATTTGCGCTCGAATGCAATCGCGCGCGCGCTCGTGGACGCGTGGTGAGCGCTCGCGCGCGCGTTCGTGGACGCTGCTCGCGGCGTTCGTCGCGTGCGCGGCGCTCGCGCTCGCGTTCGCGAGCGTCGCGAGCGCGAAAGCCGAAGTTTCCGTCGATCACTCGCGCTTTAGGAATGAAGGGAATGAAGAAAACGAACTCGCGCGCGTCGAGATAGGTAGTGGAAACGTCGCGAAAGGAGTGACTTGGGAAAAGACGGAGGCGGCGGGCGAGCGCGCGCGAGGCGGAGACGGGAGCGCGCCGAGGACGAAGGCGAGCTCGCGGAAGAAATCGAAACGAGCGATGAAAAAGGCAGGAGAGGAGGAGGAGATGTGGAAGCCGGTGATGTCAGAGATCGAAGAAGGCGAGTCCCCGGCGGGGTCGTTGCACGAGGCGATCGACGACGACGACATGGATGAGTTGGAGGATTTGTTAAAGTGGAAACCGAATTTGAGGGAGAAGTGCCAAAAACTCGGGGAGACGAAAGGGTACTCACCGATCATGAAAGCGGCGTTTAAAGGGAACGCGCGAGCGATGGATCTGTTGATTGATTACGGGGCGAACGTGAACGAGGTGGACTCGCTCGGGTACTCGGTGTTGATGCGATCGGTGTTGGCGAAAAGCTTGCCTTGCGTCAAGCTCTTAGTCGATGCGGGAGCGGTGGTGAATTACGTGCAGAAGACGCCGATCATGGATATGGGATTATCCGCACTCAAGATCGCGGAGCTCATGCGAGAGAAGGAGATCGTGAACGTGCTTCGAGAAGCGGGCGCGGATGAAGGCGAGAGCGGGAGCGAAAAGCGACGTCGCATGGCCAAAGAGCAAGGCGACGTGTTTCGCGGTGCGGTGGAGGAGAGCGGTATTGATGTCGACGTAGATAAGCTTCTAAGCACCACCGTGGAGGACTTGATGCTGAAGAGCAACAGCGACCTCGACGTCACGGTGCACCACAACGGCACGAACACCACGGTGAAGCAAACCGAGCAGGCGCAAAAATACGTGGAGATGGCGGCCAAGATGCGCGGAGAGAAGCAAGCGAACTCCGACCAAGGTGCGGAGAAGTGTTCGGCAGGGGAAGACGACGGCGGCTCGTGCGCATTTGACGCCGACGCCGCGTCAAGCGTCAAGGATGTCAAGGATGAACTTTAACCACTTCTTCGTCCGCTCGTCGACGAGACGACTACTATGAACAATGTATTATCGCCGCTACGCTGTTGCTATATTTCCTAATAATTTCATGAATGACGCAAATGACGCAAAATAATGTCTCTATGATTCACCCCACGCGCTCGCTCGCGCTCGTCAACTCTTCGACGCGCTCGATGACTAACGCCGCCACCGCTCGCAACGCGTCCGCGCTCGCCTGCGGACGAATCCCTAGGGCAATCACCACCGGCCTGTCGTTAGCGGCGAGTTTTTGATGCCATGTCGTCAGTCTCGTCATCGCTCGACCGTATCCGCGCGCGCGCTCGCGTTCGCTCGCCGACGCACTTGTGTAAACCTCTCGACGCTAAAACCTCCCCGATGTGGCGCGCGCACGCGTTGAGCGTAACGTCGTCCCTTCGTCCGATGAGTGTTCGCACGCGCACGCGCGGAGTGAGATGCGAAAAGTCTTCGTCCATCGCCGCTTGCAAGTCCCCGGGCGCGAGGCACGCGCACTCGAACACAGTGCCGAGCTTTCCGATTTGCGTCGCGATCGCGACGATGCGATCGGCGTATTCAGTGATCATGAACTCGGTGTGCGAACCGTCGATGACGTACGCGCACGTCCCCGCGCGCGGTGGGAAGAATGCCATGACAAGAAGTGCGGCGGACGCGGCGGCGGCGGCGAAACCGACGGAGAGACTCTCGGCGAGGGTAATTAAATTATACACACCGCGCAACACTGGCGAGGCAGAGAAGCGGTAGCGCTACATGATTTTTATTATTACATTCGTGTGCGCTAGATCGGGGCGAGCGACGCGGCGACGAGGGCGGTTATGCTGGCGGACACCAAGTTCACCGCGCTGTTGCTCAGGAATTCGTAGCCCGAGATGCGCGACACCGTAGGTCCGGGTTTGGACACCACCTTGTCTTTGACCGAGCAGAAACCGGAGTATTGAATCGTCGCGCCGAGCATACTGTCCACAAAAGACCCAAAGACGCCCGCGACGGCGCCGTAGACGATGATGACGAGGTCTCGCAAGCACGCGGCGCCGGCGTCGCCGCCGGCGAACTTTGTCGTGAGCGCGCGCCCGATGACGAACGCGGCGCCTACGGTCGCTCCGCCCGCCGCGCTCGCGCTCCAACCGAGTGCGGTGACCCCTCCGTTAGTCCCCGGTTCGACCGAGCGCATCGGGTCGATGATCAATCGCGGTCTGGTTTTGCTCAGCACGCCGAGCTCGCTCGCCCACGTGTCGCCGCCGCAGCACGCGTAATAACCCAAATACGCGCTCGCCAGTGCGCTTTGGAGCGGCACATTCGCGTTCGGCACCGCCACGAGGGCGTATACGAGCGCTACGACCGTCGGCACGAACCCATTCGCGGCGACTTGCACCCAATCTCGTCCGCCGCCCTCCTTGAAGTGCTCGTCCACCTTGGCTTTGACGTCGCTTCGCACGCGCGTCACCGCGCTGCTCGCGAAAAAAAACACCGCCAGCGCGGCGCCGAACCGCGGATCGCTATAAATACTCCCAAAACCAACTCCCACCGCCGCAGCCGCGCCCGAGGCGTCGAGAGATTTCTTTTTATATCCCACGCCGGCGAGTAGCGCGCCGAGCGCAGCCGAGCCGGCGACGCGCGAAGCGGCGTCCCCGATCGCGTGCGTCGCCGAGATCGCGCCCACGGCTAACGCGCCGGCGACGAGGAGCGATGTGACACCGCTGGAGGTTTTCGCGGATTCCACGTTCGCCACCGCGCGTGAAGCGCGAGAATGCGATGACGAGCGCGCGACGGCTGGGGTCGCGCGCGACGGTCGCCGCGCGCGGTTCGTGGCGACGGCGATTCGTCGCGCGCGATGGGCAACGGTAGACGAGGACGACGCCGTCACCGTCATCAGCGCTATGTCGATCGAGAATGTCGCGGATGCGACGTGAAGTGCGGCGCGGACTCGACGAAACGTTGATTTTCGCGCCGCGAAGAGTTAAAAAGCGACATGTCTCGCTAATCATTACATGTTCATCAAATGATTACTCGCACGAGCGTTCGATCATACTTAGATTCGCGCAGCTTAGAGGACCGCCGATCGTTCGATGGCGGAGAGCGTGACGAAGTTGTAGCCGAACGGGTCGTGCACGTGCTTGCCCCAGTTGGCCGCCGGGCCTTCGTGGGTCACGGCGGCTTGAACAAAGACCCCGAGCATGGCGATCATAGCCAAGCGCCCATTCTTAATCTCCTTAACCTTGAGTTCAGCCAAATCTTGCGGCGTCGCGGCGACGTTGAAGAAGTCGAGCGGACCGCCCGGGTTGATCGGATCGAGGCCGTTGAACGCGGACTCGTCGAACTTCCCCTTGAACGGGACGAAACCCGCCGGACCAGCACCGTCGGAGCGGAACTTTTCGACACCAGCCATCAACGCGATTTGAATCGCGGCGAAAACCGGAACGAATTCCAAGATTTCCGGACGGCCAGTTTGGCCATCCAAGAACACCTTGCCGGTTTCGGTCCAGACGCCCCCCGGCAAGTTCAACGCCTCCGGAATGACGACGCCCGGCACGGCGAGCATCGCCCAGCGCGCGTGGATCACCTCCGCGACGCGGTATTGGCTGATCTTCCCATCAGCACCGAGGCCGAGAGGGTCAAACCCGTAATCCCCAGCGAGCGTCCCATCGAGGTAGCTCGGGATGTCCGACGTGCTCAACAACCCGCTCGGGAGGTAGAGCTTACGGTTCGGCCCTGCGCGCATGCGCGTTCGATTCGCGATCCGTCAGTCCATTCCTCACTCTCATTTCCTTTCCCACGTCATTCGCGCGCATTCCTCGCACACGAAATCGCGAGTGACAAAATTCTTCGTTTTCCACCTCGTTCGCCACGCGAAATCACTCGCGATCAACGATCAAACCAGTACTTCATCTCTCATCGCGCGCGCGCTCGATCGGTCGTATCTTATCCCGTATCTCCACACGCACCGTACCACTTCGAGTCCGCTTTCGAAGTGACTTTCGCGCTCGGCGCTTTCTTCACCACCGTCGCCTTCTTCGCCACCACCGTGGTTTTCTTCACCGCAATCGCGATCGGTTTCTTCGCCGCGACGACGGGTTTCTTCGCCGGCGCCGCGGGGGATTTCTTCATCGGCGCGGGCGCGACTTTCTTCGCCGGCGTCGGTTTCGCCATCGGCGCAGGTTTCGCCATCGGCGAAGGTTTCCCCGCGAGTTTCTTCGCCGGCATCGCGGTCTTCGCCGGCGCGGCCGTGGCTTTCTTGAACAACGCGTTGACTTGCATCGTGCGACGACGAGAGAGAAGTGTGCGGGAATGACGCTTATCGACGACGCGATCGGTCGACGCGATGCGATCGATCGCGACGTCGAGCCGCGACGTCGGGTTCGGGCGAGATCGCGTGACGTCACGACGCGCGGTTCGGTGTGTGTGTGTGTGGGGGGGGGGTTGACGAGTGGTGATCCGTCGATGATCATCCGATGTCGACGAACGCGTGAGATTGGATCGCGCGTAAGGGAAGGGGGGGGGTGGTCGGTCGGTCAAGATTGGTCGGTCGATCAAGACTGGTCGGTCGATCGATGGGCGGGTCGACGGCGGGACGCGCGCGACGCGACGCGACGGACTCGGGAGACGCGACGGACGCGACGACGACGGATACAAGGCGACGAAGGGGGAGGTCAGGGTGACGACATGGAGATGGTGATGGCGAGAGGACGCGGGGAGGACGGGGGGAAAACGCGGGGAAGGAGAGGGAGAATCAGAATCAAAACAATCGTATCACAGGCGCGCCAAGAGGTCGTTTTCGTGTAAAACGACAAAGGCGTTGCCTTCTTCATCGGTCATTTGATCGCCGGCGTACTTGAAATAAATCACTTTATCTCCAGTTTTAACCGTGAGGGGCTTGATCACGCCGTCTTCCCCAGCCTTGCCCGGACCGGCGGCGACGACGACGCCGGTGACGGGTTTCTCCTTGGCGCCTTCGGTGAGTAAAATCCCCCCAGCGGTGGTGGATTTCGCGGAATCGACTCTCAACAACACGCGATCACCGCACGGTTCAAGCTTTGGAATGTCCGACGCTCGCGCACTGCTGAACGGGAAGCACCCGATCAAATCTTGTTCCTTGATGAGCACGAAATCCTCGCCGCCGACGTTCAAGTCCACGCACCCGATGCCAAACTTGCTGTATAAAACCGTCTTCCCGACGCTCACGCCCGTGACTTCCGGACCGATAGCTGCGATATCCCCTACACACGCACGAACGAACGCTCGGTGGTCAGGCAAAATGCGTTTCGAAATCGACGTTGAAGCGCGCGCGAACGCCCCCCCCCCCCCCCCCCCCCCCCCCCCCCCCCCCCCCCCCCACCCCCCCCCCCTCCCCCCCCCCCCCC
>Ga0222712_10007491_pt1 | contig 10531 bp, 6 predicted proteins | sample C33_657DmetaG_FD_165043 | JGI IMG/M metagenome (GOLD analysis project Ga0222712, IMG submission 165043) | Estuarine water microbial communities from San Francisco Bay, California, United States - C33_657D | ecosystem: Environmental > Aquatic > Marine > Unclassified | place: USA: California...
ATAATCCTGAATATGTTACGTTGTTTTGTCCTGAATCCTTAAATGATAAAATTAATTTAATTTCTAAACATCTTTCTGAAAAGGATTATGATGAACTTTTAAATGAATGTGGATTAGCTATATGTTTATCAGCATCAGAAGGATTTGGTCATGCCGTAAATGAAGCTATGAGTTCAGGATGTAATTTAATTTTATCTAATATTCAACCATTTCAAGAATTATCATGTGATTCAACTTTAAGAGTAAATATTAGTAATTCTGTAAATTTACCTGATCGTCTTGGAACTATTTGTGATACATCTGTAATTTCTATCATACAAAATCTAAAAGAATATGTTTCAAGAGAATTTAAATCTAAAAAACTAGCTTCCGAATTATCAAGAAATAAATATGAAGAAATTCATTCTAAATTTGTAAGTTTTATGAATGATTTCTTACCTTCAAAATTTATTTTTGATGAATATATTTTGAAAAATACTCTTCCTAAAGAAGAAGATTTACCTGATATTTCTATTGTTACATTAACAAAAGATCGTAGAGAATTTATGCCTTTAGCAAATTATTGTTATTTAATTCAATCTTATCCTGAAGATAAAATAGAATGGATTATTGTTGATGATGGTGAAGATTCAATTGAAGATACTCTTATTGGTATTCCTAATGTGAAATATATTCGTTGTGATAAATCTATGACTATTGGTGAAAAGCGTAATTTAGGTATTCAATATGCCATGTATGATTATATTTGTATGATGGATGATGATGATGTATATCCTGAAAATAGTATTTTATTTCGTATTACTATGCTCTTAAAAGAACCTTTACGTGAATGTGTTTTTTGTACTACAATTCCTTGTTATGATATAACTAAATTTACATCATTTATGAATGTTCCTCCTATAACCCTGAAAATGTCAGAAAGAGTTTCTGAAGCTACTCTATGTTTCACTAAAAAGTTTTGGGAAGAACGAAAATTTGATGATATTCAAATAGCTGAAGGTAACACATTCGTTCAAGGTCGTGAACATATGTGTCGTGAATTATCTCCACAAGATGTTATTGTTTCATTAGTTCATACTAAAAATAGTTCTTCAAGAAAAACTCCAGAATTAACAGAACCGAATGGTTGCCATTATGGATTTAATGAAAAATTATTTACTTTAGTTACTGAAATTGGTAAGAAATTAAAAGGGGAGCTTACCTAGACCAGGAATTGATAGAGCTCTTTTAGAGCGTCTACGACTTCTTTTACCTTTTTTGCTACTAGACATAGACGCTGATGCGGATCTACCACCATGACGACGACGACGACCACCATCCTTATTATCTTTGACTCCTTCATTATTCACCACCACACCATCACCACCATTACCACCTTTTAGAACTAAACGACCTTTAGGACGCATACCTAATCTTTTTAAAGTTCTACGAATAGTTTTGGCAGATACTCTTTTAGCAGATTTATGATGACGACGACCACCTTTATCGTTTTCATCCATTTTGTTTTTATAATTAAACGAAGAGAAAATTTATGCTGAGCATGTCAAACAAGATGGAGGACAAGTAGGTTCAATAGTAAATTTTTGGGCGGTGGCGACAGCTTTAGTTCTTAAATAATAACATCCAGTCTTTAATCCTTTTTTCCATGCATACATATGCATTGAAGAAACTTTTGAGAATGAAGGATCAGCAACAAATAAATTTAGTGATTGTGATTGACAAATAAATGGTGCTCTATCACGAGACATATTAATTAATGTTTTTTGTGGAATTTCCCATGCTGTTTTATATAGCTCGCGAAGTTCTCCAGGAATTTCAGGTAAATCTTGAATACTTCCATTATTAGCAATAATTGCTGATCTAATTTCACTCGTCCATAATCCTAATTTAACAAGATCATTAACTAGATATTTATTTACGACCATAAAATCACCTGCTAATACACGTCGAGTATAAATATTTGATGTGAAAGGTTCAAAACATTCATTATTACCTAGAATTTGTGAAGTTGAGGCAGTAGGCATAGGTGCTACTAATAAAGAATTACGCATTCCAGTAGAGCATAATTTACGTAATTCATTCCAATCTAAATAAGTTGTCATAGGAGTTTCATTCCATAAATCAAATTGAAGTTTTCCTTTACTAATAGGTGATCCATGAAATGAATGATAAGTATACATAGCAATATTTCTCCATTCTTCTGGTGAAGCTCCAAACATACTTTCATATGCAGCAGCGTAATAAATATTTTCAAATATTTCTTTATTTAGATTAGTTGCTTCTTTTGATGACCATGGAAGTCTTAGAATAGCAAATACATCTGCCAAACCTTGAATACCAATACCAATAGGACGATGATTGAAATTAGATTTTTGACATTCAAGTGTAGGATAATAATTTTTATCAATAACAATATCTAGATTTCTAGTAAGAATTCGTGTATATTCACGCAATTTATCAAAATTAAATTTACCATCTTCAATAAATTTAGGTAGAGCTAAAGAACCAAGATTACATACAGCACTTTCATCTGGTGCAGTATATTCCATAATTTCGGTACAAAGATTTGATGATTTAATAGTTCCTAGATGTTGTTGATTACTTTTAGAATTAGCAGCATCTTTATAGCAAAGATAAGGTGTTCCAGTTTGAATTTGTGATTCAAGAACAAGTTGCCAAATTTTTGAAGCTTTCAAAGTTTTCCTTCCTTTATTTTGTGATTCATATTTAGTATATAAATCTTCAAATTCTTGTCCCCATACATTTGCTAAACCAGGACATTCATCAGGACACATTAAAGTCCAATCTTCATTATTTTCCAAACGTTTCATAAATAAATCAGGAATCCATAACCCATAAAATAAATCACGAGCTCTATCTTCTTCTGCGCCTTGATTTAGACGTAATTTCAAGAAATCTTCAATATCTGCATGCCATGGCTCCAAATAAATAGCAAATGATCCATTACGTTTCCCACCTTGATTTACATATTTAGCTGTATCATTAAACACTTTGAGCATAGGAACAATACCAGTAGATTCACCATTTGTTCCACGAATTTTAGATTTACGTGCACGAATATCATGAATTGCTAGACCAATTCCACCTGCCCATTTAGAAATTTGTGCACAATCACCAAGAGTTTTATAAATTCCTTTAATTGAATCTTCAGACATAGTTAGAAGAAAACATGAACTTAATTGTGGATGATCAGTTCCTGAATTAAATAGAGTTGGAGTAGCATGAATGAAATAACCTTGTGAAAGAGCATCATACGTTTCTTGAACTTTAGAGAAATTATTAGAATGTAATTGAATAGCAACACGCATCCACATATGTTGAGGACGTTCAATTACTTTACCTGATTTCTTTAGAAGATATGCACGTTCTAAAGTTTTGAATCCAAAATAATCAAACATGTAGTCACGTGAATAATCAATCATTTTTTCATATTCATCTTTGTGTTTACAAACAAGATCATGATAAGTATCACTAACAATTTCTTGGTCGTGATACAAAGTTTCAATACATTCTAGTAAAGTTGAAGGAGTATTTTTATGATGATTATCAATAAGAATACGAGAAGCAAGCATACCATAATTAGGATGATAACGAGATTGCATCATAGCAGCAGTTTCAGCAGCAAACTCATCAAGTTCAGATGTTTTCATATCATTTTGAAGTTGACTACATACTTTTTGTGCTACTAAGTCAGGATTGACATGTTCAAGATTTTTAGAAAGATGACGAATACGATCAGTAATTTGGTCAAATGAAATAGGAACACGAGTTCCATCACGCTTAATTACGAATAAATGTTGTTCCATTGTATATTTAATAAACTCTTCTTAAAAGAAAATCCGTTGTTAATGAATAATATGTCAAGTGGTTTTGCTAACGGATTACTTAATTTTTTTAACCCAGTAGAGACACCAAGTCCTACAAAGACGTCTCCAGTGGGTTCTCCAGTGGGTTCTCCAGTGGGTTCTCCACGCGGTCCTGTTCATAGTGATGGACCAGGAGGAGCACCTATATCTCCAACAGTAGATAATCCAGATATGAAATTAGCAGAGGATTTAGTTAGAGAAGCACAGATATGTATTGATTATAAAAAGGATGTAATACTTGCATTACCTGAACAACTAAGAGAGGCTAGAGACTTTTATAAAGAGCATGCGCATACTAACGAAGAGTTAATTAAAATGGCGGGTCATGCATGTGTAACAGTATGGATTCAAGGAGCACTAGCAGACCTTGGATGTACTACTGGAAGAGATATGAGCGCTGAAGGGAAAAAAGCGGAAGAATCGAAAAAATTTGGAGTAATTACTGGAATTGCTCGTCTATTAGCAAGCGGATTTGATAAAATGCAAGAACCAAATCCCAAAAGACCTTTCTTTGTAAGAGAAGCTGGTTCTGGAAAAATTATCGGTATTCATGATACTGGGATTGGGCAACCTAATGACAGATATAAGGTATGTCATGCGGTTTTAAAAGCAGGAGATTCTTTAATGGGTGGAAAACGTAAAAAGACTAAAAAGAACAAATCAAAAAAACGTAAAACATTAAGGAGACGCAAGCTTCACAGATAAATGCATAGCTTCTAATTCATGAATTAATAATGAAAGTGCGTAAGGTGTTTTTAATGTTGTAGATTCATGATCTTCATTAGAATCAAATAATCCTGTTTCAGGCTGAAATAAAACTTTGGCTGAATCAGATCTATCCATCAAAGATTCATTTAAGAATTTTGATATACCATGAGAAACTAAAATATCTCTTTCCATTTCACCTATTCTTAATCCACCATCATTAGATCTTCCTTCAACAGGTTGATGTGTCAATAATTTTTTAGGTCCAGTAGCACGATAATTTATTTTATCTTCTACCATTTGTTTCAATCTTAAATAATGTGTAGGACCCATAAATATTTCAGTTTCCATCATTTCACCTGTTTGGCCATTATACATAACTTCATGTCCATAAGGATGAAATCCTGCTTTAAGTAAAAGTTCTTTTGTTTCACCAACCCTATTTTGTGTGCTAAAAGGTGTTCCATCAATTAAAGCACCCATTTCTAAACCTAATTTAGTAGACATTAATTCAATAAACATTCCAATAGTCATACGAGAAGGAAAAGCGTGTGGATTTACAATCATATCAGGTTTTATTCCACTAGCAGTAAAAGGCATATCTTCTTCAGGAACACGCATACCAACAGTTCCTTTTTGTCCATGTCTCGCAGAAAACTTGTCCCCAAGAACAGGTAATCTATGCTCGGCTATTCTAATTTTAATTCCTCTTAAACCATCTCTTGTAGGATATCTATACACAGCATCTACAATACCAATTTGTCCTCTTTTTGGTGAATATGATATATCACTATAACCAATGATTTGTCCATTATCAAATCTAGGACTTAAAATTCCACAAAGAATAGTTTCATCTGTTATAGGAGAACCAGGAGTAATAATACCATCACTATCTAAATAATCATAAATATAACCTTCTTTGCGTGTAACAGTTTCTCTGAATCTTGTATCCAAAAAAGGATTACCAATTTCTGTATGTGTTTGTGTATTAAAATTCAACATTTTTTCTTCAATTTCATATGAATGATATACTGTTGTATGAAACATTCCTCTTTTCAAGGCGTTATCATTTAATAAAACAGAATCTTCTTGATTATATCCACCATAAATCATTAATGCAACAATAGGATTTTCTCCGTAAGGTAAACATCCATTCTTACCTAAAACATTGTTAAACGCCCAAGTTTGCGCTAATGGTCTTTGAGCGTAATTTAACCAAGTAGCAATTGTATCAAATCGTTTCGTAAATGCAGTATTATACCAACCACATGCTTGTTTTGTTTGTTGACAACTAAAAGCATTTCTAACACCGGCATTGAAGTCACAATTTGGTAATACAGACGCAGAAGCAGAGAATAATGTTAATCCATGTATTTCAGAAAGATATGTATCAGAAAAAGGCTCCATACTTATGCGTAAAGATTCAGTCTCTTGTGAATCAATATAATCCATATAATTATTAATTAATGTATCCCATTTCTTGACTTTAGACACCTGTCCTGCACTAACACCTTCACGATAAAGAGGTCTCATAGGTCTTCCTGCGTCTGTAGAAACTATATATTCATTTGCTTGACGATTCCAACATAAAGAAACATATTTATCAATTACAGATGTTCTTCTACCTTCTAATAATTTTTTATGTAATTCTTCTGTATCTTTTTCACAAACACCTACTAAATCTGAATTCACAAAAATTTTTGTCCATGTAGGATTCCACATAGAAGGATTAATTAAAAAAATTAATTTAAAGTCTTCATGTTGATTTATATATTCAATTATGTCTTGGGCAGATATAGATGTAGAAATCTTACATAATAACGACATAGATTTAATTAAACCAATATTTCCACCATCAGGATTATCACTTGGACATAATAAACCCCATGAAGATGCATGAATTCTACGAGATTCAACTAACTTAGTATCTTTATCCATATCTACATTAATTCTACGTAGTTGTGCTACAGTTCCAAGATAAGCTAATCTTGATAATTCTTGTGAAACTCCATCTTTTTTATCCCATTTTCCTTTAAAAGATTTAGAAATTAAATTCATAAAATCATAAGATCTCCAATAATAATTAATATTTTCTTCTTGAACTAATTCAACTATTTTCTTTCCTGCGTAAGCTTGTTGTTCAAAATGTACTCTTGTATCTAATTCTAAAAGCATACGTTTTGATACATCTCTATAAATCTTTGAAAATTCTTTAAACATTAAATCTCCTGATGTAACTAATCTTTTATATCTTAGATGATCTCTATCCGTCTTATCTTTAATTCCTATTGCTACTTCCATTGCCATACGAGTCATATGGCCTAAGAGATAAGCTTTACGTCTATAGAAAGCAGAGGCTGATAATCCTTTCCATTTCTGACAATGAGGAAATAAATCAGTATAAAGATTTATATAAACACCACCATTTGAACGAGTTCGTGATTGTCTTCTTAAAAATAATAAATTAGGATCTTGTTTTTGATCTTTTTCTTTTAGCATTTCTTGTTGAATGAAAACTTCATGTGAAAGAATTAATTGGACAAATATTTCATCATAACTAGTTCTATCTTTTTCAGGAATACCACATAAAATTGTATCATATATATCTTGATCATTGGTTAATCCAAGAGCATAAAAAACACTAATTAAAGGAACAGGTTGAGTAAATCCAGGTAAAGTTATAACAGCTAATCTATTAATTAATTGTAATGAATAATCATTCATTTTAGCTATTTTTTTAGGATCATCTTCTTTCGCATTTTCAGGTGGAATAACTAAGAAATGTGAATATGGTCCTTTTGTTCCATCTTCTGAAACTGATCTTATACCTGTAACATATTCAAATTGTTCACCTTTTGAAGCATCTTCTAATTTAGAAGCTTCTTCTTTTTCAACAAGAGTTCTTTTTCCAGATTCTCCTGATGATTTAACACGTCTTTTTGAAGCATAAAACATATTATCACTTAAACGTTCTTGTGTTAACAATGTTTTTTCAGCACCGTCAATAATAAAATAACCACCTAATTCAAATTTACATTCTCCTGCTTGAAATAATTCTTCTGATGTCATAGTAGATAAATAACATAAAGAACTTTTAAGCATTAAAGGAATTTTTCCCAAAGTAATATTTGTAAAATATGTAGACTCAATTAGTTTATCTTCATTTAAATAATTAATTTGAATATCTACTTGAATTTCTAATGAATAAGTTTGATTATTTAATCTACAATAATGAGGAAGAACAGCATTTCCAATTTCATCTATAGGAGGTAAATATCTTATTTGTCCTTCATTCGAACCAATATATATTTCAATTGTTCGACCATCACCTAAAATTAATTTTCGAGGATTATTACCTCTAATAAAATTAGGTATTTTAGAATTTAATAATTCAGCATAAGAATCTAAATGATGACGAACTAATGGATTAGTTGTATCATTAAAATAAGTTTCAATAACATGTCTCGCAACTTCCATTTCCTTTTCTCTTATAAAATTAAAGGAATGATTTCTCTTCAAGATATTTTATGCACATTATTTTTCACAATTGTATTTGTATTAATTTATAAATATGTAATTAATCCTCAAACCATTATAACAACTAATTCTTCAAGTATGAATCAATGTCCTTCAAGGTGGAATTATAATTCTAGTTCTCATATGTGTGAGCCTGCTTATGAAACAACTTGTCTGCCATTTAATCCGGACTTTCCGAATTTAAAAACTGTAGCAGCCAAGCGTAATCTAGCTAACACGTGTGGAACTTCTTGGGATTAATTTGAAATACTCGCAGTGGGGATCGAACCCACGACTCTCCGTTAATAAGACGGATGCTCTACCACTGAACTATGCGAGTTAGGGATGCTCCAGGTGCGGATTGAACGCACGACTTACCGCTTACAAAGCGGTTGCTCTACCACTGAGCTACTGAAGCATATTTTATATACAACAATATTATCTAAATCATTTATTAAGAATGCCGAATATAACTCCTTCAAGAAAAGGCGGAAGATCCGTTGACTGTTCAGATTTATTAGCTCAGAAAAAACGTAACATTTATCTTGCTATCGCAAGAAATAGTAATGGTAAAGGCGGTGGTACACAACAATCCAATAAACAATTAGGTTATGATAATGGATTTATGGAACTAAAATCTAAAAAAGGATTAGATGAATATTTAGTACGGCCTAGTGTAATTATAACAGCAACTTATGGAACTTCTATTGCAAGTATTAGAATAACAGGATATACTCTTGGAACTATAACGAAGACACAAATAGATGATTTTAAAAATGCGTTTGCATTGTTATTGGGTATTTCTCCTAGTTTTATAATAATAAACTTAAGTTCAGGTTCACTTATTATTGATATAAGCTTAGCTTATTCTGATATTAATACTTCTAGTTTAACTCAGAATGAAATAGCATTTATTGTGAATAAAGATAGTATACTTGAACAATTAACTCCAGACGATATTTCTACTATTCTTACTAATTCAAATACTACAGCAGTTATAACTCAAACTGGAGCAAGTATTAGTATCGACAGTAGTTATCTTAGTATTAGTGTTGATGTAAATTTAGTTAATGATTGTTTAAGAAATAAAACAAGAATTACTTTTTATAATCCATTAGTTGGTGATATAGAAAATAATTGTATGTATACAATTATTGGTTCTAGAGTAGTAAGAATTAATACAAATGGAACTATTTCAACAATAGCTTTATTTCCTGAATCTGAAGGATGTAATTATATTTTTATTGATTCTACATCATCTTTCTTAGTAATTCCAAGTAATGTTCGAGATACAACATCTGCACAAGCAGTGAATAATCCTAGTTCTAATAAAGTTTATGTAATTAGATTATCTGATGGAATAATTTTTACAAAAACTTTGAATGAATTATTTTTGAGAGCAGATAGTTGTGGATTTAATCAATTTAATAATATATTTTATTATACTTCTAATATGAAAGATAATAATAAATATTCAAAATTATGTTATATTGATATTACTTTATCTAATCAAACTTTAACTGCTGCATATACTACTATAGATGCGGGATATAGTGGAAAAATTGAATTTATTGATAATAATACTGGATTTATTAATAGTAGTCATAATATTCGGTTATTAAATGTTAGTAATGATACATCATCTATTATAGCAGGTAATCAACAAATTGGTATATGGAATAATGTAACTCTAATACCTGGTAACAGTGAAAGTAATTCTTGGTTTTCTACTAATGGGCGTGTTTTTGGACCTTATTTAGATGCACCTATAGGAACTAATGCATTTTTTAGTATTATTCAAGATATTGCATATGATTCTGAAAATAATAGATTATTAGTTTGTGATAGATACGCACAAAGAATTAGAAGTGTAGATTTAAACGCTGGAAATAATTATGCTGTAACAACATTAGCTGGAACTTCTCCTGTTTTAGGTGGTCAAGCTGCCAATGGACCTAATAGTAATTATACTTCACAAGTATTAAATAGTTTAGGACAAGTTGGAGATTGGAATAATGGAACGAATCAAATGCCTTCATATACAAAAGTTAATTCATCATATTTAAATTCTACATTTAACAGCCCTCGAAAATTAATAGCATTTAAAGGAAAAATTTATGTTTTAGATAATTCAGGAGAAACAAGACAATTAGTTAATAATAGTGTAAGTGATTTTATAGTTTTTGAATAAATTTTAGTTTAAACCATTTTCAATTATTATAGTAATGTATTCTGAGACATTTCGTCCTAATTTCTTGGATGATGTTATTGGTCATCAAGAAGCTAAGGAGTCTTTGAAAAAATATTTATGCTCTTCTAATTTCAAAGGTTCTATATTATTAAGTGGTCCTCCAGGAATAGGTAAAACTACTCTTGCTCTTTGTGCTGCAAGAACATTTGGATTTGATCCTCTAGAAATTAAT
>Ga0222712_10007492_pt1 | contig 10531 bp, 9 predicted proteins | sample C33_657DmetaG_FD_165043 | JGI IMG/M metagenome (GOLD analysis project Ga0222712, IMG submission 165043) | Estuarine water microbial communities from San Francisco Bay, California, United States - C33_657D | ecosystem: Environmental > Aquatic > Marine > Unclassified | place: USA: California...
AATCAATCGCTCGTGGATACAAAAAGGAATCGCATGGCTTCGATTTATTTTAGAAAGGCTTTATTTCCTTCCGCATGAAAAAGATAAATCGATTCGTTTTTTATTTAATCCTGGGGTTTTTGGACAAAATTTATCCCAACATCCTTCCATAAAATCGGCTGACATCATTCACATGCACTGGATGAACTTTGGGTTCATGGGGATTTCGGATATATCGGAGCTCTTCAAATTAGGTAAACCTGTGATATGGACTTTGCATGATATGTGGGCATTTACGGGTGGATGCCATCACAGTGGCGACTGCAACCGATTTCAAATTAATTGCGGTCAGTGTAAATTTGTTAAACAGCCAGAACACTGGGATTTATCACATAAATTATGGGCCAAAAAAGCGGTGGAATTTGACTCAAATAATTTGAAAATAATTACTTGTAGCCAATGGTTAAAAGAAAAAGCAGCAGCAAGTACGGTTTTATATCCACGAGAAATTGTAGCGATTCCAAATGCCATCGACACCCAAGTATTCAAACCGGGAGATAAAGAAGAGGCCAGGAAAAAATTGGGCTTAGAACCTCAAAAAACGTATTTATTGTTTGTGGCCATGCGGGTGAATGCGCCGACGAAAGGCTTTGATTATTTGAGCAAAGCGCTGGATATATGGACACAAGACAATCCTACTCGTATCGCCCAAACAGAACTATTGATCGTTGGCGGACTGACGGATTCCGAAATTATCCATTCATTGCCGTTAAAGGTAAACGCGATAGGGCATGTATCCGATCCCCATAAAATGATTGATATCTACCATGCCGCTGATCTGTTCATTACTCCTTCTTTAGAGGAAAATTTACCCAATACCATTATGGAGGCGATGGCCTGTGGGACACCAAGCATCGGGTTTAATACGGGCGGCATTCCAGAAATGATTGCTCACAAACAAAATGGATATGTGGCCCATAAAATGGATTCCAATGATTTGGCCACAGGAATCCATTGGCTCTTAGAAAATCTAAAAATAGCCTCCATAGAAGGAAGGAAATTTGTAGAAAATAATTATTCAGAGGATATCGTATCTCAAAAACATATCGATTTTTATTTAAAATCCATGCAAGATGTCAGCCAAAATTAGCATCATCACGATCACATTTCAGGCAGAAGCATATATCCAAAGAACGCTCGACAGCGTTCATGAACAAGGGCATCGAGATCAATTTGAGTACATCATTATTGACGGAAATTCCAAAGACCGCACGAAGAGCATTATCCAAAACTCGGCAATCAAACCTGACGTGCTGATCTCGGAAGTTGACAAAGGAATTTACGATGCCATGAATAAAGGACTTGCAAAAGCTAGCGGTGAATATGTGGTGTTTATGAATGCGGGAGATGAATTTGCAAGTAAAGACACGTTAAAAACTATGTTAAATCATTTATCCAAAAACCCAGATGTGTTATATGGCGATGCGAATTTTGTAGATTTAAATGGGAATTTTATGGGTAAAAGAAGTGAGGCCACGCCTCATCAATTACCACAAAATTTGACTTGGAAAGATTTTAAATTTGGCATGTTGATCTGCCATCAAGCCTTTATTTGTAAAAAGTCGATCGCTCCATTCTTCTCAATGAAATACCAATTAAGTTCCGACATTGATTGGGAGATTCAATGTTTAAAAGCAGCTAGTACAATTAGTTACATGTCAGAACCAATTTGCAATTATCTAATGGGAGGGGCTTCAGTTAAAAACCTTAAAAAATCTTGGTTGGAAAGATTTCAAGTTTTATCCAATCACTTCGGTTTCATCCCTACGATGATGAATCATTTCGTCATTATTTTTAGGGGGATACGATTTGCCTATAAAAAAGGTGAGAAATATTGGTAATTTTGAACAAAAATATTCGTTTATGAGAAACGTCAAAAACTTTTTATTTTTATTTATTGTTTTTTCAAGTCAAATAGCAAAAGCTCAATTGATTCGACTTGAAGCGGGCATAGGTGCAACTCAAATTTCTTGGTTGGAAAGTCAGGCAACCACTGATTTAAATGTTCAATTATCGATTCAAAAAAAACAATCGAAACGTAAATTTTTTGTAGCCTTAAAAGCGTACGGAAACATCCATCGTTCCAATGTTGATCGATCGAAATATACATTTATTGAACCCAGTAATTCCTATTCAACCAAAGTTAATGCCAATGATGAATTATATTCAAATTATAGAGGTTCCGAAGCTGAGGTTGGATTTATGTGGAATCAAAAAACTAGCATACTCCCATACTTTTACCCAATTCTGAGTCTTTATAGCAAGTCCATTGCCAGAAAAATTAGTACAAATAGTTCCCATTACATAGAAGAAGAGAAATACAGCTTACATGGAATTAATGCAGGAATTGGAGTCATCATTCCTGGAAAAACAGCTATCACATTTCAAGGACAAATTTTTGAGCCCATTCTGAGGGACATTACTTTATATGGTAATTATGTGGGAGTCCCTTATAGTTCAACGAGCACCGCCAACGATTTAAGTTATAAAGGAAAAATAGGGTTTAAGAAAGCCAAAATTGGTGCTTTGCTTTCCTACGAAATATTAAATTTAGGAGCCGCTGAAAATAAAAATTCGAAGTCAATCTTAGCCTCTCAGGTAAACTCTCTATCTATTTCATTTTTATATGAATTTTAAATTATTAATTCCATCACTCCTAATTGCTTTTCAAACTTTATCCATTCAATCGGATAGTCTAAAAACAACAGAATTAAACAACGTAGAAGTAAAAGTTTTTGAGAAATCAAGGCAAAAATTAACGAGTCCAGATGCCATTTCTATCTTGACGGATAAAATCATTAGTCCTACCAATGGAACTAGTTTTGTCAGTGGATTAAATACACAAGCCGGAGTCCGTATGGAGGAGAGATCTCCAGGAAGTTATCGAATCGCCATAAGAGGTAGCTCGTTAAGAGCGCCCTTTGGTGTCAGAAATATAAAAGTATATTGGAATCAAATCCCGTTCACTGATGCTGGGAACAACACCTATTTGTCTTTACTAGAACCTGATTTATTTCGCCAAATTATCATCACAAAAGGTCCCGGTGGTGGAATTTATGGAGCGGGTACCGGAGGGGCCATACTTTTCAACAGTGGCTTTGATTTAGAAAATAAAATAAAATTTCAAACGATGTATCCTTCCCTGGGAGGTTTAAAAACATCCATCGATATAAATCTAGGAAACGCCTTTAAAAACCATCGTATTTACGCATCTCAATGGCAGCAGGAAGGATTCAGAATTCAATCTGCTATAAAAAAACAATGGATTTCTTATGAATTCAATAAGTCGTTTGGTACATCAGGAACCATCAGCCTAACTTCCTACTATGGAGATTTAGCTTATCAAACGCCAGGCGGATTAACCTTAAAACAATATCAGGATAATCCAACCAGTGCTAGGCCGGCAGCAGGTACGTTTAAAAGTGCTGTAGACCAACAAGCCACCTTTAAATTAAAAAGTTTTGGAGTTGGCGCTCAAATATCCAATCAAATTAATTCACATTGGGGGTGGAATTTCATCAATGCATTTCAATATAATAAAGTTGAAAACCCAACGATCCGAAATTATGAATTACGAGATGAGCCCAATTTTAGTAGTCGGGGCGTCATTCATCGCAAAGGAATCATCAATATAGACGCGGGATATGAATGGCAATCAGGCCAATTTGATAGCCAAACTTTTGGGAATAAAAAAGGAATCAAAGATACCTTGCAATTAACTCAAAACACCCATTTAGAGCAATTAACCACTTTTTTACAAGCTGATTATGAAATAAATAATCATTGGAAATTGACGCTTTCTGGTAGTTTAAACACGTATTCGACACAATATATAAATCAGGAAACGATCTTCTCACCCCGAGCAGCGATCGTGCGTAAAGTAGGCTCGCATCAAAGTATCACAGCTAAAATAGCGCAAGGTTATTCGCCTCCAAGCATTGCTGAAATGCGACCATCGGCTGGCATTATTAATACCAATTTAAAAGCAGAAAAAGGCTGGAACAAGGAAATTGCTTGGAAAGGTGAATCCAATGACAAAGCATTCAATTGGGATTTGACTGCCTATTTATTTAATCTCAATGAAACAATCGTAGTCAGAAGAGCCGCTGATGGTTCTGATTATTTTGCGAATGTAGGGGAAACGACACAAAAAGGGCTTGAATTAACTACATCTTGGAAAGCCCATAAATACTTATCGATCAACAACTCAACTACTTGGCAAGATTTTAGATTCACTGATTATACCACCTCTGGTAAAACCTATAATGGCAATTTCTTGACCGGGACAAGTCCATTTCAAAATTCCGTGCTGGCAATTTTCAATCATCCGTCTGGGTTTTCATGGACCCAACAATACATCTTCTCGGATTATTTATTTTTAAATGACGCTAACACAGACCAAATGCCAGCGTATCGCATTTGGAATTCTAAAATTTCATATCAAAAATTAAACCCGAAATATGGATGGGAACTTTGGTGTGCTATGGAAAATATTCTGAACGAAACTTACAGTTTAGGACCGGATTTAAATGCCGCAGCTGGAAGATATTACAACGCCGCGTCAGGAAGAAACTTTTCAGTTGGCCTAAAAATAAACACCTTTTAACTAGGCCGTGTTAAATTCAATTTTTCCATTAAATCCGCAGCATGTGAATCACTGACAGGTATATCAAAAAGTCCAATTTTAATTCTTTGCTGTTTAACTGATTCAATTTTTCGAATATTAACAATATAAGATTTGTGTACACGCATAAACAAATGAGGACCAACTTTCGACTCCATTGATTTCATCGTAGTCTTAGTTAAGATTGGCCGTTTTTCTCCCTCCAAAAAGATCTTTACATAATCTTTCAATCCTTCAATATGGGTGATTTGTGGAATGCTAATTCGAATTAAGGAGTATTCTACATTAATAAAAAAGAAGTCTTCTAATGGCTCCGTGGCATCAACTTTGGTATAAATTACAACATCATTTTTTTCGACCGAATTAGTCAATTTTAATATATCAAAGGCCTTATGAACAGCCAGAGTAAACCGTTCCAAACTGACAGGTTTCATTAAATAATCAACTGCACTCAATTCATAACTTTCCACAGCGTAGTGATCATATGCGGTAACAAAAATAACGAGAGGCTTATTTTTAAGCGTTTGCAAAAATTGCGTACCCAGCATTCCCGGCATTTGAATATCCAAAAAGATTAAATCCACGGAGTATTCCTGGAGTTTTTCCATCGCGTCAAATGCATTTTTACAAGAACCCACCAAATTCAAAAACGGAATTTGACGCACATTTTCTTCAAGCAACTTTCTGCCCATGCTCTCATCGTCAACGACCAAGCAATTTATTTTTTCCATAGGATTAATTGTCTAATAATTCAATCGATAAATAAACCTCAAAACTATCTAACTCATCTTTAATCTGAATAATATGTTTATTGGGATACAATAATTCAAGACGTCTGATCACATTCTTCATTCCTATTCCCGAACTTTCATCTTTAATTTCTTGGCTTAAATTACCCTTTTTATTCAATACTCGAAACGTTAAAACGCCTTCATTTATAATAAAAAAAACGTCAATGAAAGGATTGTCTACATAGGTAACTCCATGTTTTACTGCGTTCTCCACAAAAGGAATTAGTAACATGGGTTCTATTTTAAATGATGCCATATCTCCTTCTTCCTTAATCGTAATTTTAACATCCCCCTCAAAACGCATTTTTTGTAAGTCGATATAATTTTTTAAATATTCGAATTCCTTGGCCAATAAAATCATTTTTTGATCGGAATCATACAACATATAGCGCATCAAAGAGGAAAGCCTAATCGTTACTTCTTCTGCCTTCCTATCTGACTTTGTTCGAATCAAATAGACAATGCTATTTAAAATATTGAAAATAAAATGAGGACTAATTTGTGAACGTAAAAAGGAAAGTTCAGACTTCATTTGCTCATTTTTCAAATCTTCAATATGTGACTCGGTTCTTAGATACTCCAATAAAAATCCATAGGTAGTTGCGATACCCGAAACCATTATCAAAGGAAAAACTTCTTTTAAAAGAGAATCATGATCAGAATCAAGCTCAAAAGCCAGTAGGAAATTCTTCATTAGAAATCCGACAAATACAAAGAACAAATTGGTTAAAATGAGGCTTATGAAAAATATGAAAATTCCCCTTTTTCTGAATACATATGGAAACAAGAGTAAAGTAATCACATAGAATAATGGAATGATCGTCAGCAACTCATGAATAATATGCTCTGAAAATTCTGAACTCGCATGAGGGTGTGGATGCTGCACTTCATGTTCCTGATGCACAGGACTAAATAAAGGAAGTCCAATCCAAAGACCCCACAAAACGAGGTTGAATAATATTTGGAAGGATAATTTAGTTTTTGGAAAATTCCAACGAGTCCACATAAATCTACAAAATTGTATACAAAGCTAAAGAATCAAAAGGAATAAGAAAATGCAAGCTACCATCCATGAATTTGAGTAGACTAGTGAAGCCATTTTGTCTTCCAATTTAATTGTGTTAATATCTCCTAAGTAATCTTATTCATCCTCTTAATTGAGGATAATATCGAATTCAATCAAATTATTTAAAACATATTTATACCTTGCTTTCGAAATCAAAAAATGAAACCATGCAGATCAAAACAAATTCAATCCGCCTAACTTTAATTTTATTTTCCTTGACTCTTGGGTTTTCTTCCCAAGCGATTAACTTAGCAAATGTCAAAATTGACTCCGTTAAAAAAGATCCACCTAAACCTGAATTAAATACCCTCTTCTCCTTGAAAAAAGGGAGTGGTTTGAAATCATGGGGATTTACAGCTGGCCCAGTAGTACAGTTTGGCCAATTAGGTGCCCAACAAGGTTTTAATTTTGCCCTACACGTGAATAACCAATGGTCTTTGGGGGCAGGAGTTTTAGGAAATATGAGAGGTGGCGATGATCGAAATATGTCAACTACCTTAAAACCTAGGCAATCGTTTTCAGGTTTTCAAGTTGAATATTCACCAAAACCCAATTCCCTGATACATGTAAGTTTTCCTTTAATGATCGGGGCGATTCGCTCAGAAGATCCCAATTATTTAATGAATCAAAATCCCCAAAATATAAATCCTCAAATGGGAAACCCAGGTCCAGGATTCATGAATCAGAAAGATTTTGATGATGACAGAGGCATGTTTAAGGGACCAACTGCATTTGGAATACAACCAGGTGTTAGCCTTGAATTAAATGTGTTTAAATATGCTAAATTATTTGGTGCCGTAAATTACCGATTTGCTGCCGGCCAAAACAGCACCTCAGATATGAAAGGAGTTTCAGGCCAAATAGGTTTAAAACTAGGTGTATTTGATCGACCATTTAAATCGAAAGCAAGTCCCAAAAAATAAGAGTAGCGGTTAACAAAAAAAGGGATCTGATTTTTTCAGATCCCTTTTTTTATGTTGATTATCAATTAAAAATTTCGTTCGCCAGCTTCGCGTTTTCCTAACATCACAGCGCCGACCATCGCCACAAAGAACAAGATTGAAATTAATTCAAAGGGCAGCAAATATTCGGTATATAAGATTTTACCCAAGGTTTCCACCATTCCGGTTTGAGATTTAAAATTAACCTCTGAAGGTGCTGGTAGATTATTTTTGTGCAATAAAGCAACGAATAAAACCAATAAAGTACCGGCAACTACTGAGCCAGCTAATTTAGTTAAGGAAGACTTAGATTCAGGTTGGTTCTTTTTTAAATCAAACATCATGATCACAAATAAAAACAAAACCATAATTGCCCCAGCATAGACAATAATATTAACAGCCATCAAAAACTGAGCATTTAAAAGCACATAGTGACCAGAAATGCAAAAGAACGTAAAGACTAAATACAAAACACTATGAATCGGATTTTTAGCTAGAACAACCATCAAGGCGCTTAACAAGGTCAACCCAGAAAGAAAATACCAAATATTAGAAATCGCCATATTATTATTATTTCCAACCGTCGCGTAAATAGCGTTGGTCCATTTTTTCTACTAATTTATCTTTCCCATAAATAACCTCGTCGCGGCTATTAAAAACAGGCACCATCGTGTCGTGACGAAGGAAAATAGCCTCCTTAGGACAGGCCTCTTCACATAGCCCGCAAAAGATGCAACGAAGCATATTGACTTCGTACACTTTGGCATATTTTTCTTCTCTGTATAATTTTTCCTCACCCGGTTTACGCTCAGCGGCCACCATCGATATCGCCTCCGCTGGACATGCAACCGCGCATAATCCACAGGCAGTACACCTTTCGGCTCCATGTTCATCCTTCTTTAAAATATGTTGGCCCCTAAAAATAGGCCCTAAATATCGCTTCTGTTCAGGATACCGAATGGTCACTGGTTTTGAGAAAAAGTGCTTAAGCGTGGTTGCCATACCCCCCACAATGGCAGGTAAGTACATACGCTCGGCGAGGGTCATTTCACCCTGCTCCATCACTTTAGTTCGATTGCTTAATTTCATATTCCTAAGCTATTTTTTTCTTTACAAATAACTGATCGTGGATTAATAAACCACCGATCAATAAAACAACTCCTACGATTCCGGCGGTAAACGGCTTGCCAATTAATATCCCGAATGCCGTCACAACTACATTGTACATAGACAATGGAATTAATCCAGCCCATCCCAATCCCATTAATTGGTCATATCGGAAACGAGGCAAAGTCCAACGAACCCACATAAATACAAAAACAAATAAAAGTGATTTGCCAATAAGCGCTCCCATACCTACAAATACCGCAACGTTATTCCCAAACTGAGCCGTGACAAAATCAATCCCAGGATAATCATAGCCCCCAAAATAAAGGGTTGCCATCACAGCTCCTGAAATAAACATATTGATGTATTCCGCAAATAAATAAAAGCCCAACTTCATCGATGAATATTCCGTATGATATCCACCGATCAACTCAGTCTCACATTCTGGTAAATCGAAAGGAGTTCTATTACATTCCGCAAAAGCACAAATCAAAAAGATGATGAAGCCAAGCGGTTGGTAAAAAATATTCCAATGCCCATTTTGCTGACCCTCCACAATCGCCTTGGTAGACAAGCTACCGGTAAACAATAAAATGGCAATAATCGCTAATCCCATGGCTAATTCATATGAAATGTTTTGAGATGCCGCACGAATCGCCCCTAACAACGAATACTTATTGTTGGACGCCCAACCGCCAATTAAAATCCCATAAACACCTAAAGAAACAATACCGAAAACCCATAAAATTCCAATATTGACATCAATTCCCTGTAAATCAAAGGTGATTCCACCGATGGTCACCGTGTCCCCAAAAGGCACAACGGCAGAGGTCATTAAAGCTGTCAACATCGACAAACAAGGTCCTGCGATAAACAACCACTTATTTGAATTGGCCGGAATAAAATCTTCCTTCATAAACATCTTCACCGCATCCGCCAATGGCTGCAATATCCCAAAAGGACCTGCACGATCTGGACCAATGCGATCTTGCATGAATGCAGCAATTTTACGCTCAAAATAAGTGGAATAAGCGGCTATGCCCAATGTGATGGCAAATACAATTCCAATAAACGCAGCCTTAGCAAGAAAAAAATCTGATAATAAATTCATATTATTTTTTAGCTTCTAATTTAATTTGATCCCTCAAAAAACTTCGATCACGATCATCATTGATCAACTTATAATCCCTAGCAGCTTGGCTAATAGGAAAGGCCGGCTGAATTAAGTTTGCCCCATATTTGTTTGCAGAAATTACGGAATGGCGAGAGATTTGAGTTGGCCCGTCAATCGTCCATTCAGCTGTTTTCTTGCGATCAAATCGGCAAGTATTACAGATAAACTCTTTTACTTCACCCCACTGATTTTTACGCCCCGTAACTCGGATGACTTCGTCCCCCTTGTACCATAAAGTGACTTGGCCCGAACACTTTTCACAATCACAATGAGCCTCAACAGGCTTTGAAAACCAAACTCGACTTTTAAATCGGTAGGTTTTATCGGTCAATGCACCCACAGGACAAACGTCAATGATATTACCTGAAAAGTCATTGTCAATCGCCTTTCCGATGTAGGTACTAATTTCTGCATGATCCCCCCGATTCATTACCCCATGCACACGCCCATCTGTAATCTGATCCGCCGTGTACACACAACGGTAACATAAAATACAACGATTCATGTTTAATTGGATGTTGGGGCCTAGGTCCGTCGGCTCAAACGTATTTCTTTCCTCAGCAGTCCTAGTGTTTGAAACCCCGTGTTCAAAAGAAAAATCTTGCAAATGACATTCACCCGCCTGATCACAAACTGGACAATCTAATGGATGATTCAATAATAAAAACTCAACAATTCCACGTCTCGTTTCAAGCACCTCTTCGTTAATCGTGTTTTCCACAATCATACCTTCTTGAACTTGGGTAAGACAAGCAGGAACTAATTTAGGCATCGGCCTTGGATCCTTTT
>Ga0222712_10007493_pt1 | contig 10529 bp, 10 predicted proteins | sample C33_657DmetaG_FD_165043 | JGI IMG/M metagenome (GOLD analysis project Ga0222712, IMG submission 165043) | Estuarine water microbial communities from San Francisco Bay, California, United States - C33_657D | ecosystem: Environmental > Aquatic > Marine > Unclassified | place: USA: California...
GCTGGTGAGCAGCATCTTGAAGATCTCCAGCCGCTGGAAGGTCAGCAGGGCATAGAAGCCGACCAAGGCCAAGGCACCCACGCCGAGGCCAATCCAGAAGCCGCGCGTCGCCGGGCTGCGCTCCTGAGTCACGGTGGCATCTGCCTGCGCAGTGGCCGGCACGTTACTCGGCGTCGCCGAGCCTGCACTCGGCGGCTCCTGAACGCCACCCGCGCCCGGGGGCTCCTGGACGCCGCCAGTCGTGGCGGGGGTCGATGCACGGGCTGCGCCAGGCGGCTCGGACAGGCCGCCAGAGGCGCCCGGAGGCTCTTGCAGTCCGCCGCTGGCGCCTGGTGGCTCGGAAAGACCACCCTTGGCGCCCGGGGGTTCGGCCAAGCCGCCGCTGGACGGTGGCTCTGCCAGCCCGCCGCTTGACGGCGGCTCCGCCAGCCCGGTCGAGCTCGCTGACTTTTCTGCCGTGTTCCCCGGCTCGGACACGCCGCCCGGCCCTGTGACTTCGGCCGCCGGCGGGGTGGACTCTTGCGCCGGGACGGGACGGGTATTGAGGTGCCAGGAGATCAGTGAGAAGAAGGCAAACAGCAAGAGCGGCAGCAGGGCCACCAGCAGTTGCTTGCGCAGGTAGGGACGCTCGGCCGGCGCCGTTGCGCCTGCGCGCAGCAGGCCTGGCAGCGCCAGGCGGGAGACACTTTGCGAGAGCCGGTCTAGGGCTGGCGGCAGCGGCACGAAGCGCTGCTCGGCCGAGAGCGGCGGCATCAGTGAGGGCTTGATCTTGGCCAGCACAATCACGTAGATGACATACAGGCCCGCGAGCATGATCCCTGGAAAGAAGGCGCCTGCGTACAGCTGTACCACCGACACGCCGGCAGTGGCTCCATAAACAATGAGCATCACAGACGGAGGGATCAAGATGCCCAGGCAGCCACCCGCGGTAATGGCGCCTGCCGACACCTTGATGTCGTAGCCGCCCTTGAGCATTTGGGGGAGTGCCAGCAGTCCCATCAGCGTGACCACGGCGCCCACGATGCCCGTGGCGGTTGCGAACACCGCGCAGGTGAACAGCGTGGCAACCGCCAGCGAACCGGGTACCCGGGCCAGGGCCAGGTGCAGACTCTTGAAGAGTTTGTCGATCAGGTTGGCCCGCTCGACCAGGTAACCCATGAACACGAAGAGCGGAATGGAGATGAGCACGTCATTGCCCATCACCTTGAAGGCCGATTGCACCATCAGTGTGAGCGTCTTGGAGGTGTCCCTCTCGTACGCCAACCAGGTGAAGATCATGCCCATACCCATCAGGGTGAAGGCGGTGGGAAATCCCAGCATGATGGCCACAACGACCAGGGCCAGCATCATCAGGCCCAGATGGCCTGTGCTGAGCTTGTCGGCCGAGAGCAGCATCACCGCCGTGCCGGCGATGATGAGTGCCATGAGGGAGAAGCCGAACCAGAGTTCCTTGCGCAGACGAATCATCGTGTCGCTCCTTCCGACTTGACCATCTCCTTGAGCTTCTCGACGTCGACTTCCTCGACGTCCGCCTCTCGCGAAGGCCACGCGCCCGCCTGGATGCACTGGACGCAGCGAACGATCTCGACCAGCCCCTGCAGCAGCAGCATCAGGCCGGCGACCGGAATCATGAACTTGAAGGGATACAGGGGCAGCGGCGTCGCGGAGAAGGTGCTCTCACGGATCGCCAGCGAATCCTGCGCAAAAGTCCAGCCCGCCCAGGTCAGGGCGACGATGCCGGGCAGGAAGAAAAGCACATACAGCACCAGGTCGATCCAGGCCTGGGTGCGCGGGCGGAAAAAACCGTACAACACATCGCCGCGCACATGGCCGTTCTTGGCCAGGGTATAGGCGCCGGCCAGCATGAACAGCGTGCCGTACATCTGGATCTGGGCGTCAAGTGCCCAGTCATGCGGCGTATTGAGCACATAGCGAGAAAAGACCTCCCAGGCAATCAGGCAGGTCAGCAGGATGATCAGCCATGCGCAGGTCTGACCGAGGCGGGTGGAGGCGCGGTCCACCATCATCAAAATATTTTTCATTCTCCCCTCCCAAAAAGATATCAACTGGAAAGGGCCGCCCGGCTTGCGCCAGGCGGCCCTTTCGTCACTCAGACGGCCGTGCGTCAGGCCTTCTTCGCGGGCTGGCGGAAGTAGCGGTTCCAGGCCATCTTGAAGTCGACCGAGTAGTCGTTTTGCCAGGCGCCGGCGCGCTCAGCAAATGCGCGCTGGGAATCCATGACCTTCTTGAACATAGCGTTTTCTTTGGATTTCTCGGTGGTGACCTTGTCCCAGGCATTGAGCTGGGCCTGCAGGATGCTGTCGGGCGTCTTGTAGAACTTGACCTTGTCCTTCGCCTTCAGCTCAACGTAGTCCTGCGAGTTGCGGTGAATGCCCTTCCAGCTCATGTCGGCGCTGGAGGCTTGCACCGCGTAGTCGATGATGGACTTGAGCTCGGCAGGCAGCGCGTCGTACTTGCCCTTGTTGAACAGGATTTCAAACTGCTCGCCGCTCTGGTGGAAGCTCTGCAGCATGCAGTTCTTCACCACATCAGGGAAGCCGAGCACGCGGTCAGACGAGGCGTTGTTGAATTCAGCCGCATCAAGCAGGCCGCGGTCGAGCGCGGGAACGATTTCGCCGCCGGGCAGCGGGTTGACCGCGGTACCCAGTTCCTTGAACACATCGACAGCCAGGCCAACGGTACGGAACTTCAGGCCCTTGAGGTCTTGCACCTTCGCGACCGGCTTCTTGAACCAGCCCAGGGGCTGCGTTGCCATGGGGCCATACAGGAAGGACACCACGTCGATGTTGATGGACTTGTAGATCTCTTCCAGCAGGGCCTTACCGCCGCCGTAGTAATGCCAAGCCAGGACCATGTTGGAGTCCATGCCGAAGGACGGGCCCGAACCCCACAGGGCCAGCGCAGTGTTCTTGCCGTAGTGGTAAGCCACCACGCCATGGCCGCCGTCGAGCGTGCCCTTGGCAACCGCGTCGAGCAACTGGAAGGCCGGGACGACCGCGCCAGAGGGAAGCACCTCAATCTTGAGGCGTCCGCCCGCCATGTCGTTGACCTTCTTGGCGAAGTCGTTGGCGTACTCGTGAAAGATGTCCTTGGCGGGCCAGGTGCTCTGGAAGCGCATCGTGGTGGTCTGCGCAACAGCCACCATGGGGGCGGACATTGCGGCGCCGGCAACGGCAGCGCCCTTCAGCAGGCTGCGGCGGCGGGGGGTTTTGGCTTCACTCATGCTTGACTCCATGGGGGTTGGTTTTGGGAAAAAATGGCAAAGGTGTGACTGTTACGGAACGGCTGTTGCGCGCGTAGAGGGTTTTCACCAACAAAAACTCTTCCAAAACTATACCCGGAGATCATGGGCTAATGAATTAAGCCTCAATCGGTATTTTCTGCGCTCTGTCAAGTCTGCCAGGGTGGGGCAGGAAGCCGGGGCGTGGAAAGGGAGGGTAGAAAAAGGGCGAAGGGGGATAGAAGATGGCTCAGCTCTCCGGCGCCCTGACCGATCTTTGCCCTCACAGATCTTCGCCTTCCGACTGGCGCCGCTCATCGGCCAAACTCGGATCGCCTGCCTGGCCGCTGGCAAAATCGGGGGCATGACCGATTCCTCTCACGAAATCCAGCCCGCCCCCGGCTACGCCGGCGACATTGCACCCGATGTGGCCTGCCGCTGGTGGCAGGCCGGCGATGCGGTGCTGGTAGATGTGCGCACCAGCGCTGAGGTGGCCTGGGTGGGCTTCGTGCCCGGCTCGGTTCATGTACCCATCAAAGAGTGGCCCAGCATGGCCGCCAACCCGCGCTTTGACGAGCAGGTGATGGCGGCAGTACCCCCGGGCGGAAAGGTGGTCTTCTTGTGCCGCAGCGGTATCCGCTCCATTGCAGCCGCCGAGCGCGCCACTGATCTGGGGTTGATCGCCTTCAACATCCTGGAAGGCTTCGAGGGCGACCCGGACGCCCAGGCCCACCGGGGCACACTCGGAGGCTGGCGCGCGCGCGGCCTGCCCTGGGCGCAGAACTGATTTCCCTCCTGCACTGATTTCTTTTTTTCCGGAAAGTACGAGATGCCCGTGAACCTGTCCGCGCCGCGCGCGGAGCAACTGCTGCCCATCCCGGGCTTTCGCATTGGTGTGGCCGAGGCCGGCGTCCGCAAGGTCGGCCGCAAGGACCTGACCGTGATGCTGCTCGAACCCGGTGCGGTTGTTGGCGGCGTATTCACCCAGAACCGTTTTTGCGCCGCGCCGGTACAGGTGTGTCGCGAGCACCTTGCTGCCGGGCACGGGGTGCGTGCCATTGTGATCAACACCGGCAACGCCAATGCGGGCACCGGCGAAGATGGCCTCATCCGCGCCCGTCAGACCTGCATCGCGCTGGCCCGCCGGCTCGAGGTTTCGCCGGAGCAGGTGTTGCCGTTTTCGACCGGCGTGATCATGGAGCCGCTGCCGGTCGATCGCATCCAGGCGGGCCTGCCCGCTGCCCTGGCCGACGCCAAGGAAGACAACTGGCTGCGGGCGGCCGAGGGCATCATGACCACCGACACCGTGGCCAAGGGCGCCAGCCGCCAGGCCACGATCGCCGGCTGCAGCGTCACGGTTACCGGTATCAGCAAGGGTGCCGGCATGATCCGCCCCAACATGGCCACCATGCTGGGCTACCTGGCCACCGACGCCGCCATTGCTCCTGCGTTGGCCCAGCCGCTGGCCCACGCCCTGGCCGAGGGCTCTTTCAACCGGGTCACGGTCGACGGTGACACCTCCACCAACGACTCCTTCCTGGTCATTGCCACCGGCAAGGCTGGCAACCCGCCGATCACCTCGCTTGAGAGCACCGAGGGGCGCGCCCTGTTCGACGCCATGCTCGCGGTCGCCCGGCAGCTGGCTCATGCCATCGTGCGTGACGGCGAGGGCGCCACCAAGTTCATCACGGTGCAGGTCGAGGGCGGCCGTGACGCGGCCGAGTGCCGGCAGGTGGCCTACGCCATCGCCCACTCGCCGCTGGTCAAGACCGCGTTCTACGCCAGCGACCCTAACCTCGGGCGAATCCTGGCCGCGGTGGGCTACGCCGGCATTGGTGACCTAGACCAGACCCGCATTGAGCTGCACCTGGACGACGTGCATGTGGCCACCGGCGGTGGCCGGCACCCGGCCTACCGCGAAGAGGATGGTCAGCGGGTCATGAAGCAAAGCGAGATCACAGTGCGCGTGGGCCTCGGCCGCGGCGCGGCTACCGACACCGTGTGGACCTGTGATTTCAGCCACGACTACGTGAGCATCAACGCCGACTACAGGTCGTGAGCGCCCGATGAACGAAAAATTTGAACACTTGATCGAGCGCGTTGGCCTGCTGATGGACCGGCTGGAGCGGGTCCTTCCTCAGCCCCTCTCGGCGCCCGACTGGTCGGCGAGCATCGCCTTCCGCTACCGCAAGCGCAGCAGCGGCCACGGCACGCTCGAGCCCGTGCGGCATGTGGGAGCCATCGCCTTGGCAGATCTGCAAGAGATCGACGGCCAGAAAGAAAAGATCCAGCGCAACACCTTGCAGTTTGTCCAGGGCCTGCCCGCCAACAACGTGCTGCTCACGGGTGCGCGCGGCACCGGCAAGTCGTCCCTGATCAAGGCCTGCCTCAATGCCTATGCGGCCCAGGGCCTGCGCCTGATCGAGGTGGACAAGGCCGACCTCGTTGACCTCCCCGACATCGTCGAGGTCGTCGCTGACTTGCCGCACAAGTTCATCGTTTTTTGCGACGATCTGAGCTTCGAGGACGGTGAACCCGGCTACAAGGCGCTCAAGTCCATACTCGACGGCTCGGTGGCGGCTGCCACGGCCAACGTGCTGATTTACGCCACCAGCAACCGGCGCCATCTCCTGCCCGAGTACATGAAGGAGAACCTCAGCTACACCCACACCGCGGACGGCGAGGTTCATCCCGGCGAGGGGGTGGAGGAAAAAATCTCCCTCTCCGAGCGCTTTGGCCTGTGGGTCAGCTTTTATCCCTTCAGCCAGGATGAATACCTGGCCATCGTCGACCAATGGCTGGGGTCTTTCGGCATCGCCCCGCCCGCCTGCACCGCCGCCCATGCCGACGCTTTGGTTTGGGCGCTTGAGCGCGGCTCGCGCTCGGGCCGTGTGGCCTATCAGTTCGCCCGCGACTTCGCCGGTCGGCGCCCGGCCGACGGCCCGTGAGCGAAACCCGCGTTCTGGTGGCCGACGGCGACCGACCGCGCGAGGGCGGCGCTGACCGACCCGAGGTGCAGGTGGCCGTCGGCGTGCTGGTGCGGCCCGACGGCCGATTTCTGCTCACCTCCCGCCCGCCAGGCAAGGTCTACTCCGGCTACTGGGAATTTCCCGGCGGCAAGCTGGAGACCGGCGAGACGGTCGAGGAAGCGCTGCGTCGCGAGCTGCAGGAAGAAATCGGCATCACCATCGGGCAGGTTCACCCCTGGAAGGTGGAGCGGGTCGACTACCCGCACGCCTTGGTGTGCCTGCACTTTTGCAAGGTGTTCGAGTGGACGGGCGAGCTGCAAATGCAGGAGGGCCAGGCGTTTGCCTGGGAGTCCTTGCCGGTGCGCTCAGAGCCGGTGCTGCCTGGCACAGTGCCGGTGCTGGCCTGGTTCGCGCAGGAGCGCGGTTTCGAGGGGGTCACTCACGCCCCGGCGGACGGCGCGCGGGCCTGACCCGGCCGCTCTCACTGCAAACGCGGATCGCCGAAAGGCTGGTCGTCCGGCGGCGACTCGGCCTCCATCCGGAAGCTCTCGCTGGCCCAGGCGCCCAGGTCGATGCTCTTGCAGCGCTCGCCGCAAAAAGGCCGGTAGGGGTTGGACGGTGCGTAGACGCTTTCGCCGCCGCACTGCGGGCAGCGCACGGTGCGTGTCATGCGCACAAGGCCAGCTCGAAGCTCACGTCTTCGGTGCTGGCACGCAGGCGTTCGGCCGGCTCGTGCGTCATCAGGCGAACCACCACCATGAGCCGGTTCCCGCTGATTTCGGGCACCAGATTCAGGGTCGGGTCGATGCGCAGGCGCAGCAACTGAAAACTACGCCCTTGGGGCAGGTTTTGCTGCAGCTGTCCTCCGGTGGCCATCACCTTTTGTGGCGCGCCGGAGTCGCGCAAAAGCTTCAGTAAGAGGCGCACCGGGTCGACGATGGGCGACAAGGTCTTGGCCCAGCGATGAAGGTCGCCCTGGCGGCGGGCCGGGTCGAGCTGCTGCCAGGCGTGGTAACCCGGCAGATCAAACTCGCAGGTGCCGCCGGGGATGGCAATGCGGCTTCGCACCCCCATCAGCCACTCGTTGTCGCCCAGTGCCTGGCCGGGCTTGCCCGACTGGTCTTGCAGTGCGCCGTAGCAGGCGTCGAGCTTGCCGATGATGTCTTCGAGCACCGCTTCGGCGATGGCGGGGTTTCCCCGGTAAGCGGCCAGTGCGGATTTTTGCCGGTCCAGATCTTTCAGGACCTCGGATTTCAGGTCGGAACGGCCGGCCACTTCCATGATCTCGAAGAGGGTGGCGAGCGCGAAGTGGTGGTCAATCGCCTGCTCGCGGGCGAGCAGCTGGAGCAGACGGCGGAACAGGGTTTCCAGCCGCAGATAGGTGCGGACGCGCTCGTTGAAGGGGTACTCGTAGAGGATCACGGCGTCAAGATCATAGCCCGAAGCCAGCCGCCACCCTCCGGACCTCGGCCTCGAGCTGCGCCAGGCTCAGGTCTTGGTTAAAGATGACTGAGTCGGCCGCCGCCAGGCGTGCCTCGCGCGGCGCCTGCGCGGCGATGATCGCGCGCACCTCGGCCTCATTCAGGCCGCTGCGCGCCATGACCCGCTGCACTTGGGTCTCCGGCAAGCAGTCGACCACCAGCACATGGTCCAGCGAATGGCGCTCGCGGCCGCCTTCGACCAGCAGCGGAATGTCAATCACCAGGCAGCGGCGCCCTTCGGCCTGCGCCTGCTCGCCTTGCGCCCGAATGGCGGCCGACACCAGCGGGTGGACGATGGCTTCGAGTTGCCGGCGCGCCTCGGGCCGGCTGAACACCTCGGCGCGCATCCGATCTCGGTTCATCGCACCGTCGGGCCCGACAAATTCGGGCCCGAACTCGCGCGCAATGGCGGGCATGGCCGCGCCACCCGCCGCGGTGGTAGCCCGGGAGATGGCATCGGCATCGATGGTTGCCGCTCCCAAAGCAGCGAGAGCCTTGAGTACGGTGCTCTTGCCACTGCCGATGCCGCCGGTGAGGCCGATTCTCAACATCCCTTTTTCCTCTCAATTCCCTCGCCTATTTCAGCCCAGGCCCATCGCCCGGCCCAGCCGGTCCGGGCCTACCGCCATGGCGATGAAGCCCGCCGCCGCCAGCCAGGGGCCAAACTGCACGTACTTGCCTTCGACCAGACCGATCGTGACCTTCATCAGGCCGCCGGCCACCGCGCCCAGGAGCGATGAAATCAGCACCAGGGGGATCAGCGCTGGCCATCCGAACCAGGCACCCAGGGCAGCCAGCAGCTTGAAGTCACCATAGCCCATTCCCTCCTTGCCGGTGAAAAGTCGGAAGGCCTGGTACACGGTCCAGAGAAACAAGTATCCGCCTACCGCACCCCATAGCGCGGTAGGCAGGTCCGTGCCGGTCCATCCCTGGGCGCTGGCCAGCAGCCCGCCCCAGACGAGTGGCAGGGTCAGGTCGTCGGGCAGCAGCGTAGTGTCCCAGTCGATTAGTGCCAGGGCCAGCAAGGTGGCGCTAAAGGCGGCCCAGGCCAGCCCGGGGCTGGTCAGACCCCAGCGCCAGGCGACCAGACCAAACAGGGCCCCGGTGGCCAGCTCAACCAGCGGGTACCGTGGGCTGATGCGGGCCTGGCAGTCGGCGCAACGCCCGCGCAGCCACAGCCACCCCAGCACTGGGACGTTGTGCTGCCAGCGAATGGCCTGGCCGCAGCTGGGGCAGCTTGAACCGGGATGCATCAGGTTGTAGGGGCGCTCCTCGGCGCCCGCGTCCACTGGGGATGTGGCCGCGTCGGCATCGGCCACCGCCTCGGCTTGCGTCACCGCCGCTGCCGCGCCCGCTGCCTTTTCCATGGTCTCGGCCTCTGCCGGCGAGCGTGAGCCAATACCGTCGGTGGCGAAGGCCGCGCACTCTTGGGCCCAGCGTCGCTCGAGCATGCGCGGCAGCCGATATATGACGACATTGAGGAAGCTGCCCACCGCCAGGCCCACCAGCACCGCCAGCGCGGTCTGGGCCCAAGCCAGGCTCGGGTCCCCCCAAGGCTGCGCAGCCCACCCCTCGAATAGCCCGCCCATCAGACCACCTGACCCAAGCGGAACACCGGCAGGTACATGGCTACCACGATGCTGCCGATGATGGTGCCCAGCACCACGATGATGATCGGCTCGAGCAGGCTCGACAGGCCGGCCACCATGTCGTCGACCTCGGCCTCAAAGAAGTCGGCTGCCTTGCCCAGCATCTGGTCCAGTGAGCCGGACTCTTCGCCGATCGCTGTCATCTGCAGCACCATCGACGGAAAAACCTGGGTGCCTGTCATGGCGCTGGTCAGGCTGGTGCCGGCCGAGACCTCTTGGCGAATGCGGTCGGTTGCCTGGGCGTAGACGGAATTACCCGCTGCACCGCCCACCGAATCGAGCGCATCCACCAGTGGTACCCCGGCAGCGAACATGGTCGCCAGCGTGCGGGTCCAGCGGGCGACCACGGTTTTGTAGATCAAATCACCGAAGATCGGCAGCCGCAAGGACAGTCGGTCTACCACCTCGTGCAGCCTCTGGCTTGTTTTCCAGGCTCGCGTCGCGGCGACCGTGGCCAAGCCCACCATGCCCAGCATGGCCCACCAGTAGCCGACAAAGAATTCGCTGATGGCAATCACCAGCAGTGTGGGGGCTGGCAGGTCGGCGCCGAACGATTTGAAAATGTCGCGAAACGACGGGATCACGAAAATCATGATCACCGCCACCACAACCAGGGCGACTAGCAGGACCGTTACCGGGTACATAAGGGCCGAGCGCAGCTTGGATTTGATGCCCTCGATCTTTTCCATGTAAACGGCCAGTCGCTCGAGCACCGCGTCCAAAATGCCGGCGGCCTCGCCGGCCTCGATCAGGTTGCAGTACAGTGCGCTGAAGTGGTTGGGGAACTTGCGGAAGGCCGCCGACAGCGAGGTGCCGGTCTCGACGTCCATGCGGATGTCTTCGAGCAGACGCGCCAGATTGGCATTGGGGTTGCCACGTCCGACGATGTCGAAGGACTGCAGCAGGGGCACGCCAGCCTTCATCATGGTGGCCATTTGGCGGGTGAACAGCGAGATGTCCTTGGGACGGATGCGCGGGCCCCTGCGCTGCTTGCGCTTGCGGATGCGCAACTGGCTCACGCCCTGTCGACGCAGATTGGCCTGAACCTGGTTTTCGCCTGCGGCCCGTGCCTCACCGCGCACGATACGGCCCTGCCGGTCGCGGCCTTCCCATTCAAAAATGAACTCTTCAACCCTGGCGGTGGGGGACATGGCCATGTGCGTATCCTTGGTGAGGCGGCGTTTCGGCG
>Ga0222712_10007494_pt1 | contig 10528 bp, 7 predicted proteins | sample C33_657DmetaG_FD_165043 | JGI IMG/M metagenome (GOLD analysis project Ga0222712, IMG submission 165043) | Estuarine water microbial communities from San Francisco Bay, California, United States - C33_657D | ecosystem: Environmental > Aquatic > Marine > Unclassified | place: USA: California...
AATACATCTACAGTAGATTCTAATACAACTTCATTTCACTATGTTACTTTTGATACTACTAATAGTGGTGTAAATATTTCAAATTTTACTTCTGGCAAAAAGTTTGAAATAATTGCAAGAAATAGTTCTATTGGTAGTAGAAATATTATTATAAGATCCAGTACAACTACAACTGGACATACTGCTATTCCACAAATTGTTCACGCTGCTGGAACGATTACAACTGGAACTATAAGTATTAACGCCACTTCTGGTTTATTGATAAGTGTCTTTAATATGGGCGGCACCATCATTGCATCTTACTGATGAACCTTGACAACCTTCCAAGACCTTGCTATAATACATAGGTAATCACGAAACGACCAAATGCAAGACGAATACCTCTCACGATGCGTGGTAGACCCTCTTAAGCGTACTGTATATCTTTATTCTAGTGAAGGGTCAGAAAAGCAAGTGTCCTGTGAGACCGTTGAACAGTTTATGAATGTGCTAGACTTTGTTCGTGCTACTGTGGATGAGAAAACTCTCTCATACGCAAATCCACTTTAAAATCCATTTTAGGTCGATAAAAATCCCGGCAAAAAATTACCATTATTACTTTTTTGGAAAGTATGAATCCTTACAAAATCAACTATAAGACTCTAAAGGAAGAACAAGTAAAAACAACTCCAGAAAATGTAAAAGAGGCAAATGAAGCCTTATTTCGTGCTAGAATGACTCTTCCTGCAGCAGCAAAACACTGTGGTATGAGTCAAAAAGAGATGAAACTCACTTTCTTTGAGTATTTGAAGTATCATCCAATTACTTATTCTGGGTGATTTTTATGCCCGTGTAGTCCAGCGGCAGAGACAGGGCGCTTAAAACGCCTCCAGGGTCGGTTCGAATCCGACCACGGGTATTAAATAAATAATCAAAAAACGCCAATGAAATATAAGATTACTTGTTCTTATAATTGGTACGAAACTGATGAAGATAGGTTTATAATCAAAACTTATTATATAAACGGAATTCCATTCACATTTGATGATGTTCCATCAATTATGCAGGACAATCCAGAAATTATTGAAAGAGCAGAACAACAACTTACGATGACTCCAGAAATTTTCTATCAAAAATCATTCTATCTTATAGACGAAGAAGCACATCCTTGTTTATTTGAAATGGACCTTGAAAATCCAGAAGTGCTTGACGAAATCCTTTAGGTATCTTATACTATTTTTATTGCCTCTAAAGCATTGTGGTGATGCACCGCTCTTGTAAAGCGGAGACGACAGTTCAATTCTGTCTAGAGGCTTGAGTTCACTATAACTCCAATATGTCTCTAATATCACAAAAAGACCGCGAAATGGTTATCGAATCACTTGAGTATTACATTCATAAACTCAAGGAAGATAACTGTACTGAAGCATCTATAACTGCTTTTAACACTCTTCTAAAATGGATAGAATTGGAGCACTATAAAAATGAAAATTAATCTCTGGTATTGTGAGGGTATGAAGCAGTGGCGGTGGATTTTAACAGATGATCATCGTCCTGTTGTTAAGCAAGAGTCTGGTCAAAGACCATTTCTTCGTGATGCGATGAATGATGTTGCAAATACTGTAGAATATATGTTAGAATCCCAACAAAGTGAGTAAAAATACCCATAGTGAAATCTGATTTTTTTATAGATACAGTAAAGAAATGTGAAGTAAAAGATCTTCTCAATACTTTTCATTATCTTAAAGACGAATCAAAAGATTTCAAAGTAAGTCCTTACTCCTATGGTCTCTACCGAAATAGTGTTACAGACGTTCTGCATATTGGCGGTTGTAGCGGTGTGTGCATTTTTACGGGCTTGCCAGTTCCCGAAATAGCAGTAGGTGCATTTGGTCTTCAGAGACACGAACAGGAGGGTCTGTATGAACTCTCAAGACTCTGTATTCATCCAGATATACAAAAGGATGAGTATAATATTACTTCTTGGTTTGTTTCAAGGTGTATTAAAAAATTTCGTAAAGATACCAAAGTAAAAGCAATACTATCTTATGCAGATTCCTCACATCATTCTGGCATCATTTATCGTGCTTGTAATTTTAAGTATTATGGATTAAGTGATTCCAAAAAAGACTTTTACTATGCTGACGGAACCAAACACTCAAGAGGTTCTGTAAAGGGTGTTGAAGGTGAATGGAGAGACCGTAGCAGAAAGCATAGATACTTGATGGTATTTGATAAGGATCTCAACAAAAGGTTGACTTGGAAAGAAGAGAAGTGGTATAATAACTCTGGCGATACTTAATCAAACTCCTTCCGTGTGCTTCAGAACCTCCTTCGGGAGGTTTTGTTGTATGATAAATAACTCATAACGGAAACTATAAGTATTAATAAGATGGGTCTTTCACGCCTCGATAATTTTCTGAAGTCAGCAAGAGGAACGATTCTTTATGTTGATCCGAGTAGTCTTGATTCGACTGATAATGTTGAAAATTCGGGAAATAGTCTAACAAGACCTTTTAAGACTATTCAAAGAGCTTTAATTGAAGCGTCAAGATTTTCATATCAAAGAGGACTAAACAACGATAGATTCAATAAAACCACAATTGTATTATATCCAGGAGATCACTTAGTAGACAATCGCCCAGGGTATATTCCTACAGGATCAGGAGTTTACTCAAATAGAAGTGGATTAACAGGACTTACTGATTTGACTCAGTGGGATTTGGATACTGTTTATGATCTATCAACGCCAGATAATGCTTTATATAAACTCAATTCAATTCACGGTGGTGTGATTGTTCCAAGAGGGACATCAATCGTTGGAATGGATCTTCGCAAAACAAGAATTCGTCCAATATATGTTCCTAATCCCGAAAATGATGATATTGAAAGATCTTGTGTTTTTCGTGTAACTGGTGCGTGTTATTTTTGGCAATTTACTATTTTGGATGCAGATCCAAATGGAAATTGTTATAAAGATTATACAAATAATGTATTTGTTCCTAATTTTTCTCACCACAAATTATCTGGATTTGAATATGCTGATGGAGTAAATACTGTAAGAATTGCGGATGAATTCCTTACATATAATGAGTCAACACCAAATTGGACATCCAGAACCGATTTGGATATGTATTATGAAAAAGTTGCTGCTGTTTATGGGCCATCTTCAGGAAGAGAAATTCAACCAGATTATGCTAACGGTACAGTAGATATTCAAACAGTTATTGATGAATATCGTATTGTTGGATCAAAAGGTGAAACAGTTGGAATTAGTAGTATTAGAGCTGGAGATGGAGTTTCTCCTACTACTACTATAACTGTAGATCTTGTAGAGACAATAGAAGGATTGAATGTTGATAGTCCAATTCAAATCAGTGGAATTAGTGCTGCTGGATATGATGGACAATTTGTTATATCATCAGTTGTGAATAGTACACAGGTAACATACAAAGTTCAAAATGCACCCACAAATCCTCTTCCAGGATTTACTGGTTCTATAGTAAATCTTGTTGTAGATACTGTTACTTCAGCGTCTCCATATATTTTCAATGTTTCTCTACGCTCTGTCTATGGAATGTGTGGATTGCTTGCTGATGGAGATACGGCAACGGGATTTAAGTCTATGATGATTGCCCAATACACCGGTATTGGCCTGCAAAAAGACAATAATGCATTTGTAAGGTACGATACAAATACTGGAGAATATAAGGATTCGACAACTCTTGCCAATCTTTATAGTGACTCAAGATCTAAATTTAAACCAGAATATGAGAATTTCCACATTAAGGCAACAAATGATGCTTTTCTGCAGTTAGTTTCTGTCTTTGCTATTGGGTACGCTCAACATTTTGTAACTGAAAATGGTGGAGATATTGCCCTCAACAACTCAAATTCTAACTTTGGTGCAAAAGCACTAGTTGCATCAGGATTTAAGAGAACTGCATTTACGCAAGATGATCAGGGATATATTACTCATATTATTCCCCCCAAAGAAATCGAAACTGAAGATATTAGTATTGAGTTTGCTGCATTAGATGTTGGAATTACTACACAAAAATCTGTAGGTGCTGCAACAACAAATCGTTTATATCTTTATAATCAAACAAATGAAAATATTCCACCAAAAGTAATACTTGATGGGTATCATATTGGAGCGAAAAAAAATGAGCAGTTAAATGTTCAAGTTTTTGAAAGTGGTACAATCAATACTTACTCATCAAGAATTGTAATGCCCGTAGGACCTTATAATGCAACCCAATCTTCCTCTGAAAAAGTTTTTACTGTTAGTAGAGATAATATTGGAATTAATAGTATCACTGCAAATACTCTGACTCTAACCCAAAGTCACTCATTTGCTAATGGAGAATCGATTCGCATAATTGCTGATGATGGTCATTTACCTGATGGTATTGAACCAGATCAAGTTTATTATGCAATTACAAAAGAATCTGCGGTTGGAATTACGACAAGTCAAATTCGTATTGCTAAGACTTTAAGTGATGCTCTTAACGGAGCAGTTTCTGCATCTGCTATTGACCTTAATAATAAAGGTGGAGTATTAAGTGTTGTAAGTAGAGTTTCAGATAAGAACTCAGGAGATATTGGACATCCAGTTCAGTGGGATACTGGCGGATATTGGTACATTAATGTCGCAACTACAAATAACGAAATCTATGATACTATTAATTCTTTAGGAACTGCTGGTCTTGGAAATGCTACAACAAGATCTTATGTTGCAAGAAAACCAGATTCTAGAAGTTTAATTGATACTCTTTATCGTGTTCGTTATGTTTTACCAAAAGATTCTCCCATCACAGCAAGACCTCCAGTTGATGGATTTATTCTTCAAGAGTCTAACGATATTATAGGAGATGGAACTACAGAGATTTCTCAACTTTATAATAACTCTGGTTCAATTTCTGATACTTCCGCATTAAGAAATACAAACTTTATTGCAACTGCATCTTGGAGTTCGAATGTCGCTACAATTCGAACAGAACTTCCTCATAGTTTAAAAGTTGGAGATCAGGTTCAAATTGTAAATATAACACCATCCGCATATAATGGTACATATACTGTTACATCTTTAATAAGTGCAAAAGAATTTACCTATGCGCTTACAACAAATCCAGGAATCTTTACAAATAATACCTCATTAAGAACCTCAACTCTTCCATACTTTAGAAGAAAGAGATATGAAAAAACTTATCAGGTTTATAGAACACAAGAGATTCAACCATATATCAGAAATATTCAAGATGGTGTCTATTATCTAACTTTACTAAATCATTCAAATTCACCAACAGTTACTCCATTTAGAGATGAGTCATTTGCACAACCAATTGAAAATCTCTATCCACAAACAAATAATGATAATCCAAATTCAGACCCAGATGCATCAGTATCTCACGCACTTCCAGGAATTATTGGTGCAGTCGTTATTGATGAACCACAAAAGAGTATTACAAAAGAAACTTTAGAATCTTTTGCTGTTGGAACTGGAATTACTAATATTCGTTCTTCAAGTGGAACTGCTCATACAATTTACACTTCTATTGATCATGGGTTTGTCGGAATTACAACAGTTAGTGTTGTAAGTGGTGGAGCAAAATATGGATCTAGTGATCCTTTCAGTGGAGATCTTTATAATGCAACATTAGTTGGATTTGCAGGATCAACTACAGGTTCAAATGCGACTGCAAAGATTACTGTTACTAATGGTGCGATTACTGCAGTTAAGATTATTGATGGTGGTTCTGCATATGGTATTGGTAATACACTGAGAGTTGTTGGAGTTTCTTCTACAACAGGATTTGCTGAAGCTGTAGTGAGAGTTGAGTCAATTTCCAATAATATTGGAGATACTCTCAAGATTTCTGGAGTTTCTTCTGCAACAAATGCAGCATACAACACTCTTTATAGAATTTCTGGAATAACAACAGGAAAATCAAAAGAAATTGATGTTATATCCTCAGAAACAATTTCTGGATTTACAACAACAGGTCTAGGAGTAACAGTCACTACAAACGCTGGATACATTCCAACGGGCAAAACTTTAGGAATTTCTACTTTTACTTATAATCCTGTTACTGGTCTTGTAACCGTTGGATTTACAACCAGTCACGGATTTAGAGTTGATAATAAGATTCGAATTAGTGGTGCAAATGAGTCTGCATTTAATGGAGATTTTATTGTTAAGGGTCTGAATAGTTTAACTTCATTAGTTGCAAATGTTGGAGTTTCTGTAACAACATCTGCAAGTTCATCAGGAACATTATATGCAGATCGCCCTATTTTTACTTCTTATGCTGGAGATTTAGTTAAAGATACTGAGAGTATTTCTGGTCGTTTGAATTATGAGTATGCAGGAATTACAACTGTTCTTAATGTTCAATATACTACTATAGATTCTGATACTCTTACTCCACTAATTATTCCAAATGCAGTTGCTCTTGGTTTGAATCTTGGAGATTATCTATTAATTAATAATGAAATTTTTAGAATTCGAACTGCAGTTATCTCAGATTCGGTTTTTGTTTTAAGAGCAGTTCTTGGTTCTCCAAGACAAACTCACGTTACAGGTTCTGTTGTTCGCAGAATAAATGTTCGCCCTATCGAACTTCGTCGCAATTCAGTTATTCGTGCATCTAGTCATACCTTTGAATATCTTGGATTTGGTCCTGGTAACTATTCAACTTCACTTCCAGAAAAACAAAATCGCGCACTATCATCTTCAGAAACATTACTAGCGAAAGCAACCAAGACTGATGGTGGTTTAATTGTTTATACTGGAATGGATAGTGAAGGTGCATTTTATGCTGGAAATAAAAAAACTAATTCTGCGACAGGCAAAGAAGAGAGTTTTGATATTCCAATTCCAACAATAACTGGGGAAAAAGAAACAGATTCCTTAGTTAATATTACAGATACTCAAAAGTTATTTGTATCAGATTCAATTAAGATTGAAGGTGGAAGAGAAAAGAGTGTAGTATCAGAATTTGATGGTCCAGTAGTCTTTAATAATAAAGTTACTACAAATGCAGATATTGAAGCAAATTCAATATTCATTCAAGGTGAAGAAGAAGTATCAAGAAAATATACTATTTCAAATTCAAAACCAACTGAATCTGGAAATTATGGAGACATCTCTTTCAACTCACAACCAGAAAAATATAATTTTATCGGTTGGACTTATGTAACTGAAAACGAATGGGAACCATTTGGGTGGGTTGGGTATCCTGGTGTTGGTATTGCAGATGATGGTTCTTATGTTGGATTTGCAACTCTGATTAATTTAAAAACAACAGGTATTGTTTTAACTACAGAATATACTAGTTTAACTGGAATTGCCACAATTAGTTTAGATGCAAATCCAAGAGTTGGAATCTCTAGTGGAGCATTCAATACTTTTGTTGGATTAGCAACTCAAATTAATTTTATTGGATATGGTGCAACTGTTGCAACCACAGTTGATACAATTACAGGAATTGCTACAGTTTCAATTATAGCAACTGCAGAAGATGCTATTGGAACACCAGGAGCTCCTAATAAATCAATTCAATATAATGATTCTGGAGATTTTGGTGGTATTTCTATTTTTGAATATAATGATGTAGATAATTTCTTGACGATTAATGGGTCATCATCTAATCCAATTCTGAATATTACTCAGAGTGGAAGTGGTGATGCATTTAAAGTTAATGACACTATCAATAATACAACTGCATTTGTAGTTTCAAATGATGGTTCAATTGGTATTGGAAGTGCAAGTCCAACTGCATCTTTAGACATTTATAGTGATAACCAACCAGCAGTTTATATTAAATCTTTGAGTGGTGCGGGTGATATTTTCCGCATAGAAGATTCTGATTCTGATTTAACACCTTTTATAATTGATGTAGATGGAAACGTAGGAATTAAAACAATCGCAGCAGCAGGATCTCTAGATGTTACAGGAACTACTGTTCTTGTTGGTGATCTAAGACTTTATGAGTCTGATAGAAGTAACTACGTTGGCCTCCAAGTAGGATCATTAGGTTCTGATTTAACTTTCATTCTTCCAACTTCTTATGGTACAAATGGACAAGTTCTTGTAACTAATGGTTCAGGAACACTTTCCTGGAGTACATTTACTGGTGGAAATATAGTAATTGCTGGTACTGGAATTACAATTACTTATTCAGGTCAAAATGCAACCATCAGCAATTCTGGAGTTACTAACTTAACCGCAGGAAATGGAATTACACTTACCGGATCTACTGGTAATGTAACAATTAGTGCAAGTGCTCCTAATTTATATCCATTTACAAATAGAGGATTTGCCTGGTTGATGTAATAATCAACCAGCCTCAGGCATTACTGTAATATTGAAAGAAAAGTATTGTTTTGAAGTTGACGTAGATGCTACAAACACCATAGATTGTCCTGGGCGCATTAAAATTTCTGTAGGGAAACTTTGAGGACCTTCTGCTAGCTGGCGAACGCTTGAACCTGAAGCACCCGGTGCAATAACAGTTCTTACGCATCCATTTACATATATGTTTAGAGGTGTAGTTTCAATTTCTGAAAATATTGTTTGATTATTATCTTCAACTGATAATCCTTTACCAATTTGAACTCGAACTCTTTGTACTATTCCTCCAAGAGAAGGATCAGAATGATAATGACTGTTAGGAAAACTTACAGTACCGTGACTACCCCCAGTAATATCTACTCTTCGTGTCGAATAAATTGCATTATTTGTTTGACCATGAATAAACAAATGGTGAATAATCAATCTTACATTACCTGAAGTATTATTAGTATATAAGGTGAAATTTCCGGTAGGAGTTTGAGTTCCACTTAAAATTGTTGCAGCCATATAAATCACTTAAAAAGACTTTCCATTATTTATAAATAACTAAAACAGGTAGGCGCTCTCCTCCTATGGCGGTACAAAAGAATTTTAAGATATCTAACGGATTAGAGGTTAATAATAATCTTATTTTTGCTGATACTGGTTCAGGAAAAGTTGGTATTGCAACCACAGTTGTAAACTATACTTTAGATGTAAGAGGAAGTGTTGGTGTAACAAGTGCTTATATTACAGATAGTTTAAATGTTAATGGAAAATTAGGAATTAATGATAATTATGGACTAGATGGTTCATATCTAGTTTCTACAGGAACCGGTGTTACTTGGAAAACCCTTCCAGGATTAAGATATTCACAATCATATACTGCAACGGCAGGATTATCAACTTTTAGTTTTTCATATAATCCTTCTGCAGGTATTGATGTTTATGTAAATGGTGTTCGTTTATCTCAATCAGAGTATACATCATCAAATGGTACTTCTGTTATTTTGGATAGTCCATGTTATGATGGAGACACAGTTGACTTAATTGCATATTCTGTTTCTGCTCTAGGTGTTGGTGTTAGTGGTATTACTGGAATTACTGTTTCTGACGAAGGAGTAACAGTAGGTAATGAGGGAAATGTTATTTCACTCAATTTTGTAGGTGCTGCAATTACCGCAACTTCTTCTGGATTTGGTGTAACTGTTTCTGTGAGAGGTGGAGTTTGGGAGGAAAATGAATATGGTGATGTCTATCGAAATTCATTTATTGGAATTGGAACTGATATTCCTGTTGAAAACCTAGACGTTGATGGAAATATAAGATTTACCGGAATTCTTTATCAAGGTAATGACGAATATGTTGCATCACGTTGGACTCTTGGTGCAGGAACTACGATTTATAGAAACTCTTTTGTTGGTATTGGAAGTACATTACCACAAAAAACATTAGACGTTGGTGGTGATATTAATTTTAGTGGTAATTTATTTCAGGGTGGTAGTGCATTCGTTGCATCAAGATGGACTGCTGGTGTAGGAAATACAATTTATAGAGATAATAATGGGTTTGTTGGTATTGGAACAAGTATTCCAACACAAAATTTAGATGTAAATGGAAACGTAAGAATTCGTGGTGATTTATATTCAAGTCAAAATAATGTAGGATCTGCTGGTTCTGTTTTATATACTGCAGGATCAGGTTCTGGAACTTATTGGGGAGCTCCTATAGGAATTCAGGGAGCAACAGGTTCTCAAGGTAGAATAGGTTCTCAAGGTTCTCAAGGTGTTCAGGGACTTTCCAATCAAGGTGTTCAAGGTGCTTTTGGATCACAAGGTTCTACAGGTTCTCAAGGAAACTCCGGATCTCAAGGTGCATTAGGATCACAAGGTTCTCAAGGTCTTCAGGGACAAATTGGATCACAAGGAGCAACAGGATCTCAAGGAGCAGCAGGATCTCAAGGAGCAGCAGGATCTCAAGGATCTCAAGGAATTCAAGGATCTATTGGTATTCAAGGAAATACAGGTTCTCAAGGTTCTCAAGGTGTTCAGGGACTTTCCAATCAAGGTGTTCAAGGATCTATTGGTATTCAAGGAAATACAGGTGCTCAAGGTTCTCAAGGTGTTCAGGGACTTTCCAATCAAGGTGTTCAAGGATCTATTGGTATTCAAGGAAATACAGGTGCTCAAGGTTCTCAAGGTGTTCAGGGACTTT
>Ga0222712_10007495_pt1 | contig 10526 bp, 10 predicted proteins | sample C33_657DmetaG_FD_165043 | JGI IMG/M metagenome (GOLD analysis project Ga0222712, IMG submission 165043) | Estuarine water microbial communities from San Francisco Bay, California, United States - C33_657D | ecosystem: Environmental > Aquatic > Marine > Unclassified | place: USA: California...
TTCCATGGGTTTTCAGTTCCTCACTGATTTGACAGCCGTTCATTACCCAGACAGAAAAGGGGAAGAAATTGCAGTGGTCTACCACCTGCACAACCTGAAAGAAAATGTAAGACTGCGGATGAAACTTTATGTGCCCATTGAAAAGCCTGATGTGTATACTGCCACAGGCCTGTTCAGTGGGGCCAACTGGATGGAACGCGAGACCTATGATTTCTTTGGTGTGAACTTTGTTGGACATCCAGACCTGAGGAGGGTATTGAATGTGGATGAGATGGATTATTTCCCGTTAAGGAAAGAGTTTCCTTTGGAAGACCAGACAAGGATTGACAAGGACGACGAAATGTTTGGCAGATAAATACAATCAAGATTATGCTCGAACAAGGCAATATACATTTACCCGAAGGATCCATCGAGAAGCAGACCACTACGCTGAACCTTGGTCCTACCCACCCTGCAACCCATGGTGTTTTTCAGAATATCCTTGAAATGGATGGTGAACGCATCATCAAGGCGGATTCTACTGTAGGCTATATCCACAGGGCATTTGAGAAGCTTGCAGAACGCAGGCCGCTGAACCAGATCACTACCTTGACCGACAGGTTGAATTACTGTTCCGCCCCATTGAACAATATGGGCTGGCACCTGACCTGCGAAAAATTATTGGGGGTTAAAACACCCAAGCGTGTTGATTACCTGCGCGTGATCATCATGGAGCTTTCCCGGATCTCTGATCACCTTATTTGCAACTCCATTGTGGGCGTGGATACTGGTGCTTATACAGGATTCCTCTATGTGATGCAGTACCGTGAGTTGGTGTACGAAATTTATGAAGAAGTATGCGGATCACGCCTTACCACCAACATGGGCAGGATCGGCGGATTTGAACGCAATTTTCCTGATGTGGCCTTCCAGAAAATCGAGAAATTCCTGGAAGAATTTCCAAAGGTTTGGAAGGAATTTGAGAACCTTTTCAACCGCAACAGGATCTTCATTGAAAGGACAGTAGGCACTGGCGCCATTTCTGCTGAAAGGGCATTGAATTATGGCTTTACCGGTCCAAACCTGCGTGCAGCCGGTGTAGACTATGACGTGCGTGTACATTCTCCATATTCGTCTTACGAGGATTTTGATTTCATCATTCCAGTTGGAACAACCGGCGACAACAATGACCGTTTCCAAGTAAGAAACGAAGAGATCTGGCAATCACTCAGCATCATCCGCCAGGCTTACCAGAAAGTGCAGGCATTCAAGGGAACGGAAGCCGATGTGTACCATGCCGATGCCCCTGAATACTACCTTCCTGCCAAAGCAGATGTATATACCAAAATGGAAGCACTGATCTACCATTTCAAGATTGTGATGGGAGAAACAGAAATTCCTGCTGGAGAAGTGTACCAAAGCATCGAGGGTGGCAATGGAGAGTTGGGATTCTACCTCATCAGTGATGGAGGAAGAACGCCTTACCGCTTGCATTTCCGCAGGCCTTGTTTCATTTATTATCAGGCATATTCAGAGATCGTGAAAGATACCATGCTCAGTGACGCCATCGTAACATTGAGCAGTCTTAACCTGATCGCTGGAGAAATGGACGCATAAAGCAAAACACAAGCAATGGTAAAGTTTTCAGAAGATAAGTTGAAGGAGGTGCAGTCGATGATCGACCGCTATCCTGAGGGTAAACAGAAGAGTGCTTTGATTCCTCTTTTGCATTTGGCACAGGAAGAGTTTGGTGGATGGTTGAGTGCTGAAACCATGGACTATGTTGGTTCTCTGTTGGGCATTGAGCCCATTGAAGTATACGAGGTGGCCACGTTTTACAGCATGTACAACCTCAAACCCGTTGGCAAGCATGTTTTCGAGGTTTGCCATACAGGGCCTTGCATGCTGAAGGGCAGTGATGACATCATTGGATACATCAAAACCAAATTGGGCATCAAGGTTGGTGAAACCACTGCTGATGGCCTGTTCACCCTCAAAACGGTGGAATGTCTTGGGGCCTGTGGATATGCACCGATGATGCAGATGGGCATTGATTACAGGGAGCACCTGACTGAAGCCAAAGTGGATGAGATCATCGCAGCCTGCAGAAACAAACAATAGAAGACCTGTAAAGCATTAGCAAAATGGCAACAAAATTATTATTAGCAAAGGCCCATGTAGAAGGCATTCGTCACTTCGAGGTTTACAGAAGGGAAGGTGGATATGCTGCGGTGGAAAAGGCCCTCAAAATGGAGCCGGGCGCCATTGTGGAGGAAGTGAAGAAAAGTGGATTGCGAGGCAGGGGTGGTGCAGGATTTCCTTCGGGCATGAAATGGAGTTTCCTTGCGAAACCCGAGGGTGTTCCCCGTTACCTGGTCTGCAATGCCGATGAATCTGAGCCCGGAACATTCAAGGACAGGTACCTGATGGAATTCATTCCTCACCTGCTGATTGAAGGACTGATTGTCTCCTCTTTTGCATTGGGAAGCAACAGGACCTATATCTATATCCGTGGTGAATATGCATGGATCGTGGGCATCCTTGAACAAGCCATCGCAGAGGCCAAACAGAACGGTTTTCTTGGTAAAAATATTTTGGGATCAGGGTTTGATTGTGAGATTTATGTGCAACGCGGTGCAGGTGCATACATCTGTGGTGAAGAAACAGCCTTGATCGAATCATTGGAAGGAAAGCGCGGCAATCCCCGCATCAAGCCTCCGTTCCCCGCCATCAAGGGATTGTGGGATTGTCCAACCGTGGTCAACAACGTCGAAACACTTGCTGCCGTTGTTCCCATCATCAACATAGGTGGAGAAGAATATGCCAAGATTGGTGTTGGGCGCTCTACCGGAACAAAATTGATCTCTGCCTGTGGTAATATCAACAAGCCAGGTGTTTACGAAATAGACATGACCATCTCTGTGGAAGAGTTCATCTACAGTGATGAATATTGTGGAGGCATTGCCAATGGTAAAAAGCTGAAAGCATGTATCCCCGGCGGTTCCTCTGTTCCCATTCTTCCTGCCAATCTTTTGTTGACAACAGCAAAAGGTGAGCCCCGCCTGATGAACTACGAAAGCCTTTCAGACGGTGGTTTTGCTACAGGTTCGATGATGGGATCTGGTGGATTCATTGTCCTGGACGAAGACCAGTGCATTGTGAAACATACGCTGACCCTTGCCCGTTTCTACAGGCATGAGAGTTGCGGTCAATGCTCACCCTGCAGGGAAGGTACCGGATGGATGGAAAAAATCCTTGGCAAAATTGAAAACGGAAAAGGCGCCATCAGTGACATTGATTTGTTGTGGGATATCCAGCGCAAGATCGAAGGAAATACCATTTGCCCATTGGGTGATGCAGCGGCTTGGCCTGTTGCAGCAGCCATCAGGCATTTCAGGGATGAATTTGAATGGCATGTCAACAATCCTGAATTGTGCCAGACACAAAATTTCGGATTGGCACATTACGCAGATCCCATCCATGTTCCAGCATAAGTAAGGGTTAGGTCTCTTTAAAAAAAACATATGTCCGAAGCAGTCAAAACAGTAAAAGTAACAATAGACAACATCACGGTGGACGTGCCCATGGGAACGACCATCCTACAGGCCGCACGCATGATTGGCGGGGATGTTGTTCCTCCTGCCATGTGCTACTACAGCAAACTCCAGGGCAGTGGTGGTAAATGCCGCACCTGTCTGGTGGAAGTCAGCAAAGGAAGTGAGGCCGATCCTCGCCCGATGCCCAAACTGGTAGCAAGCTGCAGAACCGGGGTAATGGATGGAATGGAAGTGAAAAACATGACCAGTCCGAAAGTGGAAGATGCCAGGAACGGTGTTGTGGAATTCCTCTTGTTGAACCATCCCCTTGATTGCCCTGTTTGCGATCAGGCAGGCGAATGCCATTTGCAGGATCTGGGATACCAGCATGGAAAGCAGGGTACCCGCTATGAATTCAAGCGCAGGACTTTTGAGAAGCATGATCTTGGTCCTTATATCCAGTTGCACATGACCCGTTGCATTCTCTGTTACAGGTGTGTGTTTACTGCAGACCAGCTCACTGATAAAAGGGCACATGGCATTTTGAGCAGGGGAGACCATGCTGAAATTGCTACTTACATTGAAAAATCCCTGGACAATAATTTCATTGGAAACGTCATCGATGTTTGCCCTGTTGGGGCCCTCACCGACAAGACCTTCCGTTTCAAAAACCGTGTTTGGTTCACCAAGCCCGTCAATGCACACAGGGATTGCAAATGCTGCTCTGGCAAGGTTACGCTTTGGCAACGCGGTGAAGAAGTTTTGCGTGTAACTGCAAGAAAAGACCAGTGGGGTGAAGTGGAGGAGTGGATCTGCAACGAGTGCCGTTTTGAGAAGAAGAAGACATCCGAATGGACCATCGAAGGGCCAACCCATGTCAGCAGGCATTCTGTGATTTCACAAGGACATTATGAAAACACGATAAAACCCAAGGAAACATTCACCGCAGTGAATGGAGGAAGGAACCCACAGTTGTTAATGGACATCCACAGTGTCAGTGAAGTGAACGATCCTTTCATCGACCTCAGCCTCATCAATGGTCCTGCCACCAGTGATGTGTATAACCATTCAACCAAGCAATCATGATCACAATGGATTTGTTGGCGATAAATTTCTCGTTAGGCCTTGAAAAATTACTCTTGATTGGAGCAATCATCACATTCTCCCTGATTGTGGCGATGTATACCACCTATGCGGAAAGGAAAGTGGCCGCATGGATGCAAGACCGCCGTGGCCCGAACCGTGCGGGTCCTTTTGGCTTGCTGCAGCCTGCAGCAGATGGATTGAAACTTTTCTTCAAAGAAGAGATCATTCCATTGACCTCCAACAAAACATTGTTTGTACTAGGCCCGGCCCTTGCCATGATCACGGCGATGCTCACCAGCGCTGTAATCCCCTGGGGAAGCAGCATTGAGCTTTTTGGTCGCAACATCAGTCTTCAGATTGCAGATGTCAACATCGGCATCCTTTACGTGTTTGGTGTGGTGAGCATGGGTGTTTACGGCATCATGATCGGTGGCTGGTCTTCCAACAACAAATTCTCTTTGATCGCTGCTGTAAGGGGTGCATCACAGATCATTTCCTACGAGTTGGCCATGGGCCTCTCACTGATTGCGTTGCTCATGATGACGGGTTCTTTGAGCCTCAAGACCATCGTGCAACAGCAGATGGAAGGTGGGTGGAACATCATCTATCAACCACTGGGTTTTCTGATTTTTCTGATCTGTGTATTTGCAGAATGCAACAGAACTCCATTTGACCTTCCAGAAGCGGAGAATGAGTTGAACTTTGGTTATCACCAGGAATATTCTTCCATGAAACTGGGTCTCTATCTTTTTGCGGAATACGTAAACATGTTCATCTCCAGTGCAGTGGTGGCAACACTTTTCTTCGGTGGTTATGATATTCCATTCGTAGATGAAACAGCCTTGTCTTTGAGCCTTGGCGCCAATACCGTTGCACTGCTTGGGTTTGCGGCCTTGTTTGCAAAGATCCTGTTCTTCCTTTTCCTCTTCATTTGGGTAAGGTGGACGATACCAAGGTTCAGGTACGATCAGTTGATGGACCTGGGTTGGAAAAAATTGATTCCCCTGGCCTTGGCCAATATGTTGATTACTGCAGTGGTTATCCTCTGGTTAAATAAATAATTCTATGGCATCATTAACAAATAGGGTAAAAGTATTGGAACAGAAGCCGATGAGCTTCATGGAAAGATTGTACCTGCCTGCCATTTTCAAGGGCATGGCCATTACATTCTCGCACATGTTCAAGAAAAAGGCTACCATCAATTATCCTGAAGAGAAAAGGCCTTTCAGTCCTGTATTTCGCGGGCTCCATGTTTTGAACCGTGATGAGGAAGGCAGAGAGAACTGCACCGCATGTGGACTCTGTGCTGTGGCCTGTCCTGCAGAAGCCATCACCATGGAAGCGGCAGAGCGCAAGACCAGTGAAGAGCATCTTTACCGTGAGGAAAAATATGCTGCAAAATATGAGATCAACATGCTGCGCTGTATCTTCTGCGGACTCTGTGAAGAGGCCTGTCCCAAAGATGCCATCTACATGTCTGAAACATTTGCACCATCTAACTTCACAAGAAAAGGTTTCATCTATGCTAAGGATGAGTTGTTGATACCCAATCCTGTGACAGACAAGGAAAAATATGAAATTGCAAAAGGCCTTCGTGAGGCGCAATTAAAAAACAAATAAGCCATGCACATCAACGAATTACTTTTTTGGTTCCTCACCGCACTGGCCCTGTTCAGCGCGATGATGGTGGTATTCAGCAAGAATCCTGTCCACAGTGTGTTGTGGCTGATCGTGGTCTTCATGGCCATTACTGGTCATTACATCATCATGAATGCTCAGTTCCTGGCCATCGTCAACATGATTGTTTATGCTGGCGCCATCATGGTACTCTTCCTGTTCGTTATTATGTTCATGAACCTCAATGCAGAATCGGAGCCACAGAAAAGCAAGTGGATGAAGTTCGCTGCGGTATTGTCTGGTGGAAGCCTGATGCTGATCCTCATTGCAGCGCTGAAAGACAATGGCGGTTTCATCTCTAGCATGAGGGGCGAAGGAAGCATCGGGCTGATCAAGAACCTGGGAAAGGTATTGTTTACTGACTATGTGGTTCCCTTTGAGATCAGCAGCATCCTGTTTTTGAGTGCCATGGTAGGTGCTGTGGTATTGGGTAAAAAAGATTCATCAACTATTGTTTCCTAAAAGAATATCAACGTTATGCCGGTTATACCCATCAATTATTACATTTTTCTTTCGCTTGCACTGTTCACCATCGGCATCGTCGGTGTACTGACCAGGCGAAACGCCATCATTATTTTCATGTGCATCGAACTGATGTTGAACGCCGTGAATGTATTGCTGGTGGCTTTTTCCAAAATGCACCATGTGGCTGCATTTGCTGTGGACAGGGCTACCACTGCAGGTACTGAAGCCCAGCTTTTTGTTTTCTTCATCATGGTGGTGGCTGCTGCAGAAGTAACTGTGGGACTTGCCATCATTGTCATGTTGTACAGGAATATCCACTCCGTGGACATCAACTTCCTCAACAGGCTCAAACACTAACACGATTGATTGATCTGATTCAAAGAATGATATGAGTAAATATGTTTTTCTGATTCCGCTGCTTCCACTGGTTGGTTTCCTGATCAACGGGTTGGGAAGGAATTTTCTCTCGAGGGCGCTGGTGAACATCGTTGGATGTGGCGTGTTGATTGCCTCATTTGTGACAAGTCTTTTGGTTTTCAGGGAAGTGTCTGCTCCCGGCTTCACTGCTTGGGTCATCAACTATTTTGATTTCATCAATGCCGGTGGCTTGGACATCAAAGCTTCATTCCAGGTGGATCAACTCAGCGCATTGTTCCTGCTCGTGATCACTGGTATTGGTTCCCTGATTCATGTCTACTCGACTGCATATATGCATGAAGAGACTACTACGCATTATGCCCGTTATTTTGCCTATCTCAATCTTTTCGTTTTTTCAATGCTCTTGCTCGTCCTGGGATCCAACTTTGTGGTGATGTTCGTTGGATGGGAAGGAGTAGGCCTTTGCTCTTATCTCCTGATTGGATATTGGTTCGGAAATGCTTCTTACAACAATGCAGCCAAGAAGGCTTTCGTGATGAACAGGATTGGTGACCTTGGGTTTCTCTTGGCCATTTTCTGGATGCTTTCCCAATTTGGTTCTATTGCCTATGCTGATGTGTTTGCCAAAGCATCATCCGCCCCAGTAGCTGTATTGACGGGCATTACCATCTTGTTGTTTATCGGCGCTATGGGTAAATCTGCACAGATTCCTCTCTATACCTGGTTGCCTGATGCGATGGCTGGTCCTACACCGGTTTCTGCATTGATCCATGCGGCAACGATGGTAACAGCAGGCATCTACATGATTGCAAGAAGCAATGTCCTGTTCACCCTCGCACCGATCTCACAAAACCTTGTTGCCATCATCGGTATTTCCACTGCCTTGCTCGCTGCAACGATTGCGTTGAAACAAAATGACATCAAGAAAGTATTGGCCTATTCCACCGTCAGTCAACTTGGACTCATGTTCCTTGCACTCGGTGTGGGTGCATATACCGCTGGTGTTTTTCATGTGATGACCCATGCGTTTTTCAAGGCTCTTCTTTTCCTGGGCGCGGGAAGTGTGATTCATGCGATGCACCACGAGCAGGACATCATGAAGATGGGAGGTCTCAGGAAAAAATTACCCATCACCCACATTACTTTCCTCATTGGATGCCTTGCCATCGCTGGTATTCCTCCATTTGCCGGTTTCTTTTCAAAAGATGAGATCCTGACGGCGGCATTGGAAAAAAATCCTGTTTATTATGTTTTGGCACTGGCCACTTCATTGATGACAGCTTTCTACATGTTCCGCTTGTACTTCCTTACTTTCTCCGGAAAGTTCAGGGGCAGCCATGAGCAAGAGCACCATTTGCATGAATCACCGGCACCCATGACCCTTCCATTGATTGTGTTGGCCATTTTGTCGGTGGTGGGTGGATGGATTGGCATCCCCGCAGTGTTTGCTGAAAATGCCCACCTGCTTTCAAATTTCTTATCTCCTGTGGTAGCATCCGTCAAGCCAGCTCATCCTGCCATTCACTTGTCTCATTCATCTGAACTTGCATTGATGGGAGGCGTTTTGGTGTTGATCCTGGTCATGATTGGTTGGGCTTCCAAAAAGTTTTCCAAGGAAAACATTGATACGTCTTCACCTTCAGGTTTTTCAGCCGTTCTCTCAAATAAATGGTATGTGGACGAACTCTATGATGCCATTATTGTCAAACCCATCAACTGGATTTCCTCCTTCCTCAGCAGGGTAGTGGACAATAAATTGATTGATGGTCTTGTTAATGGGGTGGGCAAAGGCGTGCAGTTCAGCGCAAGACAAATGCGCCTCTTGCAAAGTGGTCAGGTGGGTTCTTATATCTTGATCATGATGGTCGCTATCATACTATTTTTCATCTTCCAGTTGTTCTGGAAGTTATAACCAAACGCATTCAATATGTTCGCAGCATTTGATAATTTTCCTGCATTGTTGATCTGGTTGCCATTGGCAGGCGGGCTTCTATCTTTTTTCATCAAATCAGAAAAAGCCGCCAGGGCCACTGCCATTGTTTTCTCCCTTCTTACCATGGGAGTGATGATGACCAGTCTTTTTTATACTGCAATGGAGTACACTGCTTTGAGCCAGGTGAGCTATGTTTGGCTTCCCAATATTGGAAGCAGTTTTGGCCTGATCCTTGATGGACTGACAAGGGTACTCTGTCTGCTGACTGCTTTGGTTTTCCCCATGGTATTTTTGCTTGTTCCAGGAAACAGGTATCCCAATGCTAACCGTTTTTATGGACTCATGCTGCTGACGCAATGTGGGCTCATGGGCGTTTTCATGGCTACTGATGCTTTGGTATTTTACCTGTTTTGGGAGCTTGCATTGATTCCAGTTTATTTTCTTGCTTCCATCTGGGGCGGAGAAAAACGCATCAAAGCTACTTTCAAGTTTTTCATTTACACCTTTGTGGGCTCCTTGTTCCTGCTGATTGGTATTCTCTACATGTACCTCAAAACCAGCAATGGTTCTTTTAGCCTTATGGCTTTTTATAATGTTCAACTTTCTGCCGTTGAGCAATACTGGATGTTCCTGCTTTTCTTCATAGCGTTTGCCATCAAGATGCCTTTGTTTCCTTTGCATACCTGGCAGCCGGAAGCCTATGAACAAGCGCCAACGCCTGTTACGATGGTGCTCAGTGCTGTGATGGTGAAGATGGGATTGTTCGGATTGTTGCGGTGGTTGCTGCCCTTGTTCCCTGTGGCAGTAAAACATTTTAACACCGCCATCATCATTGTGATCGTCGCCGGGATGATCTATGCTTCATTGGTTGCCATCTACCAGGACAATATCAAGAAACTGATTGCGTATTCATCCATTGCACACATCGGGCTCATGGCTGCAGGTGCTTTCACGCTGAAACATGTTGCACTCAATGGAGCTGTCTTGCAGATGTTCAGTCATGGCATCAATATATTGGCCCTCTGGATTGTTGCTGATCTGGTTGAAAAACAAACTGGGATCACCTCCATTTCAAAATTGGGCGGTATCGCAAAAAAAGCGCCAATCCTGACCATTTTCTTGGTCATTGCTGCTTTTGCCAACATCGCATTGCCACTCACCAATGCATTCGTAGGTGAATTCATGATCTTCAACGGACTCTATCAGTTCAAGCCATGGATTGCAGCATTTGCAGGGCTTAGTATTATTCTTTCTGCCGCTTACACGTTGAACATGATCAAGCATGTGTTCTATGGGGAAGTGGCAACAGCTGTTACAGGCTTTGCAGACATCAACAAGATGCAGGCAATGGTTTTGACTGTGATCACCGGACTGATATTATTTGTAGGGGTTTATCCTGATCCCTTTTTCAAGATGATGTATGAAACTGTAGGGCTTATTGTAAACCGGTATGTTACCATTTAAAATATTGT
>Ga0222712_10007496_pt1 | contig 10525 bp, 4 predicted proteins | sample C33_657DmetaG_FD_165043 | JGI IMG/M metagenome (GOLD analysis project Ga0222712, IMG submission 165043) | Estuarine water microbial communities from San Francisco Bay, California, United States - C33_657D | ecosystem: Environmental > Aquatic > Marine > Unclassified | place: USA: California...
GAGTTATACCATATGTTCCTAGTGCCATTTTATTGTTCTGTTAGTTTAAAATATCCATATCCGTATTTTATGAGGTCTCCAAGATTGTCAATTTCACCTAATCTAAGTAAGCTTTCCGTTCCTGATAGTTTGCCCCTGTCTATAAATACATTTGATTGTATTTCTGTAGCGTTCACCATACCAATTAATATTTCTTCTTTTACAATTGGAACAGGTGTTATGTTGTTTTCTGTTAATCCCGATGAGTTTGCAATAAATAAGGTATACCCTTGAGGGAAATCATAATACATTGTATTCAAATATGTGTAACCCGTATAATCAGGTCCTCCATCATATTCAGGTCCCAAATTTTTAACATAACCAACAATCTCACCTTTTTGTATTACGGGAGCACCAGGAATATATGGGTTAGGACCATATTGTTTTAATTGTGTTAATTTTGAACTTGTGAATCCTGAAACTAAAAATGGTATTGTTGTATAATTTGAAGATATTTGTGCTTGAACATTATTCTCACTATCACCTGTGAATATCCATTTGTACGAAATTGGTGTTCCTGACCAATACCCATCACGTGGGACAAAATAATATTCACCATCAGGATTGTCAAAACTAATTTCAGTATAAGGAATTGTAATCTTTTTAGTTGTAACAGTTGTACCCCATGCGGCAACACCACTTAAGCTAATATTATAAACTTTTGATGAACCATCTGATAATGGTGCATAATTGTGTGAAACATAATCAGGATAAACCTTAGTAATTGTTTCAACAGGTTGGTTATCACCCCAATCAACTTTATACACAATATCTTGTGCCAATATTTCTGAAGTATTATAAAGATATAATGTGTATGCAGAATTACCTGTCACACCACTATAGACAAAATTATTATTAATATCTTTTTGATATATTGCACCATCAAAACCTGAATAGTATCCAATGTCCTTATATGTTTGTTTAAACATTACAGGTATTGTTAATCCTGTTAATATTGAATTACCGTCAGTTCCACCACTTAACAAATAAGTCATTCCTGTCCAAGCGGGTTCATCTCTACCACCACCATCAGGATATGGAACATAAACACCAACCTTAGCCGATTCTAAAAATTCCTGTGAAATTACTATATTATATTGTTCTGTCTTCATGGATTAACATATTCATACCACTTAATAGGACTATAATCAGTACCCACTTTGGTCATTGCGTTTAATTCGTTATTTAAAAATACCTCATAGGTATAATCATTGTAATTTAACTTAAGTGTATAGTAGAAATATATTTCTTGTGAAAAGTTAAATTTATCTTGCATTGTTCCTTGTGGTGTATTCATCATTCTTTTAAATCCACCAATGCTAGCATCATAAAATTTTGCAGACATATATAAAGTATCAATTTCGGGATTAAAAAATTCAGGTGACTTTAACCAATAAACAAAGTATCCTTCTTTGTCTCCGGTAAAATTTAATTGATATTGTGGTTTTCTAATTCCAACAGTATTTAATCCAATTGTTGTTGATGTTAATAGACCTTGTTGTGTTGGAATTATTATTGTTAGTAAATTTTGTTGTACCGTACTCTTTTTTGAATCATAAAAATCCAATTTGAAATACGACTTTGAAAAAGTACTTTCATTATAATAAATTTGTCTACTTGTAAATCCGTTAGCCCTGTAATCAGTTACCCATGAAGTGTTTGTTGTTGTTGCAGTTATCGATGAATCTGTAGTTGCAGAATAAAAATAAAAATCATAATGGGTACTTGTTTTTGGTCCGACATCAATAACTTGAGGTGCCCAAGGCGCGTGTGAATACCTTATTGTTTCAAAATTATCAATTGGGTTAATTGCTTTTTGAATAATTTCATTTTCAAAAACATCAATACTTTCATTGACACCATTTAGGTCCCATGTGGTCAATATTGGTGTTTGTAATGCTAAATCACCATTATTGGCATTTTGAATTGGGTTATATCTTAATCTTATATTATTCACAGAAATCTTTTATTGGTTGTGCTGTTACGGCAACTGATTGGTTTATATTACTATATGGTGTTGTTTGTAAGAATAATATTTGTGAAAAAGGATAATGAGCATCATTTAAAAACGGATAATCAACACCCCTACCATTTTGAAAAACCCCATAATCTAAAATTGTTCTCCATAACCAAGTGTTAAGATTTTGTGAAAAATATGCCCAAGCAGGTCTTGAATTAACATTCTGACCAACAGCAGTAGTTACAGAGTCAGCAAAGTCCCTTAACTTAATTGGGTTGTGTGGATTATAAAAATAACCAGGTGGGTTATTACTTGTAAACATTTGAGTTTGATATAATGAATCGTTAAATGTGATTTTATGTTTACAATTAGATATAACATATTCCATCTGTTCAATATCATTATATTCACAAAAATCACCCGATAAAACATCATCAATTTTTAATGGTTGATTATAATAAAAAGTATATGTCTTACCGTTAGACACTTTATTGTAAGAACTAACAGGTATTTCAACTAAATTATCATTATTATTTGTTACCCACCAATCATCTAAACTATCAGAATGAAAATTAAATGACCATCCATTTTGAAGTGCGTATAAGTTATTATCATTTGGTTTGTTAAACCATCCATAATATCCTTTATTTACTATTGTTACAAATATATCGGTAAGTGGTTTCATATTGTTATCAACCATTCCGTAAATGTTTAAATCTTTTTTAAATGTAAAACTATATGATTGTGAGTTTTCTTTAATTGAGACTCTTTGTTGTAGATTTGGTGTTAGTGCCGAGTATTCAACTTTTTGTTGATTTGAAAACGGTATGTGTTCAAATCCCATTTTAGAAACATCGGATTCATTTTCATTAGTTAAAATTTTATGTAACCTAACATAATATCTTGATTTGCTTTCACCTGAATTTGATATGTCACCAATTCTTTTAAACGTTCCTGAAACACCATTTACAAATGTTGTTCCTGTATATCCCGGATTAATGATTGAAAAACTTGTACTTGCATTATCATATCCTTGTTCACCTAATAAATCAACCCTAAATAAATTATTACCATTATAGTTAATTGATAACTCAACATATTGGTAAGCGGTTAAGTTATGATTCCCACCACATCTAAATGTTATATAATTAATTCCGTTCTGAACAGTATTAATAATTGTAAAAGGTATACCATCCGACACTACAAAACTTAATGGTGTTCCGTTGATTTGTTTATCAACGTAGGACATTTTCTGTTGAGTGTCAGATGAGAACGGATAACTTAAATACACACCCCAATTGTATGTTGACGCACTTTGTGGTTGTAAAATATTGTGTGGATTTTCAACATCAGTTCTAATAAAATTGAATTCGTTATACTGTGGGAGTCCTCCCCATTTTAAACCAAAAGTATCAGGAACTCTTTCAAACGCATTAAATAATATTTGATTATTACTAACTACTGATAATGAATTTGTTAAATATAAAAAATTTTTATAACCGTCATAATCAGTTGTTCCTGAAATAACATTTGAAAAAATATTAGATATTTTTCCACCAACTCTAAATGTTGTCGAGGCTTGTCTTTCAACTTCAGTTTGTTCAGCAGCATTTATATTACTAATTCGGTCAGAATCAATTAATTCTTTTCTGTCTCCAACCAATTCAACGGGTACTGAAGCAAGTCTTTCTGAAGCACCTTTATATCTAAGATTACCTTTAACAATTGTTATATCACTTTGAATATTACCCATTATATATTAATTAGATTTTTAGTTAGAAATATATCAAAAGCGGTCTTACCCTTTTTCAATCCAAAATAAAAATGATATGGTGCACCAACAACAATTCTATTATCGGGTAATTTGAAAAATCCGTCATATGTAAATCCTGTTACATTTCCATTAGAGTCTTTTGATTCTAATGAACTATAGATATAACCAGGTCTTTGTCCTGTTGGATGTTTAACAAAACTTGGAAAATAAGTACTGTCATTTAATCTATCAATTCCTTGATATGGTGTTGTGTAGATAGTACCTGATGTAATCCAGTTATTTTCTTCACCACCAAACATACTTGGACTAGTACCGTTTTGTTTAATTTCCCATCTATACATTGGGACTACTTGAGTTTTATGTCCAAAAGTATTATACCCAAATTTTGTTGGTGAGTCTATAAATATTTCACGACCAGGTGAAATGTAATCTCTTGTTACAGTATCTGAGCTGAAGAATACACCTACAACAGGTTTTGGTGTTGCTCCGTAAAATAAATTAGCCTCGCTGTATGACTCAGGTGAAAATGGTATAACACCAATTTCATTGTTAATACTATTTAATTGTGCAAAATCACCATCAATTTTTTGTGCTGGTCGGCTAAATAATTCACTAATTGATGAATCACCTAAACTTAATAATCTATCTAAAAAGTCAGCATTTGTTAATCTGCTAATAATAAAATACTGCATCAAATCACTAACACCTTGAAATGATGTTGCTTTTAATCTGTCCGCAACATATCCTTGAAATTCGGGTTGTGCACAAACATTTTTAATTATGTTGTCTTTAGGTCCTAAGTCAACAATAGTTGTTGGATTACCTAAAAAACGAACATTACCAAAGTTATCGGCAACTTGAGAATTTAACATTCCAACAAAATTACCCGTATTTCCGTTAAAAGGACTTGAACGATAAAAGAATGAATTATTTTCTTCTTTAAAAACAATTTTTTCCTTACAATAAACATAAGTTGGATTTGTAACTTCAATTCCTGAATATATTTTATCGTTTTGGAATCCCGGCATATATAAAACACCATTTATCCAATTGTTTGTAAATGTCATACCAAATACATTTCTACAAATTGCAAATCCCATCAAGAATCTTGACTTCCATTCTGCAAATGATTTTAAATCATCTGCTATTGCTAAATCTTTAGCAACTAGCGTGTAACATCCATTTGTTATTATTGGATAATCTGTATCACCACCAGTATAATAAACAGAATCTGTTTTTGGTTTAACTGTCATACCTCCGCCAGCACTTTGTGTATATGCACCTAACGGTACAATAGTAGGACAACTAAAACTACTCATAACTGATGTAGTACCTGTACCATAAGATTGTTCAAAATCCACAGCACTATTCGTACTATAATCAGAATTAGATGTTACATCACCAGCAATTTCGGTTGACGCACCGCTATCAGATATTACAAATACCGAAAATGCTTTATTTTGTGAAAAAACAAATCTATTATCAAATGAACTTGAACGTGGTAATCTGTCAGACCTCATAATAATTTTAGAACTTGTTGACATATTAAGAGTAATACCTGTTGAATATACATTGCTACTGTATGTCACACTTCCCGCGCCACACCAATTAATTGGAGGATTTTCAAAACCACGACATCTTCTTGTCATCAATCCTCCACCCTCAACATATTCATTAGCAAAATAACCATTACGACCTCCAACATATGTATTTGGTCCTGCCCACGCTCCTGATGGTACTGAACTACCAGCCGCATAATAACCACTTATTTGAGTACCAATAGCATTATTTGTTGACGTGACACCAACTGTTGTATCATTAGAGTCATGGTCAGAATCAAAATTTGAAAATAATGAATGGTTGTGTGTTGTATATGCACTATACTTAAATGTTCCATTACCCGTTGATGGTGTAAAAACATATGACTGATTAAATAATGAAACATTATTATTTGTTAATGAATCATGTCTAAGAAGATTTAAATTCGGTGCTATTGGTATGTTTAATTTATAATCTGATTCAACAATCATAGAACCTTCAAGAAGTCCAAATGGTTTTGAAATATCAATTTTGGTTCTTTGTCTTGTTGTATATGGGTCAACACCCTTCATTAAGATTATTACACCTAAGTTTTTATAATTTTCAATTAACTGTAATGGTCTTACAGTTGAATTACCTCGTTGTGCATTATTGTTTTCATCTTTAACATCATCAAAATAAACTGTCATTTGACCATCAATGATTCTTTTATAAAAACTACTATTAAATAAATCACCATCAATTGTTGGTGTGACAGGTGTGTCCGTTTTTAGTTTTGATTCAACAATATTTTGTATTTGACCAACGGTAGTTGCTGTAACAACTTGATGGTATTCGATATCGGATGGGAATGTGTAACTAGCAACACCATTATATAATGTTTGATAGATATTAAATGGTTTTGTAATAGTACCACTACCGTTCGGATTTGCGTAACTAATATTTAAAGATGTAGTACCTGAAGATATTGTTGTACCAGTTACAGAGTAATTATTTAAGCCATTTTGTACAGTTGACGCACTTAAAATATTAACATCATAAGTTTGAGATAAATTAACAAAGGTTATTAAATTTCCTGTTTGGAACGTTGTTATGGCGTTTGCGTCTACCAAAAATACCATTGGTTGGTCTTCATAAAATTCAGTATTACCAGTGTAGTTCGGATAAACTTTAATTCTGTTAGAACCTCCACCAGGTAAATTAGCAAAATAATGTCCTTTTGTATTATATAAGTTAATTCTTTCAGGAATTGGTAATTCGTTTTTACTCCAAAAATATTCATTTAATGTATTATTAAAAAACGGTGTACGCGCAAAGTTTTTAGTTTCAACAACGGAATTACCGGCCATTACCTGACCAAACCCAGCATTTTTCTTAATTCTTAATATTTCATCATCATCATCATCATCGTTTTCAGGGAAAGATACGTAAACACCCGATAACGTTACATCCGCCAATGGTGAGGAATTAATGTCATCATTTCCTATTGTATCAATTGCAAAATTATTGTCACCTGTTGTATTACAATCACATGTTGAGCAATCAGGATAGGTTATCATTGGTAAATTAAATGATGGAAATTTAAATTTTTTAATTAATAAAAAAGTAATTCCCGCAATAAAAGCTCCATTAAGTACTATTTTACCTATAGTTGGCGCTACGTCTAATAATGTCGCCCCAAAAGTTAAAGTTGATTTAATAAAGGCGTTTGCAAGGTCAACACTTAACCAATATATATTACTTGCGGCATAGGTAAGTAGTAATGTAAAAAATAAAGGTAGTAATTTATTCCATAAATATTTAACAATATGATAAACAATTATAAATAAACCACCGATAATTCCAAATATTTGAAAAAATATTGAAACTATGAAATATAAAAGGTCAAAGTTTCTTACCCCATCATTAATTGGAAATTTGTTAACTTCTGAATCACAACTTCTATCCAATATTTCTTTAATGGATAAAAATCTACTTCTATTGGTTCCTTTCCTATATTCATCAATTAATTGTGCCGTAGTATAAACTTTATTATAATTAAATTCATAAAAAAAATCTTGACAACTTATTGCCGCAGTTTTATTAGGATAATCATCCCAATTTAAAGAAAAGGCGTATGACCTTTGAAATAATGAAAAGTTATAATCGTAATTATCAAAATTAATTGTTATTGTTTGTGGAGTTTCAATTACAACACCATTTACAACAGTTGTTGTTGTCTTTTTTTCAACAGTAATTTCAAGTGTTTCATTTCCATTTGGTAAATCAACCCATTTAGAATTATCAACAACATTATTAATTTTATAGGTAATACTTTTATATTCACCCGTAATTGAACTAATTAATAAAGCTCTGCCACCTGAACCGTAATCTGATGGTGTAAAAGTTCTTGTTTCTATTAATTTTGTATTATCACCAAATATTGGTGAAAATATTGTAGTTCCACTACTTTTAGTTGCTGGGTCAACATTACCTGTCCAACCATATTCCTTAATATTTGGTACTAAAAAGTTTCCTCTTAATAAACTACCTTTAGGATTAAAAGCGGAAAGATTTAATAAATTTGGTCCAATAATACTACTTGATGTCTGTATCGCACTAACCTCTTTTTCACCATCATCAGTTTTAACTTTAAATCTATATTTTCCTTTTGTTGGAATACCAACACTTGGATTGTCTGAAAATATTAATTCACCAAATTCGTTTGTTGTTACATAATCCAAATTCATTGGAACATCAACAACAAAAGCACCATTTTCATCAATTACTTTACCACCTTGTTCTAATTGATATTGTTCTAATATTGGTTCATTATTTGAGTTAACATTTATTGTTTGTCTTACGGCTAAAATTCTACCAGGTCCCGCAACCATTCCACATAAGTCACCTTGTTCAGAACTTGGTTTACAATTGTTTTTCAACATAACAGAATCATTTGATGTCATGATTGAACCCATGAAAGTTGCCGTTGGTTCAATAGTTACATTTGAATCTCTTAAATCAAAATCAACTCTTGTTATTCCAACATCACAAACATCACCTGTTCCCCAAAAAGAAGAAACTGATATACTTTTTCTTTGATTAACAATTTGTGGTAGTGACGCTAAATCAGGCGAACTTTTAAATTGATTACCATCAAATTGTTTTGGATTACCAAGATTCATTCTAATTAAATCGGTTGGTCTCAATGAAAAACAACCCATATCAGATAAATCAACATCTAACATAACTTGTTGGTTTCCTAATGGAACACCAACAATCATGTAATCCCCCGACTCGTTAGTTTTTACTGTGTACTTGTAATATTTTTCATATATTTGTAATACTTCAGTTCTTGTTAAAACATCTTCTCTTGTTGGAAAAGTTCCTGTTGCGGCATGTCCTTCATATGATGGCGTGTATGGTAACAGATTATATCTATAACCATCTTCATTTTTATCTGTAACATTTTTATACGGATATAATGCCGATATTACAGGGTCATTTTGGTCAACAGCATCAATTGGTACAAACACAGATACTTTTGCATTTGGTACACCATATCCACCATTTGCAATTACACGACCAACAACAACACCATAGTCAGAACAAAAGCTTCTATACACATCAGACTGAGTAAGTTTCAAAGAAAGAATTTCCAAGAAATCAAAATCTTGGTCAACTTGTACTTTGATGGTTTTATCAGATTGTGTACTATTTCCAACTGATGTTCGTATCCTATAACTTTTAGGCATAATTGTTCTTTCTCATAAATAGTTAATGTCTTATTTTACAAAAATAGTTGAAGTAATTTCCTTGTGAATATTACTGCTTGACACGAATACCAATATCTAAATTATCGTATCTGATTTGATAAAATTCAGTTGGTTGTGCATATATAACATCATCAATTAATTTGATTTGTTTTGTTGTAGAATCTTCGTATTTTTGTGCGGTTTGTGACGTTGAGTATTTTCCACCGACCCTATTAAAGACTTTAATATCAGATATGTTAACAACACCTTCAGTGTTTTGAACCAAACTTTTAATTTCAGAAATTAAAACGTCTTCACCAAATTCTCTATTTTGTGGTAACATATAATCACTAACTTTTGTTACAACATCAGATATAATTGAATTTTGATTGGTGTTTTTCGCTATTGTAATATAAATTTCAAATGCTAAATCAATAACTTTACCTGTGTCAACACTAACATAATCATTTAACATTCTAAAGTTAGATAAGAAAGACGCAACATTGTCTTTCAAAACTTTTGGAACGTTTTGAGTCATTTTTCCGTTATCGTCTTGGCTTAATACAATTACATTAATCTTGTTATTATTTTCCAAAATACCAACTTTAGCAGGAACACCAAATTGTCCTGGCATTTTTTGAATTAATGAATAGTAGTCACCAATTGTAACCGCTCTATTTTGTGATGCAAAATTAAATGTAACATAGTTTCTAACTTCTTCTATTGATGGTGGGTTTGCACCTCCAATAGCTGCGGTTACGTTGGTACATTGGATTGAGTTTCTAACTGCGTTTGCAATTTCAACTGATGAACCATTCACATCAAAATTTACATTACCAACGGTATTGATAACATTAACACCAACATTACTTTCAAGACCACCCCCAACTTTATATTGAATAAACAAAGTAGTATTTGGTGTTGGTATGTAACCTAAACTCAAATTATTTTGATAATCGTTTACCCTTAAAGAAACTCCTGTTCTTGCAAATGTTGCTAATTGGTCATCAGCAGATGTATTACCACCACCAAAAGTTATTTTCATAAAATTTTCAGGTGTAAACTCTGTAATAAATCTGTTACTCGTTTTTATATATTTACCAACTTTAATATTAGATTGGTCACTTGGTTTTGTTGGGTCAGGTACAAAAACAGTATCTTCAGCTAACGCTTGTACTTCATACCATTTACCGATAGGACTTAAAAATTCTTGATATGATGGGACGTTATTATATGTAATACCATCTTTTTGAATTATAGATGAAACATTAATAACATTTCTTTCAGGTAAATACAAACTTAAAAATGGTGTTGCATCAGCCGGTGTTATAACTTTCTTAAATACTTTTGTAATACCATTAACAAGTACATCTCTTTTTGTAATATTATAACTTTGGATATTATTTGACGCATCCAAAATAGGTATTACTTTTTGATTTTTTTCACCTGTTGAACTGTATGCGGATGCAAAATTAATAT
>Ga0222712_10007497_pt1 | contig 10523 bp, 5 predicted proteins | sample C33_657DmetaG_FD_165043 | JGI IMG/M metagenome (GOLD analysis project Ga0222712, IMG submission 165043) | Estuarine water microbial communities from San Francisco Bay, California, United States - C33_657D | ecosystem: Environmental > Aquatic > Marine > Unclassified | place: USA: California...
ATCGCGAACGTTATCGCTTCTTGCGTTGGGGCCAAGGAGCCTTTGATGAATTTAAAGTCGTTCCACCAGGCACCGGCATTGTGCACCAGGTAAATATCGAATACTTAGCACGTGTAGTTATGACTCGCACCGTTGGAGGCGTTCTTCGCGCTTATCCAGATACCGTTGTTGGTACAGATTCACATACAACGATGGTCAACGGTCTCGGTGTTCTCGGTTGGGGAGTTGGCGGAATCGAGGCGGAAGCTGCGCTTTTGGGTCAGCCTGTTTCTATGCTCATTCCACGTGTGGTCGGATTTAAACTCTCGGGCGAACTTCCGGTTGGAACAACAGCCACAGATATGGCGCTAACAATTACTGAAATGTTGCGCAAGCATGGTGTTGTTGGCAAATTTGTTGAGTTCTATGGTCCAGGAGTCGTGTCAGTTCCTATGGCAAACCGAACCACTATTGGAAATATGTCACCAGAATATGGTTCCACTTGTGCCATCTTCCCAATTGATGAAGAGACACTTCGTTATCTGCGCCTTACAGGTCGCACTGAAGATCAAGTAGCACTTGTTGAAATATATGCGAAGGCGCAGGGAATGTGGCATGACCCAGCAGCCTCACCCCGTTTCTCTGAACATATTGAGCTCGATCTCTCTACCGTTGTCTCTTCCATCGCCGGACCAAAGCGTCCGCAAGATCGCATCTCACTGACTGCATCAAAGAGCGCATTTGAGAAGGTGTTGCCCTCTTACTTCTCCGAGAAGACCGGAAAGAGCGCCTACCCAGTAAAGGTTGGAGAAAAGGCAACAACCATCAAGAACGGCGATGTTGTCATCGCTTCTATTACTTCTTGTACAAATACCTCTAATCCATCCGTAATGATTGGCGCAGCACTTCTTGCTAAGAAGGCTGTAGAAAAGGGACTTACCTCTAAGCCGTGGGTGAAGACCACTTTGGCACCAGGATCTAAGGTCGTCACCGATTATTACGATCGGGCTCAGCTCACTCCATACATGGAAGCGCTCGGCTTTAACTTGGTCGGTTATGGCTGTGTTACCTGTATAGGTAACTCTGGGCCACTGCCGATTGAGATTAGCAAAGCGGTCAATGAAAATGATTTAGCAGTTACGGCAGTTCTTTCTGGTAACCGGAACTTTGAAGGAAGAATTAGCCCAGATGTAAAGATGAACTATTTGGCCTCACCTCCTCTAGTAGTTGCTTACGCCCTTGCTGGCACGATGGATCACGATTTTGAGAAGGATTCACTTGGCAACGATAAGGATGGCAACCCTGTTCTTCTCAAAGATATTTGGCCATCAGCTGCTGAAATTCAAGCAGTTATTGATTCATCAATCTCTTCTGAGATGTTCACGAAGGATTATGCAACTGTCTTTGAAGGCGATCACCGTTGGAAGTCACTTGATACCCCAACTGGAAAAACTTTTGAATGGGATCCGCAATCAACGTATGTCCGTAAACCGCCATATTTTGAGGGAATGCCAGCACAACCAGAAGCTGTAAAGGATATTTCTGGTGCACGTGTATTGGCAATTCTTGGAGATTCCGTTACAACGGATCACATCTCACCTGCCGGAAATATTAAGGCTGATTCACCAGCTGGAAAGTATCTAGAGGCGCACGGAGTAGATCGCAAGGACTTTAATTCTTATGGTTCACGCCGTGGAAATCACGAAGTAATGATTCGCGGTACCTTTGCGAATATTCGCCTTAAGAATCTTTTGCTTGATGGTGTCGAAGGTGGCTTTACACGTAACTTCTTGAGTAACGGAGATCAGAGCACAATTTATGATGCCTCTGTTGCATATCAGGCAGCTGGTGTTCCACTCGTGATTCTCGCTGGCAAAGAGTACGGATCAGGCTCATCACGCGACTGGGCCGCCAAAGGAACTGCACTTCTTGGCGTACGTGCCGTGATTGCAGAAAGTTTTGAACGTATTCATCGCTCTAACTTGATTGGAATGGGCGTTCTGCCATTGCAATTTGTAAACGGAGAGACGGCACAATCACTTGGACTCAAGGGCGATGAAGTGTTTTCAATTGCTGGGGTAACTGCTCTCAATAGCGGCGTAATCCCTAAAGAGGTCACTGTGACCGCAGGAGGTAAGACTTTCGCGGCTAAGGTACGTATCGATACGCCAGGCGAAGCGGATTACTACCGCCACGGCGGAATCATGCAGTACGTACTGCGCCAGCTGCGTGGTTAACCTAGACTCATCCCTATGCTTGAATCTCTCAAGGGACCTGATGATCTGCGCGGGCTTACCCCCAGACAGCTCAATGAGTTATCTGAAGAGATCCGCCAATTTCTCATCACTAAGGTCTCAAAGACCGGGGGCCATCTAGGTCCTAACTTGGGCGTAGTCGAATTAACGATTGCTCTCCATCGTATCTTTGACTCTCCAAAAGATGTCATTCTCTTTGATACAGGACATCAGTCCTACGTTCACAAAATTATCACTGGCCGCGCCGACCAATTTGATGGGTTACGACAACGGGGCGGTATTGCGGGATATCCAAACCGCCGCGAGAGCGAACACGATGTTATCGAGAATTCTCATGCCTCAACTGCGCTTTCGTGGGGGGATGGAATCTCTCGTGGATTTACCCTGACAGGTCAGACTGATCGACACGTTGTTGTCGTAGTTGGTGATGGCGCCCTTACTGGTGGCATGTCATGGGAGGCGCTCAATAACATTGCAGCCGTTGAAGATCGAAATTTGATGATTGTCGTCAACGATAATGAACGTTCGTATTCACCAACTATTGGCGGGCTAGCAACTTATCTTTCAACGTTGCGCGTTACCCAAGGGTATGAGCGTTTCTTAGATTGGGGCAAAGAGGTACTTTCCAAGACTCCCGTTGTTGGCGCACCCATCTATGAGACTCTCCACGGAATGAAGAAGGGGATCAAAGACATCGTTGCCCCGCAGGGAATGTTTGAGGATCTTGGACTTAAATATGTCGGCCCAATTGATGGACATGACATTGTCTCAATGGAGCGAGCATTTACTCAAGCAAAAGAATTTGGTGAACCAGTTCTTGTACATGTCATCACCGAAAAGGGACGTGGCCATAAGCCAGCAGTCGCTGATGAAGCGGAGAAGTTCCACGCAGTTGGCGTAGTCGATCCTGAGACAGGAACACCACTTGCCAAATCTGCTACCAGTTGGACTAGCGTCTTTGCTGATGAACTAGTTGCTGTAGGACGTGCCCGTAAAGATATCGTGGCCATCACCGCTGCGATGTTGGGACCAACTGGCCTTGATAAATTTGAGAAAGAGTTCCCAGAGCGCACTATCGATGTCGGTATCGCTGAACAACATGCCGTCACTAGCGCAGCAGGACTCGCTTTTGCTGGTTTGCATCCTGTTGTTGCCGTCTATTCCACATTCCTTAATCGTGCATTCGATCAATTACTACTCGATGTTGCATTGCATAAGGCTGGCGTTACCTTTGTCTTAGACCGTGCTGGTATTACCGGGGATGACGGTCCTTCACACCACGGTATTTGGGATTTAGCGCTTACCGGAATTGTGCCAACGCTGCACGTTGCAGCTCCCCGTGACGCTGCACGTCTGCGCGAAACGCTTCGCGAATCTTTAGAGATTAGCGATGCACCATCTCTTATCCGTTTCCCAAAGGGTGCGGTGCAAAGTGACATCCCTGCATTTGAAAGACGAGATGGAATAGATGTTCTTTATCGTGGCGAGAGTGCAGATGTACTTCTCGTCAGCGTGGGCTCTATGGCAGCTATTGCTGTCGAAGCTGCATCTCAGGCTTACCGCGAGGGCGTAGGAGTAACTGTGATTGATCCACGCTGGGTAAAGCCGCTTCCGCAGACCTTGGTATCAATGGCACAGCGTTACAAGAGCGTCGTTGTCCTAGAAGATGGAATACGTCACGCAGGAATAGCTAGCTCAATCTCAGAGCTATTCCGTGAAGCAGGGCTCAATGTTGCGCTTCACAGCATCGGCGTTCCGCTTGAATTTATCGAGCACTCAATGCGCGCTGAAATCCTGGAAGATCTTGGGATTACAGCTCAGAAGATTTCACGCGATATCGTCGAGTGGAGTTCTACTGTGGAAGAGATGCAATTCCCGGCGCATGAAAACGCTGACCACAAACAGACTCGCTAATTCCTTCGCGATCTAAGTAAGGCAAGATTCCGCCAAGATGCATCGGCCAACCGGCGCCCATCAACATGCAGAGATCAATTTCCGCTGGCGTTGAGACGACACCTTCATCGAGCATCATGCGCGCCTCTTCAGCAAGTGCTTTGAGTGCGCGTGCACGCACTTGCTCTGCAGTTGAGGGAGTAGTTCCTTTATGAATCAATGCGAGGGCTGCAGGGTTAGGGCCAAAGCTGCCATCTTCATTTTTGATATAGAAGGTTTTGACGCCTTCCTTTACCATCGCTTGCATCGTAGGGGAGATGCGATAGCGCGGACCAAGATTTTCGTGCAGCGTTTCAGCGACATGGAGCGCAACGCCTGGTCCAACTAAGCCAAGAAGTTCAAATGGAGACATCGGGAATCCGATAGAGCGCATTGCGTTATCAGCAGTGGCTGGATCTGTTCCTTCATCAACGGCATCAGTAATTTCGCCCATAAAACGAGTGAGAAGTCGATTCACAACAAAACCAGGTGCATCTTTACAGATAATCATGGTCTTCTTAAGTTCTCTACCGATATTGACAGCTGTTGCCGTTGTTGCATCATCCGTCTTTGAAGTTCGGGCAATTTCAAGAAGGGGCATGACAGCAACGGGATTGAAGAAGTGGAATCCAACAATGCGTTCTGGATGTTCTAGCCCCTCGCTCATCCGTTCAACTGAGAGTGATGAGGTGTTTGTGGCCAAAATACATTCTGGTCCCACAATCTTTTCAAGCTTCTTAAAGAGTTCTTGCTTAAGAGATAGCTCTTCGAAGATGGCTTCAATGATGAAGTCACATCCTGCAAATGAGTTTTGATCTGCGCTACCGCTAACAAGGAGGGCGAGGCGATCTGCTGATTCTGCGCTCATACGCTTCTTCTCAACTAATTTTGTAAGTTCATTGCGAACCCAGGCAACGCCCTTGTCAGCGCGCTCTTGGTCGATATCAGTCATGACAACTGGACACTTGAGATAACGTACAAGAAGTAGTGCGAGTTGCGAAGCCATCAGACCGGCCCCTACAACGCCAACTCGTGCAACCTTGCGAGCAAGGGCAGGCTTTGGGGCACCCTCTACTTTTTTACGCTTCTTCTGAATTAGATTAAAGGCATAGAGAGACGCGCGTAGTGGATCTGACATTGTGAGATCTGCAAGAGTTGCATCTTCGGCATCAAAACCCTCGCCTTTAGTATTTTTCTGGGCGGCCTTGATTAACTCAAGCGCCTTCATCGGTGAGGCGATTTCTGCGCCACCATACTTTTTCAGCGCAGCAGCACGTCCTGCAGCAAGCGCGCTCTCCCAAGCAGGATCGTTTGAGTAATCCTTACGCTCAATCTTTGTGCTTCCACTGAGTACTGATGCAACGAAGGCGACAGATTTTTCAAGAAAATCAGCAGGTTCATAGACTGCGTCCACTACGCCAAGTGCAAGTGCATCCTTAGCTTTCATCATGGTGTTGTTGTTGAGTGCGTTATGAATAATTACCTGCACTGCTCGTTCTGGTCCAATTAGTTTTGGCAAGATTGTGGCCCCACCCCACCCTGGGACGAGCCCTAGAAAAACTTCTGGAAGGGCGGTGAAGGCGGTGGTTGCTAGGGTGCGATAGTTGCAATGAAGTCCAACTTCAAGCCCTCCACCTAGGGCAAGTCCATTGATGAATGCGAAAGTGGGAATTCCTATTTCATCGAGGCGTCTAAATACATCATGTCCAAGTTTTCCAATAGCGAGAGCTTGTTCGCGCTTGGCTAGATAGGAGAGAGCTGACAGGTCAGCACCTGCTGCAAAGATAAATGGCTTTCCTGTAATTGCAATTGCTGCTGGTTTACGGGAAGCCGCATCAGTAATTGCTGCATCGAGAGCCGCAACAGATTGCGGTCCAAAGGTATTTGGACGAGTGTGATCGAGTCCGTTATCGAGAGTGATGAGAGCAAGTGAGCCCTTGCCTCCAAACGGAGTCAGATCGACATCCCGCACAAGTGCGTGAGTGATTACTTCGTCAGGAGCGCCATCTGGAAGTGTGATCGCAGTTGTCATTACTTCTTTCCTCCAGCGAAGTGAGGGTTTTCCCAAATTACTGTTCCGCCCATACCGAGACCGATACACATGGTGGTAATGCCATAACGCACTTCAGGCTTCTCTTCAAAGGTACGCGCCAAGTTGAGCATGAGGCGTACACCAGAGGAGGCCAGGGGATGGCCAACAGCGATTGCTCCACCGTAAGGGTTTACACGAGGATCATCATCGGCGATTCCAAAGTAATCAAGGAAAGCTAAAACTTGCACAGCAAACGCTTCATTTATTTCAAATGCGCCAATATCTTCAATCTTCAGCCCAGCTTTTGCCAGCGCTTTAATTGTTGCCGGAACTGGTCCGTAGCCCATGACTTCAGGTTCAACTCCAGCAAAGGCGTAGGTCACTAGACGGGCCTTCACTGTTAAACCGAGTTCTTTCGCCTTTTCTTCACTTGCTAGTAACGCTGCAGTTGCACCATCATTGAGACCAGATGAATTTCCAGCGGTAACCCGTCCTGCCGGACGAAATGGAGTCTTGAGCCCTGCCAGACCTTCCATTGTTGTTGTAGGACGAGGACCTTCATCAACAGTTGCGATGCCCCAACCAAGCTCTGCGCTACGTGCAGCTGTTGGAATTAAATCACGTTGCAACTTTCCTTCGGCATATGCTTGAGCAGTTTTCATCTGAGAGTTACAGGCATAGCGATCAGCACGCTCTTTAGTTAAGTGTGGAAAACGATCATGTAAACGTTCAGCAGTGGCACCCATAGCGAGCGCATCTTGTTCAACTAACTTCTCTGCCAAATAACGGGGATTGGGATCCATAAGTTCACCCATGGGATGGTTGCCCATATGTTCAACGCCACCGGCAATAGCAATATCAATTGCGCCCATCGCAATAGCGCCAGCGATAGTTGTTGTTGCAGTCATCGCACCTGCGCACCAACGATCGATTGAATAACCGGGAACGCTCTTTGGTAGTCCAGCCAAGAGCGTTGCGCTGCGACCGATATTCATTCCTTGATCGCCAGTTTGAGTTGCAGCAGCGATAGCGACATCTTCAATCGCATCAGGGGCAACCTTGGGGTTACGCTCAAGAAGCCCACGCATGGCACGGACCATCAGATCATCGGCACGGGTTCCGGCATACATGCTGCCGGCTTTTCCGAAAGGAGTACGAACTGCATCAACTAGTACGACTGATCGAAGAGCGTTGGACATAAGAAGGAGCCTCTTTCGGTAGTGATGTTTCAAGGTTACTTGCCAGTAGCCCACTTTGTCACCACCAGTTATGTGACGAATTACGCAACATATTTGTTGCGTAATTCCGCGCCCTCGGTTAGCCTGCTCTTAGTGCTGAGGGTGGCTTAGCCAGTTCACATAAGGGGAGAGATTTGAAGAAAATACTTGTTGCTGTAGGGGCCATTGCAGGTGCGCTTGTGATTGGAGGCGCAGTACTGGGCGGAATGGGTGCCAATAACGCCACTGATGAGGTTAAAGAGCTCACCATTTACTCTGGCAGGTCTGAAGAGTTCATCGCCCCATTCTTCGCCAACTGGGAGAAAGAATCAGGCATCAAGCTCAATATCCGTTATGGAGACTCCGCTGAACTTGCCGCTCAGATTCTAGAGGAAGGCAAGAACTCACCAGCTGATCTCTTTCTATCCCAGGATGCGGGTTCTCTCGGCGCAGTTTCAGCAGCGGGGCTCTTTAAGGCGCTACCTAACTCGGTAGCAATGCAGATTGAAAACAAATACATCGCCGGCGATCGCACCTGGGTAGGAGTCACCGGTCGCGCTCGCGTCTTTGCCTATCGTCCCGGGGCATTTTCAAAGCTTCCACAATCTGTTGTCGACCTGACTAAGCCTGCCTATAAAGACAAGTTTGGAATCGCGCCAAGTAATGCATCCTTCCAAGCTTTTGTCACGGCACTGATCAATCAAAAGGGCGAGAAGTTTGCGCAGCAGTGGCTCAAAGAGATAAAAGCAAATGGAGCAAAGATATTCTTAAAAAATAGCGCCATCGTGGAAGCCATTGATAAAGGTGAAATTGATTTAGGTTTAGTAAATCACTACTACGTATGGGAAGTTAGTGAAGCTCTCGGTAGGAAAATTGATGTCGAGATTGGTTTCTTCGCCCCTGGTGATATTGGAAATCTTGTCAACGTCTCAGGAGTTGGAATCTTTGCAACAAGCCAAAAGAATGATGCGGCAATCAAACTCATCAACTATTTAACTTCAGAAAAAACTCAGATTGCCTTCGTAGAAGATACTCATGAATACTCGCTAATCTCCGGAGTTAAATCGCCAGAAGCTCTTCCTGATTTAGAGAGTATTGGCGCCCCTCAAGTAGATCTCGGAGCACTTGAGAACGTGCAGAGAACGCAGGACTTATTGATCAGGGTTGGCCTGCTTTAGTGAAAAAGCCATGATGTGAAAACTCAGAAAGACTTCGGAAGTTATGGTTTGAGGGCCCTTGTAGTAGGGGTCCTCATACTCATTTCACAACCGCTGATTTACTTGGTTTTACGTGCTTCTGAGAAGTCCGGCACAGACGTTATTGCGCTCTTAACGCGCCAGAAGACGCTCGAAGTTCTTGGTCTGACTCTGGCGCTACTCTGTATTGTTGTTGCGATTAACGTCTTTCTCGGCACTGCAATCGCTGCTGGACTTCATTATGTGCGAATTCCATACCCACGCTTAATGTTTGTTTCTACAATTTTACCGCTAGCAATTCCTTCTTATGTCTTTACCTATACCTGGATAGCGCTAATCCCATCTCTACAAGGTTTATGGGCAGCAGCTTTCATCCTTGTGTTATCCACCATGCCCTATATGTTGCTTGCGGTCTCCATCTCATTTGCGCGTATAGATTCCGGTCTCATTGAAGTTGCTCGCTCTCTTGGGCTCTCTAAATTTGCGGTCTTTACCCGAGTCATCCTGCCGCAGGTTCGTCGCAGCATCAGTGCGGGTGCACTTCTTTCCGGTCTCTATGTCCTCAGCGACTTCGGTGCTGTATCTCTGCTCAATGTAGAAACGTTGACTGTTTCGATTCAGAATCTCTTCAAGTCATCATATGATCGCAGCGCAGCCTCAGTAATTGGATTACTTCTCTTTCTGGCTGCTGCCATATTTGTCTCACTGGAATCTGTACTCAAGGGACGCGATTATGAGTCAAGAGGCGCAGAAGGTTTCCAACAACGCATACGTCGAGTAAGCAATCCCCCTCTTTCTATTCTCACCACGGCAGTGCTTGCGCTCTATAGTCTGCTTGCTGTCGCTCTTCCCTTCTACGTACTCATCTCGCGATATTTGCAAAATCCAAGCGCAGTCGCATTCTCAGATTTAGTAACTGCGGCGCTGTCTACAATCTCAGTTGCCGCGATGGGCGCCTTCATTGCATTCTTACTCTCTCTGCCACTTGCCTTTCTGGCAACACAAGGTGCTAGCGCTTTTGCATCAGTGGCTGAGAAGGTAACTCTGATGGCTCACGCGCTTCCTGGTGTGGTTGTTGGCTTAGCGCTTGTTTCCTTTGGCTCACGACTCGGCCCTCTGTATCAATCAGTATTCCTCCTTGCCTTTGCATATGCAGTGCTCTTTCTTGCTAAATCTGTGGCATCGTCATCTGCGGCACTGAACCTTGTATCACCGCAGTTGAAGGAAGTTGCTGCAACTCTTGGTAAGAGTAAATCGAGTGTTACCTTGCACGTTGTCTTTCCAATTGCGTTACCGAATTTAGCCCTCGGAGTATTACTGGTCTTTTTGACTGCGATGAAGGAGCTACCGGCAACTTTGATGCTTAGACCAACAGGTATGGATACGTTGGCGACAGAGATTTGGAGTTTTGCAGCAATTAGTAGATTTAATGAGGCTGCCCCATATGCACTATTGTTGGTTCTCATCGCAGCTATTCCGACTTTTATATTAACTATTCCACGAACTGCCCAAAAAGAAAGCGCCCAGAAGGAAACTGAGAAGAAGGTGAGTTATCTGTAAATGACCTCACTCAGCGTTTCTCATCTCACTGTAAATTTTGGAAGCCGCACGGTTATCTCTGATCTCTCCTTTGAACTTCGTCAAGGAGAAATTGCCTCCCTTCTGGGTCCATCGGGATGCGGCAAGACCACTCTCTTGCGTGCTATCGCAGGTCTCATTCAACCAACCAGTGGTGCAATTCGATTTGGCTCACAGCTTGTGGGCGTCTCATCAGTGGTACTTCCACCTCACAAGCGCGGTACGGGATATGTACCTCAACAAGGCGCACTTTTCCCTCATTTAAGTGTGGCAAAAAATATTGCCTTTGGCCTTGATAAGAACAAGTACACAAAGTCAGAGATCACCGACATTA
>Ga0222712_10007498_pt1 | contig 10521 bp, 1 predicted proteins | sample C33_657DmetaG_FD_165043 | JGI IMG/M metagenome (GOLD analysis project Ga0222712, IMG submission 165043) | Estuarine water microbial communities from San Francisco Bay, California, United States - C33_657D | ecosystem: Environmental > Aquatic > Marine > Unclassified | place: USA: California...
GACAACGTCGGATCGCTGTAAGAAACAACTTGCTGCTCTAGCGCTTGGACGATAAAACCTACGGGACTGTGATGCGCTTTGGAAGTCAGTGTATCACAGTCACTTTTCAAGAATAAAAAGCCCCCGTTCCAAGTATGGTTCGGGGGCTTTCTTATTAGCGTTTCTTGTAATCGGCTATCTTCTGATTGAACTCGACCATCAACATCTGCATTTCTTCGGTGACGTAGTCGATCTCTTGCTGCGGCGCACCATCTTCCTTAAGCTGCTTCTTCTCTTTGCGCAGCTTGCTGATGCCGCTCTCGTAGTCCTGTGCTTCCGCAAAGAAGTCTGCCTCTGGGTACTTTTCGAAGTAGGAGGTCGTGTCCTTGCCGTCCTCCTCCATTCCTTCGACCGTCTTCTTGTGGCCGTTCATTTCCTTGATGCCATCATAGAACCGGCCAGAGATAGCTGAGGCCTCGTTGGCGTCACCGATCATGCGGCCCACTACTGGGATCTTGTAGTTAGGCAGGTCTTCACCAGTGACCGCAGCCTCTGCTGTAGAAGCGGTGTTCAGGACAAGGCGACCGACACCGCCAGTGAACTGACCAATCAGGTAGTCGACTTGGTCACCGGTCGGGCTGAGTGCTCCAGCGGTATACCCATTGCCACCAGATACATAATCTATGGCTCGAGCAACATAGTCGCCAACAGCGCTGACGCCTTCCTTGTTCCGCTCGTACCCTGCTGTGGGGTCCAGACTATTGAAGTCCTCACGAGCGATCTCCCGACCCGCAAAGTCCACGTTCTCACCCAGTGCCACAATCGGATCGATGACGGTGGGGGTCAGGGTCTGAGCCGACAGGCCAGCGTTACCGATTGGGTTGAAGGAGTCCGCCATCATTCCCAGCAAGCCAATGATCTGCTCCGGAGCCTTCTCACCACCAGACATGAAGAACTCGACCGACCGGCGTCCAAAAGATGGGATGACGTGCAGGCCCAACGGCATAGGAATGGCGAAATACTTCTTGCCCCCAAGCGGGATCACGAGGTTCTTGTCCTTCAGCCAGTCTGGGATCTCGTCGTCGATACCGGCTGCGGCCAGAGCCACCGCCTGAGCAACGCCAAGGAGCAGGCCACCGGCAATGATCTTCTTGCCAGCCGGTCCCTTTAAGGTTTCGGCTAGACGCGCTGTACCCTGAACGCTGGCATTGAAGAAGGCATAGAAGGCACCAGCCTGAGATCCAACCACACCCTTGCGGTTGAAGTTGACGGTGAGGTTCTTGGCAATGCTTGCCGCCTCAGCCTTGGATAGGCCAGCTTCCTTTGCTGTTTTATAAGCAGACAGGCGGACGCCGTTCTCGATTGCTTCGTTGAAGTCCGACAGCCAGTCAAAGACAGGACCACCGACCTTGGTCGCCACTTGGCGAAGCTTGCTACCGCCAGTAAGCTCGATCTCGATTGCGTCTGCACGATCCTGTGAGGTAGTGAACAGGTCGCGGAAACCGGTCTTGCCACCCTCGAGCTCGAACTCATCAGCAAGCGCTGCCCAATTTGTGGTGGCTGTCTTACCGCTGCGCTCCGACCGGAGATCTCGATACATGCCCATCGCTGCAGGCAGTGCATTGCCGATCACCTGCCGCTGCTTACCAGCGATAGGGGTCGAGGACAGGTTGATCGATGCGCCGCCAAGGTCTCGTATTAAGTTGTAGAGACCGAAGGCAGGGTTGTATTGCGTGTTGATGGCGGCGAAGTAGCGAGTGAACTTAGCAACACCGCTGACAAAGGCACCCATTTGGAATGCATCGATGTTCTTCAGCGCGGTCACCATACGCTGCGAGCGTGGGTTGCGGCTATTGAAGGCGATGAACTTGTCTTCGCCATTGATGCGGGTAGCCATAACAAACGGCGAGCTCATGAACAGGCTGTTCGGACGCTTCACAAGACGACCGCTACTGGTGTCCATGTAGCTGGTCATTGGAGCGCCCATGACGTTTTCTGCGTCAGCAGGGTCCATGCCGAAGTCGATCAGCTTCTGCTTAGCCTTAGCTGCGTCAGCGCTCTTTGGATCGATGACGAACCAGAACGAGTCATTCGGATTTTGCAGGGCGAGTGCGGCCAGCGCATTGCCAACGCGATTGCGTTCGCCGCGACTGATTACACGTTCACGCTGCATTGCAATGTTGGCAAGGATGTCGACGACGCCAAGCTCAGAGCCAAGTGCGCGGCGGGAAGAAGATCCACGAACCGACATGCCCTGACCACTTGATCCAGCACCGCCATCCTCGAAGCCTTCACGCTGCAGAGGGACATAGTTCTTGTACGTCTTATTCCAGTTGTCGATGGTCTCTTGGGTCTCGAGGCCATACTTAACCATCATGTCCTGCGTGCTCTTCGTGATGGCGTCAACACGATCAGCCAGCTTCTCGAGCTGCTTACGACGAGCGTTTGGCAGACCTGCGAGATAGCTATCAGCCGCTGCATCTGACATGCCTGAGCCATTGTCCTGCATGTCCGGATTGATCTTACGGATCTGCGCGTTCCGCTCTTTGGCGTGACGTGCATGCAGAAACTTGTCGAGCATCTCGAGAGGAACGCCTTTACTCTTCATTTCCTCGAGCAGTGGGTTCAGCTCACGCTGGACGAAGTCCTTGGCACGCTTTGCGGCGCGACCATGAAACAGCTCTTCGGCACGATAGACGTCAGTAGTTTCACTGATCCTGCCGCCAGCATCCTTAATGTTCTTCTGGATGCGCTTAACGTCGATCAGCTTGTCCTGAAGGTTATAGATAACCTCATCGAGCTTGTTCGGAGCTTCGCCGCCAAAGTTGTAGTTGTCACTGCGGAACGAGTAAGCAGGACGTAGAGCCTGTGGCCCAGTCTGGCGACCTCCCCTGCCGCGACGTCCGGAATACCTCTCGTCGTTTATCGCAGCAACACGGAAATTAGCATCCGTCTCTTTGCCGACACTCAACACACTGTATCCAGCATCTAGGAAGTCATTGAAGAATTGGTCACGCGAAGGGCTAAGGCCAAAGATGTTGCGGATCATATCCACAAAATCATCCCACCATGACCGCTTGTTAGCTTCCTTTTCGCTCATCAGTCGATAGCCATTGCCATCCGATACGATACGCTTAGCATAGTCCTGAACAGTCTTGTTAGTCAGGAGGTAGGCAAGTGCTTCGTTCGGCGACTCTGCCGCGCTAATGACGGTGCTAGGAAGTGCCGCACCACCATCGAACTCATCCTTGATAGCGTTGGTAAAGCCGCGCCACATGGTGTTGAATTGCTCGACCTCAGCCGCTACTTCTTCGTTGTACAGGCCACGATTGTCCAATGGCTCACGGTTACGTTCATTGTAAACGCCCACGCTAGACCAACGCGCCTTCACATACGCATGGATTGCCTCGTGTAAGAATGTCTGCTCGTTGACGCCATTCGACCCTTGGTCAGGGTTCTTTATGAGATAGATGTTCTTATCTTTTGCGGTCGAGAGAACCATGCCGCGAACATCACCTGTACTTATAAGGTCGATGGACTTTTGGTCAGCGCCATTTTTCTTGAGCGTTGCTACCGTTTTGTCCAAGTCATTGACTGGATCAAGGATGACGGTCTTTTGGTCACCAACACCGTTCCTTACAAGAATAGAGGCTACCCTGCGAGCGTCTTCGTTCTTACTGTTTTGACGCAACCAAGCCAGCGCCTGCTTGGCGTTGCCCTTTTCCAGAGACTTATAGATCGCGCTATTTTCCGCGATAGGAGTGTCAGCAATGGTTGCGTTTACTGGCGATGCAGTAAGGGCTACTGCTGCCGCAATAGCACCGCGACGGCCAGAGTACTGTACGTTACCGGCCTTGCTCGATTGAGCTGATACGGCGTCATCGTACTGGTCGAAGTACTCGCCCTCGCCCTTCGTGTAGAAGTCGCTGCGTGCGGGATCGTGGTACATGAAGACAACATCTGGCTCGCCGTTATTGAAGGCGGAGAACTCAGTCTTATCCCAAATTTTTGGTGCCTGTTCATTGTCCCACTTCATCCTCGCAGCGACTTTGAAGCCAGCCGTTGAGTACAAATAAGGGAGGACGGTGTCGTATGCGTCCAACCGGCGAGCGCCCAGCCACACCGCCATACGTGCGAGAGGGATAGCGACACCCCTAGTTTCTGACGATGGGTGCTTGAACACCGACACAAGATCGTCGCCCTTGAGGGCAAAGCCAGTGAGCCCGTCCTCAGTGAGGAACAAGCGCATGTCGGCGTAATCTTTTTGGTCATAGACATAAACTGCAGCACCAGCCTTATTGGCCTTTTGCGCTTCAGAGATCAGTCGATGGTACAGCTTGGCTGAAGCTGGGCCGGTGGTCAGCTCGAGGAACTTGGGAGCATCAACACCCGCTACAGCAAGTGCGTTCTTTACCTTTACTGAGTGGCTGTATGTAGCGACTACAGGTGTGCGGCCCTCTAAGCTCCGCGCAAGGTTTCCACCAGCTTTTCGGCTGACATGTTCGGATGGTCTTCCAGAAGTTGCTGACCCAGCGCCATCAAGAATGGGGAACTCTTTATTGAGTCTGGTAACGACTGAATCTTGGATGAAGCGTCTGGCGTCTCTGGGCGCGAATTCATTAGCGGCCCCAGATTGTCCGTTAGCGTTTTGATTGACGGCTTTTCCGCCCAGAACGCTTCCTGATCCTTGTCCCCGTCCCCCCTTGGGTTGAACGGCGGTACTGATTTGTTCATCGGTAAATCCTCGTTTCTTAGCAATGCGAACGAACTCGTCGTAGTAGCTGGTTTCGCCAGCGCTACCCGCATCGTCTGCGCCTTTGCCCTTTTCCCGTACACCAAACTTCTTCGACCACAACCGCTTTTCTGGATACCAGAGTACGGCCTGAAGATCAGCATTGGTAATGTTAATACCATCGCCTTGCAAGATCTGTTGTGACTTAGCCACAATATCCCGTATCCAAGTGCGCTGCCAATCAGCCTTCGGTGCGTCCTTTGTGTCTTCAAAGCTGGCAAGAAGGCGCTGTGCTGCCAGCGCAGTCTCTGGCTTAACCTTCTCTCCGCTGTCGTAGGCGGCGCGGTTAACCTTAAAGTCTTTCTCGAAGGCCTTGGACTCAGCCTGAGCAACCTCAAGCAGCTCTGGTCCATATGCGTTTGTCGGACGACCGTCATCTGCCAACGCTTTAGTAAGGCGTTCTTCCTGCTGCTGGATAAGCTCAGGATCTGCACCAATAAGGTCGCCAGTCATACGGCCCCACGTCCGCATAAACCACATGTCGATGGTTACGGGATCGTAGCGACCATTGAGGTTTGAGTAGAAGCCGAAGCCAATCTTTGGACCAAGCACTGCACTGCCGTAGACCATCTCTTCAGATGCGCCAGACACGTTGCTAAAGCCAGCGGCACGCAGCTCGCGGACTGTGAACTTGGTGGCAAAGAACTTCGAGACCGCCCCAGCGCCATACTTTTCAACGATTGAGTTGAATAGCTTTGCGTTGGAGATAATCGAGGATGCGGCCTTGCCCCAACCCTCGTTCTCAGGAAACTTACCGTTCTTCTTATAGTGCTCGTACCAGCGCTCAGCAAACACAGCATTGGCATCGACAGATTGATTCTGCGAAGTAATAGCAAGAGCTGCAGTAAAGTGCAGTTGAGCGCCTACATCAGTAGCGATCTCAGGGTGGATCATAGATGCGACAGCAGTAGCCTTGCGCATCTCCTCTGTGTACCAGCCAGAAGCGTTGCGCTTGCCGGAACGTGCCAGCTCAGACTTCACCTCATGGGCTACGGTCTGTGCAAGAAGGTCATCCTTTTGACCGGCTGCAGTGATGGGCCTGCCAAGAATAGAAAGCGTGCGCTTCTGGATTTCCATGGCCGCTTCGGTGACACCCATCGTTCCTTGCTTAACGTCTGGCTGAGCAAATAGCTCGTCAGCGGAAAGCTTAGATGCTTTGATGTTCTTCTTGAACTCGCCCGTGGCGCTATCTTTCTTCCGACCAGAGTACTGGACACCGCTATCCTGCTCCGCAAACGGCGCAGGCTCAGTAAATCCTTTAGATGTCTCGCCGGTACGGAAGCCTTCAAAGATATCAGCAACAGAATCAACGCGATTTGCGCGGAAGATATTGCGGAAGCCACGAAGCATATCGCTGACAAAGTCGACGAAGCGGATGAAGCTAGCCTTCATGCCCTTCATGTCAACGCCGCGATCCTTGGCATCTACGAGAGCACCAAATGCCACAGCCTGCGCCTCAAAGCCAGACAGTGGGGTATCACCGAAGCTGTTGATAAGGCTGTCGTATACGCTGCCCTCACCATCCGTATCCAAGGTCTTCAGTTTACGGATAATGCTTGGGTCAAGATCCTTGATCCGCATGCCGTCGTAGAATGATGAATTGATAGTCTTGTAGAGATCTGGAGCGTCGACGCGAAGGAAGTCTTGAATGACGTGGAACGCTTCATGCGCCGCATTCTCTCGAGCAACTTCCGTAAGCTTATCGCTAAGCGACAACGTGATCAGACCACGAAAGCCGTTCTGACTTAAGCTGTAGGCGCGATATGCTCCGCTGGCTTCTGCACCCAGATCAATACCGCTAGCTGCTGCCGCACCGGCATCAGTTGCTGTGATTGATGGAACAAAGAGAACGTCAACCTTTGAATTGCTAGGCAATACACGAGACACGACCTCGCCCATCTGGAACGCATAGTAGAGCTGTGTTGGGTTGTAGTCGTTCTTCTTCAGCAGAGAGCGTAGGCGGTTGGCAACAATCCTGCCTTGACCACCACGAGCAGCAATCTTGTCGAGACGGTCTTGGATAACTGCCTCGTAATCGATCTCAGGTTTTGCTTCAGCTTCAGGAGCTGCCTTAGCATCCTTCGTCAGCGGCGTATCGCGAACAACGTCACTAGCCTTCTTTGCCTTGGGGCGCACAACTTCGCGACGGCCAGAGTAGCGAGTACCACCATCACCGCGCTTAGTGTTGAGCTGGCTGATTAGCTCTGGCCCAATATCCTCCGCCCCCATGTCCTTGTCTTTGGACATGCGCTTGATCTCAGCAAGATCTGCGTCGTCGATCAGACCCTCTTTATGAACCTTATTGGCGTAGCGAACGACGCCATTGCGATCATCGTTAAGGATCTTGTCCTCGATATTCTCGACGTGCTTTTCAACCTTGCGACCAGCATCTTGAGTAGGAGCTTCAGCCTCCGCCTCTTCTTGAGCTGGAGCTGGAGCCTCTTCCTTAGCTTCTGGAGCTGGAGCCTCTTCCTTAGCTGGAGCTGGCAAAGCATTCTGGGTAGGCGCTTGGATCTGGGCGGGTGCGCCGCTGATCTCGTTCGGTGCCTCTACATTTCCCTCGAGATTTATGGGACGCTCTTGCTGCGGATTAACCTGTGCATTCTGTGCTTGCTGCTCCACCGGCATTTGATCGGTGTTGGCTTCAAAGCCCGTCATGCGGGTAGGCGAGATCGTGGCCGGTAGTCCGCTTTCGGTCGGTACTAAAGCTCGCGTGCTGGTGCGATCCACTGACTGACGTGGGTTCAGGTCGGTACCCGTCCCCTTACGTGGTTTACGCACGTCGCCAGCAAGCTCCTGCGTCATGCGTGCTGTGCCACGAACGACACGATCAAACATTGCAGTTGGGTCTACGTCCTCTGAGATGATCACGGGTGCGCCGTTACCATCTAATTCTGTAGGCGACTCGTATTGAATGCGGACCTTGCCGCCTTCTGCGCCGACAATCGTTGCAGCAATGCCGCCAAGATCTTCGCCATAGACTGCTGGGTTGAGGAAGAACTGGGCCTCTGGCTCTGGAGCACCGGCACGCAGATCTTCGCGCTGTGTGAGCTCGCCTGTGGCTGTGTCAAACCGGCGTTGACGCACGTCTGCCAAGCGGAAAGCTTGCTGTGCTTCGCGCTCACGCTGAGCTTCGTTTGTGACGTCATCTTGCGACATGATGACGCTGCCTTCGCCGCCACGTTCTGGACGTGCGAATAGAGTGCCGGTCTGTGCGGTCGGCTGGTAATTGCTGACGGCGTTACGCAAGCCGCTGACGAACTGCTTGCCAGTCGACTCTAGCGACTGAGCTATGGCTGAAAGAGTTGGGCTCTCAGCAATGATTTCAGGACTGATCTTTGAAAGCTCGTCGGCAATCATCTGCTTAGAATTGCTGACGGAATTTGTGCCGCCAAACATTCCAGAGATACGGCGAACGGCTTCAGGCTCGACTCGAGCAACCTCTTCCTGATTAAGGATGCGAGCAACCTGCTGGACTTTCGTCACATCGCTCACTGGTTGCGACATGATGTCGGCAATGCGTGGGTTCGACTCGTTGTTACGAGCAATATCAAGGATCTGCGCAGGCGTGTAATTCATACCGCCAGCGGAGATGTTGCCCATACCGCGAAGAGCTACGGCGTTTTGGTCTTCAAGTAGACCGCCACCCTCGCGAACAGGGTTAGCTTCGCCTCGAGCAGCAAGTGCTGTGGCAAGCTCTTCGTCTTCCATTGCATTGGGTTGGCTAGCAGTGTCTTTGCGAATGTACTCCGCGCCTGTACCAACCGTCGCTTCAATAGCGCCCGTCGGTAACTCACCAGCAAATTCAGCAACGATATCCTGTGGGCTAGTAATGCGACCTTCCGACAACAACTGGGCGGAGGCTTCACCACCAGCACCAAGAGCGCCTTGGCTTACAGTTTCAGCAGCACCACCAGCAAGCACTGCTCCTGCACGTCTACCGGCACTTGCTTCTGCGATATCACCGCCGACGCGCCGCGCAATCTGACTACCACCAAGCTTACCGGCTAATCCGACAGAGAGCGCGTCGAATGCAGCGACAGCAATACCACGACGAAGACCGCGCTCCTTAGCCTCTTCCATAATCTTTGGATCATCGATAGCTGCCTTAAGGGCTTCTGGATCGTCAAGATCAATGCCGTTGCGCTCGAATGTCTCGAGCATTGCGCTGCCGTATTCTGTAGCAAAGCTACCTACACCAGACCCAACGGCTCCACCGACACGTCCGCCAATCACCGTACCTGCCGGACCGCCGACAGCGGTTCCTGCAACTGCGCCGCCAACGCCACCAACTGCACCACCAACCATCGAGTACATCGATGATGGAATGCTTTCTATGGCTACGTTTGCGAGAAGACGAGGGTTTGTAAATATCTCGCGAGCTGATGCAAAGAAGCCGTCCGCCGCTTGGAAGCGCTCGTATGCTTCCTGCTCACTCTTGTTTCTGGCATTGTTCTGTACACGAGCTCGACCAGCAACGATGCCTTCTAAGTCTTCCTGTTCGACATCTCCGATCAATGCCTCAAGTGCGTTCTGAGTAGACTGAGCCTGTCCTACGCCACGTTGGAAGGCAGCTCCAATTCCGCCTTTCCCATAGCCGCCGCTTTTGTTTATCTCCTGCCTAGAGCGCTTGATGTCCTCGATGTTGGCAGCAATGCTGTCGCGATCAGCCTTTAGCTGCTCACGGCGGCTTTCAAGAATAGGCAGGTAATCACCGACTGCCGACACAGCGTTGTATACGCCGCTTTTTTTGCGAGACCTGTTGTCATCAGCTATTCTTTTATCCGCTTCCGCCAAACGGCGCTGAAGAGAACTGATAGTTGAGTCACTTGCTGACTGGCTTGAGGATCTGGGAGATGCTTCAATTTGCGTGCGTGCGCTGCTCTGTGATGCAGGCCTTGCTTGTCCAGACCGAACTTCCGATAGAAGACGATCCATCGCGGACATATTATTATTACCAGCCATTTAATATCCCAAAGCCAAAAAGAATGAGAGCAGTACTACCTGCCAATCGCCTGCAGTACCTTGTTTGGATCGTATCCGCCAGATGAAGAAATGCCAGCGCCCTTTAATATGGATGCGTAGTATTTTGGGTCTCTAGCAGCTCTCTCGAGCACAGAGTTAATGCCTTTAACAATAGCGTCTGGATTACCACGCACTGTACTAGATGCCCTTGATTCCACGTTGTCGTATGCGCGTGAGGTGTTAGATTGAACAAACTCACGACCAACTTTTTGCATGCGCGGAAATATGATGCTGCCAATCGTGTTGCTGTCGTTGTTTTGCAGAAGCGTTACTTCCCTCTGCAACTCAGTCATATAAGCCTGCGGGTCTGCTACTTTAATTGTGCGGTCTTTAAGACCCTTGATAGCTGACTCACGGCGGCTAATTTCAAAGCTCACCATATCTTTATATATGTCGGGTTCTGAGGAACGAAGTGCGCTGACCAAAGATGAACGTGCCTGCGGATCATTCGTGATCTTTTGCATTGTGTTGGCAAAGACTGCCGTCTTATCAAACAGACGTGCTGCGTCCATGTTTCCGACACGCTTTTCAAGCTTGCCAGTCTTTGGATTAACCCCGACAAAGTCCATATCCAGCTTACCCTTGATCTTTGACGGGCGAATGTCCGCGATAGACACTGACCCACGACGAAATCCAAGGCCGTCTGCAGTTTTCCCAAGATCGATGGCGGCTACGTTAAGTACAGCACGCTTCTGCTTTGGATCTCTCAACCATGAGCCAGTCGG
>Ga0222712_10007499_pt1 | contig 10517 bp, 8 predicted proteins | sample C33_657DmetaG_FD_165043 | JGI IMG/M metagenome (GOLD analysis project Ga0222712, IMG submission 165043) | Estuarine water microbial communities from San Francisco Bay, California, United States - C33_657D | ecosystem: Environmental > Aquatic > Marine > Unclassified | place: USA: California...
GCGTCGCATCATTTTTCTCCGAGTAAATCCTTCGCATCGAGCGTTTTATCGCCGTTGACGTCGAGTTCACGAAACTTGGCCGCGACCATATCAAAATCCTCTCGGGTCGCCTTACCCATGGCGAGCAACATCGCCACGGCGAAATCGTATTGGTCGACGTAACCTTTCTCGCCACCCATCGCCACGAGGGAGTCCGGCGTGAGCTTGAACCTCGTCACCTCGTTTTCTTCCTCCTCTACCTTGCGGGTGATCGCCGACGACGAGATTTGACTCACCGCCCAACCCATGACACCAATCGTGATGAAGGCATAAAACGACGCGAAGATTCGACCATGCGTGGTTTTCGGCGTGATGTCCCCGTACCCAACCGTCGTTGACGTCACGATGGCCCAGTAGCACCCATCCAAAAATTTCAAGTTTTCCAATTGTCCCATGATGACGGCGCCCAAAAGGACGACCACGATGATCGCGCCGATCGCGTGCCATACGACAAGTTTGTTGACCTTTTTTGAGGCCAACTCTCGACTCGCTCGTGCTATATCCGCCGAGGAAACGTCCGCCCCGACGTTTTGTTTCACCTCGAGTAACTCCTTTTGCATTTTCTCCATCTTTTTCCGTTCAACCTCTTTCAGCGCGGCTTCCTCCTTCTCGAGCATCCAAGCCGTCACGTTCGAAATCAACACCCCGCCCAGGCCGACGCCGATGACGATGAAGCACATGACAAATATCTTCCCCTCGTCTGACTTTGGGTAAAAATCCCCGTACCCAATCGTCGTCGCCGTGATCGCTACGAAGTACATCGTGTCCACGACGCTGGTGTCGAAATCAGGTTCATTTGGCAGAAAGTGAAGGATCGTGATCGCGACGAACACGTAAACAAGAAATAACACCCACAAGTGTTTCGTGAGAAATTTCCACGTGAGCTTCATGTAATACCACGCGCGCTGCGCGTAGACGTTGAAAACATTCCCTTTCGGTTCCCCAGGCGGTGCATTCGGTCTCTTTTTCGAATCGTTTTTCATCAATCTCGACGTCACCAACCCCTCGCTCGCCTCGCCTGGAGCGTCATCGTCCTCGCGCGCGCGCCACGCCTCCTTCACCCCTTGTTCCTCATCTCGCGCTATTGCGCCGTATTTCCCAACCTCCTCGCGCGCTTTCGTTGGATCGCGCGCCATCGCTTCGCCTCGCGCGCGTGTCTTTCACCCCCGAGTGTCGCTCGTTCGCCGAAAACGTTCGCGTCGCGTCGATCGCGCGCGATCGACGCGATCGACGTCGCGGGTGTTTGGTGTTACACGACTCCACGACTCCACGACTCCACGACGTCATTGTCCGTCACATTCGTGGCGTCGAGTCTTTGTGTTGTCTTGTGGGGGTGTCGCCATGACGCGCGTTCGTCGTGTGGGGGTGTCGTTGGGGCCGGCCTCGCCTGTACATTCACGGCGTCGAGTCGTTGTGTGTTGTCTTGTGGGGGGTGTCGCCATGACGCGCGTTCGTCGTGTGGGGGTGTCGTTGGGGCCGGCCGCACCGATAACATTCACGGCGTCACCGACGCGTCTGATGTCGCGAACGGCGTCGTCACGCGTCATCGTCGAGCGCGCGTGCGAAAGTTCCCATGGCGAGCGCGCGCGAGAGCGTCGTCGCGTTCGTCGTCGCGTCGTTCGTCGCGATCGACGTCGCGCGACGCGCGTTGGCGATCGTGGCGGACACCGACGCGGTGCTCGCGCTGCAGCGCGACGTGCGCGCGCGCGAGGACGCGCTGCGCGCGGCGATGAAATCGCTCGAGCGCTCGAACGAGTGTTTGAACGGGAAAGACGCGAGGGATGAACGAATGACGAAAATGTTACTCGAGCTGGAGGAGAAAGTGCGCGTGTTGGAAGGGAAACGAACGAATGGACGACGCGCGGCGCTGCGAGCGCAATATTGGCTCGCCGCGACGAAAGCGGCGTTAGGGGCGTTCGCGTGCGCGTTTCACGGGAAGGATTTCGTGTTTGCGATCAACGAGCGCGCGGTTTGGCCGTTAGGGGCGTGGTTATCGTTTCCATGGCGCGCGGGGATCGCCAAAGGGGGGGTGGGCGTCGTCCCGTGGGTGCTGTTGAGCGCCGTGGCGAGCGAACGGTTCGCGCGCGGCGTGTTGGAGCCGTTCGCCAGGGCGTGCGCGCGAGCGATGGCGAGAGGGAAAACGCGAGGGCGAGCGGAGCGATTGGGGAAGAAAGTGTCGTGAGTCGCGCGATGACGATGACTTGATTGAATCTTGAGAAGCGTTGAAATAGCAGTGTAGTGTAGTTTGGCGACAGAGCGCGACGCGCGAGCCCGTACATGACCTTCGATCGCGCTCGCGCGTTCGTGGTATCGCACGGTGAATCATTTGTAGTCCTCTGTCGTCGTCGCGCGCGCGATCGAAACCCGCGCGCGCGTCGCTCGATGTCAGCCACCGCGACGGCGTCCGCGACGCTATCCGCGCCGCAGCGTCTCCAGCCTCGCATCGATGCGTGCAACACGATCACTCCCGAGGCGTACGCCTCGTTCGTGCCTTTTATCATCGACGGCCACCGCGTGGGCGCGCTCACGCCTTGGTTCGCCGAGCGAGCGTTGGTGGCGTGCGAGGCGGCGCTCGAGCGGGACGCCGGCGGCGCCGTTCGCGTTCGCCCCGAGCTCACGACCGCGGACGCGCGATCGCGAGCCATCGCCCCGGGTTTGCGAAAACTTCGCGATGATGGTGTCATCACGGGCTGGCGTGACGAAATCTTTCCTTGCGCCATGGGGTATGGTCAAGAGATATTGCTTCGAGTCGAGCGGGCGTCGGTGTCGCTCCTGGGCGTTAGAGCGTACGGCGTGCACGTGAATGGCTACGTCACGCTGGCGAACGGCACGAAAGAGCTGTGGGTGGCGCGACGAGCGGCGAATAAGCAAACATTTCCGGGAAAGCTGGACCACCTAGTCGCGGGCGGGCTGCCCGATGGCATGGCGCCGAGCGAGTGCGTCGTGAAGGAATGCGGCGAAGAGGCGAGCGTGCCGGAATCGCTCGCGGTTCGAGCGAAACCCGTGAGTGCGGTGAGTTACGCGATGAATTATAACGGGTGCTGCAAGCGCGATGTGTTATTTTGTTATGATTTAGAGCTCCCGGAGGATTTTGTGCCGGTGCCAGACGACGGCGAGGTGGAGAGCTTTGAGCGATTTTCCATCGAAGCCGTCATCGAACGCATGGCGACGACGGAGGATTTTAAGCCCAACTGCTGCTTAGTAATTATTGATTTCTGCGTTCGGCACGGGTACATCACCCCTGACCAGGCGGGCTATGTCAAGCTCGTGCAGTCTTTGCGATTGGCGAATGATTAATGTGTGATATCGTAGTATGACAACCCGTCAAAAAAACATTTCCCGCCGCATCGCGCGCGTGCCGAACACCGCGTCCCACGATCGCGGCACGCGCCAGGGCCCGATATATGTCACCGGCGCGCTACCAGCGACCAGTTTCACGTCCGGGACGTTCACATCGATCGCACACGCGCGTGACAACGCGAGCGCCATGCCCGCGCCGTCCTCGCTGTTGTCGCCTTCGCTGCACACCGCTACCAAGCACCCTACTCGACGATCGATATCTCGCGCATCCAACGCATCCATGAGCGCCCAGTGCGGGTCAACGCTCTGTTGCATGACCTCTTTTGACGGAAACACGTTAGATTCGAGATCGATGAGATCGACTTTGGAACACGTGTCGCGAAACGCGTCGTCGCCGCGAGCCGACCGCCACTTTGTTCCGCCAATTTGTGCCGCGAACTCTCCGACGCTCGCTGGAAGCGCCGACGCTAAAACCACGCGCTTAGCGTTAGCAAAATGTAGCAAAAAATCAACGTATTCCTCCACGAACGCGCGTCGCGCGCCAACGCATGCATCGCTGCGGATTTGTACAACGACGACGTTCCGTCGCTCGCTGTCGGAAGCGCCGACGACGCCGGCGTACACCTCGAACGCGCACGCCAGCGACCCGCTCGGGGCGTGAGAATCTCCTTCACTCGTGTCGTCAAAAAGTGCGTCACGCCCGATCACCGGGGCGAGGTGCTCGAAGTCACACGTCCCGACGCGATGCAAGTTCCAGTTGTATGCCAAGATGTCGCACGCCAGTTGACCGACGTTCCCGCACGCACCCGGAACGGGAGCGATGAGCACGTCAGCGTCCGCGATCGCGATCGGTTCTTTTGTCTCTTGCGCGAGGCGAGGGTAGAACGTGAACGTCATCTATAGTCTCGACGCGTCCGCGTGTGCGGTCGAATGAAGTCGCTTTCGAGCCAAACATTGTCCACCGTCCTCTATTGATCCATGGGCAGTAATCATTCAATCAATGACAATTGAGGTCGAGCCAAACGAACATGCGCGGTCACCGCATGCGCCATTAGCACTCCAGTTCCCCGGCTTGCGTGATTTCTGGGGCGAAATTCACGCACATGAGCGGTGGCGCGTCGTACCGTCGTAACAAACCGTCCGATATGGTGGATTCGCCGCGAGCCGGATTCTTTCCTATGACCAAAAACGCTGCTCCAATCGCGAGAGCGTGCTCGCACAATTTATTGACGACGTGCGAATCTTTCGCGATGTCAGATTGTACCAAGATCTCCACGCTCGGAACGGCAAAATCTTCACAGGTGCGTCGGGCGCGTGACAGTAAATGGTCGTCGTAGGACGTCGAGTAGGGACCCTGAATGCGGATCAAGAAGATCAAGTCACCGGGTTTGTACAGTATGCGCACGGTGTGCGCGATGAGCTCTTCGATTTCAAAGGTCGAACCGTCTATGCCTACGAGGAGGTTTCGAGATGGCGCCATGGCCAGTCGAGAAATGAGGACGAGCGAGTCGAGCAGCCGCATGCAGGCGTCATCGCTTAATGAAACTCTGGAGCTCATCGAGGACGGTGGCGAACGTCTTGTGGTTCTTCGAGGTGTACTCCTTTGGGTAACACTGGCGCAATGCTTCGTCGAACATCGGCGAACCGTACGTTTTCGATGGATTTTTGAAACTCCACATCGTCGTCGTCGGCCACTGAGCATCCATCCCATTTCGTAGGAAATTCAACAACGATTTGCGCTCACTGGCGACGTACTGTACGCCGTTGTCGCAGTACGCGCTCTCGGGATCGGGAAGGGAAAGTGTTCCTCGACGGTCGGCGCTGAGCGACGCGTCGGGGGCGTAAATAGTTTGCTTGAACCATGTCACGAGTTGTCCCCAAGAGTACGATTTGTTGTACTTTTTCTGCAGCATGTTTTCCTTCTTGCCCTTGAATGCAGATGGGACTTTACGCAAGCTTGGATTGTCCATCGCGACGTCAGTGATGTCCACTGGCGCTGAAAATACAGTTTCAAACTTTTCGTCGCTCGTGAACCAGTTGATAGTGTTGCCGTAAAACCACAAGCAATCAGCGGCGCGCCCGTGTTTCGCGCCGCTCGTTCTCAACACCGAGCTCACTTCGAGTAGCAAGCTCCGCGCCTCAGCCGACGACGCCGGACGCTTGCACGTGCTCTCACACGCTTGAATGCGCTGCAGTAAAGCCTTCATCTCGCTGCTCGTCCCCTCGGAGAACGCCAACTTAGAGCTACCGCCACGACTTTTCGATTTCACAGGACGCAGCGAGCCTTCAGTCGCAAGCAAAGTCGTCTTAAACCTCTGAAATATACTTTGACTTCCGCTCCAGAGATGGTCGATAATCTCTTCATCGCTCAAGATGCGAAAGAACGGCTCTTGCGATTGACCAGGCGCGCTCAACACGTGTCTGATTTTGTCCAAGGTGACGACTAAGTTTGTAAATCGCGTCGCGACAACGCCTACGGTTTCGTGCTCAGCTCCGATTTTGTCGTACGACCCGAGATCGGACTTTGGCAAATCTATCAATGCCTGTGGCAGTTCTTTTTCTTCGGTTCTGATGTACTCCAGCGTCAGCGCTGCCCATTTGACGAGCCAGTCCGGACAATTTGCGAGAGCGCATTCACGAATCCCTGAGGTGTGCAAAGCGTTTCGATCATTTTTCGTCAATGGCACCGAACAAGCTTTCAAAAGAACTGCGTTGCGATGCAAAAACCCATGCTTCTTTTTCATCACCGCCGTAAACGCGCGGCTTCCCGAATACGTGAGGAAAGAGCCGCGACACCCGGGCGTTGAACACAGGCAAAACGCGTTTCGATATTCCTCGGCGCTCTCCGTGATGCAGCTGTAGTCCCACGTCAGCTCCTCTCCATACGCGACATCGTGCGTAGTGAACATCCCCAAAGCCAGCCTGCCATCTTTTGCAAACGTCACCGTCTGACAGTTCGGCTCGCACGAGTGCGACAGTCTCGACGCGAAACTACCCTTATGCATAGCCTCTACAAAAAGCGTGTGTCGACCTCGTTCGTCGTGCTCTGGACGCTCAAGCGTGATGTTGAAGAACGAGGGAAGCTCCATGTTTGGGAAGCACTTTTTAATCGCGTCTTGCCTCTCGTACCATCGCCACGGGGAGTAAATCTCGCCTGCATAGTAGTGCACGAAAGTCCCCGCTTTGATGCCGTTCACGTTGACGCACACCACGCCCGTGCCTTTGGGATGAATTCTAAAGTTTGCGCGTCTCGCTCGCACGTCCTCGGGAACTTCGCTTTCGGCGCCAGCGTTTGTATCGCCATCGTCGCCGTCGTTTTCCTTCACCGCGATCTCCTTCGCGCTCGAGCTCGGTGCCTCTCCGTCCGCGCTCGATGTCCCATCGCTAGTCTTCGCCGTCTTTGACTTCTTCCTCGATCGGCTCCTCCCTCCCGGTTCCTTTGGCGTTTCGTCGATGGCCTCCACCGCTTGAACCAGCGCCTGCGATGCGTTTGCTACGTTCTCATCCTTCGCCACGTACGCCTTCGCCTCGACCGCTCGAGCGCACGCGATGACATCCCAACCGTCGTCGCCCAGCTCGTGCAGCGTCGGCAAAAACCACTTTTGAAGATACTCCACGCGTCTCGAGCGATGCTCAGCGCCGGCGTAGAACTCAACCACAGAAATTGCCGCTAAAATCGCCTCGCGAGTGTAGCAATCCATCCCCCATAACGGACGCTCTTCCACATCCACGCCTCGGCGTAACGGCTCGAGCGTTTTCGCCGTCGTCGCCAGCTCCTTGGCTTTCTTCATCGCTTCATTCACGCTTTTCGCGACGCCGGTGAACTCTCCGTTCGTAGCGATGCCATCAAAATCCGTCCACCCATCCTCCACGGTCGTTCGCAGGCGATCGAGCAAATCGAGCCTTTCGTTCGCGTCGACGTCTCGCGCCGCGACGTACGGCGACGAAGCGTAGTCCAAAGTTTCATACGGCGTCGCTTCGTACGGCATGCGGCGCCAGGTTTTGGCTTTATAATACGGTTCTCGCGACGCCAGAGCGTCGAGCGCGCGCTTCACGCAGGCTATCTTCGCCTTGTGCGAGGACGGGACGCGCGAGAGCGGCGGCGCGAGCGCGGCTCGCTCCGCGGCGAGCGCAGAGATCCGGTCATCCGCGCCTCGATCGCATCGAAGCGACGCGCGCGTGATTGGAACGTCATTCCCTTCATCCATGGCGCGATGATGCGCGCGATCGAACCGAGAGGTGTGCGTCGTCGTGTGGCGGTCGCGTCGAGCGCGAGCGGCGTTCGAGCGAGCGTACGCTTTTTACTAGCATGCGTTACTGTACAGTACAACGATCGCGCCATGATGGAGTGCGCGAGGGAAATCTACGAGGAATAATTCAAATCGCCTCAGAATTGGCGTTTTTAGCGACGTACGGTTCGGCGCGGTCGCTGCCGGCGATGAAGGAGAACCAGCCGCGCCGCGGCTTCGCGTTCGGCGCTTCGGCGCCGACGTTGAAGCCCCCCAATCGCGATGTCAACTCCGACGCCTCGCGCGCGCTGTCGCTATCGTCGATGACATCACCAGTAGTTTCTAAGACGCCCGCGTGGACGTCGCCAAGACGCGCTGGAGACGGTGTCGCCGCCTTGGCGTTCGCGAGCGCCGCCACGGCGCGTTCGAGTTCCGATCGAACGCGCCTTAATTCGTCCCTCGCGAGCTCTTCACTCATCTTCACCTCGACGCAATCCGCCTCTAAAATCGCGAGTTTATTCCGAAACGCCTCTTGATTAGCGTTCGCTTCGTCCACGCGCGTCTTCCATTTCGTCTCGAACGCGTCGTCTCGATCCAACATTCGTCGTTCGAGCTCGCGTTCCAACTCCTTGAGCTTTTTCATCGCCATTCGTCCCCGCTCGCCGTCCTCTCTCTCGCGCTCAATCGCGCGTTCGGCTTTCTCAAGTCGCTCCACGAGCGCGCGCGTGGCGTCTTCGATCGCGTTCCGTCGTCCTTCGCTTAACTCTCGCTCTAACGCCTCGCGGCTTCGCTCCAACGCCCGTTCCATCTTCTCCAAATCCATCGCCAGCTCGCGCGACGCCGCGCGGTAGCCATCGAGTTCGAGTTTTAAATCTTCCACCACTTCTTCTAAGACTTCGATGCGCATCGTGCCCTCGGCCGTGGTCATGACGTACGTCGGACGCAACGCGAGCTCGAGCTTGATGACTTCGGGACGCGCGCACACCTCATCGGCGTCCGTGGACGTCGTCGCCGAATGAACACCGCTCGCGATCTCGCGCACGGATTCGCGATCGATGAACGAGGAGATTTCGAGGGATGTCGCGTCGGATTCGGTCGTCGCGCGCTCGGCGCTCGGCGCGGGCGCGGGCGACGACGAGCGGGACGTCGAAGCGGGCGACGACGAGCGCATCGCCGGGGACGAATGCGACGCGGGTTGGGATGCGATGACGGTTGTCAAGCTCTTGACGCGTTGTGCGTTCTTTTTGCGCGCCATGACGCGCGGCGCGAAGTGACGACCGACGGCGGCTGCGCGGTTTTACGTGATGACATTTAAAAGCTAGTGGACGCGCGAGACGCGCCGATTGGAGCGTCATGCGCGTCGTTCAGTGTGATGGAATCGTATTTCTGTACGTAAGAGACACACGCGCGGTTGATTTTGTTTCGTCGACGCGCGCGCGGTCGTTGTAGACGAACCGTTGAACGGGTCGCGTCGACGCCGGCGGACGGACGTCGCGCGCGTTCAAAGCATGCCAAAGAATGGGTTACTCATCGCCCCATGGAGTTCTTCTCCGGCCGATTTCAGTAAAACTTGATCGACATCGTCGCGAGGAAGAAATAAGCGCTTCTCCCCGGTGGCGTCGGTGGTTTCTTTGAAGCCGAATTCGATGAGGTAGATTTCGCCGCCGACGGCGGCGACGCGCTTTTGAAACGCCGCATTGCTCATTTTGATCGAGCGGTACTTTTCCTCATCAGGCGCACGCGAGATGTTACCTAAATACGCCAGCAGCGTGCTGAAGCACGTCGCCACCGCGTCGGCGTCTTCGACAAACGCCTTTTTGATGTCCACCAAGTGCTTGCGCAAGTTTTCAAGCTTCGCCACGGGCTTGACGTACAAACCATTCGCCGCTTTCTTCGCCAACTCCTCCGCGGCGAGTCTCGCGCGCTCTTCGTCGCGCTTGCGCTCCTCTTCTTGCTCCTCCGCCGTGAGCTCTTCGGGTAAACCGAGCTTGCGACGTCGTTCCTTTCTATCCTCATCAATTTTCAAGCGAATCTTCTCTCGCGCGCTATCCATCTCCTTCTTCTCCGCCGCGCGCGCCTCGGCGTTGCGCTTCAGGGTCAAATCATCTTCCAACTTTTTCGCCGCCAAGAGCTCTTTCCCCGAACGTATACGTTCTTGCTCTCGCAACCGTTCCAATTCCGCTTCCTCCGCCGCGCGTTCCGCCTTCTTCGCCGCCGCGTTTCTTCTCAACTCATCCGCCTTCTTCTTCGCCTCCTCCTCCGTCAACTTTGACACCGTCTTCACCTTTTTATTCGCTTGTTCCTCATCAACCACGAACAGCGGTTCATCGATATCTTTATCGTCTTCGTGTCTCTCGATCCAATCGATCGCGCGCTCGCTCGAATCCGCCCGCGAGAAGTGCAGCGCGCGTATCGCTTTATTCCTCGAAAACCCCATCACCTCGGTTAATTCGCGTAATAAATCCTCTCTCACGCGCGGTATCATCATCCCTTCTCTCATTCCTCCCGTTCCGTCCTCCTCCTTCGCCGTCGCGTTCGCCTCCGCGTTCGTCGCCGTCGCCGTCGCGCTCGCGCTCGCGCCTTCGTCCTCTCCTTCCTCCATCGCGAAACTTTCGTGCGACATGTGCGCCACGTGTGCGTGCGCTGCGGCGATATCGTCGAACGACATCGCGCACGTCGCGCACTTGAATCGCATCTCCGTCGTTCTCTCGCGATTCTTCCATCCATTCGTTCGTTCGTGTCGTGTCGTGTCAGTCATCATCGCGTCGTCGTCGTGGACCGTCCGTTTTCATCACTTACCTGGTCACGACTCGTGATTGTGTGCGAACATCCAACACACGCCGTCGCGTCCCCCCGGCGTGGTCGACGTCATGCGTCTGTATATGCATACACAGAGTCGTCGTCGGTCATTCGGTCGGTCGGTCGGTCGGTCAATCGGTCGGTCACTCG
>Ga0222712_10007502_pt1 | contig 10514 bp, 12 predicted proteins | sample C33_657DmetaG_FD_165043 | JGI IMG/M metagenome (GOLD analysis project Ga0222712, IMG submission 165043) | Estuarine water microbial communities from San Francisco Bay, California, United States - C33_657D | ecosystem: Environmental > Aquatic > Marine > Unclassified | place: USA: California...
ATAGTCAAGAATTACTTTACGAATAGTGTAGCTTTGAGTAGCCACAGTAGTAGGATACCACACAGCACGAAGCAATGCAGTTTCCAGATAAGTGGTCAACCAAAACGCCTTTGGATCAGTGTTTTCAATAGTTGCCAAAACGTTTTTAACAGGAACCACTGTGCCTTCAGGAACAGCCCGAATAACGACAGGAAGGAAACCTCCGTGTGCTGATAGAATGTATTCCCATCCTTCTCGGTTGAAAGGTTCGCCATGGGCTGTAAGAATTTCATCAGCAATATCAATATCGGCTTGGGTGATTGGTTCAAGCAGGTACTCCTTAATGAATGCTTGTAGACCGAACATCACGGTTTCGTCGTAACGACCACCACGAGATTCGATGTAGCTGTAGACGCCAGTTGTACCAGCGGGATATTGTTTGAACATGCTAGTCTTGTAGCTGTCAGTGTTCAAAAGAATGTTTTTTGCGAGTTTCATGATTAGCTCCTAATCTTAGAGTTTTACAAAAGCAGGCATCGGCATGACACCTGTTACTTTGGAAACGATGTCCTTGTGGTCATCGTACATTTCAATGTTGTTCAGCGCATCAGTAAGTGGCACCCACTTGCACAGAGCAGCATCATCAGCACCATTGGCACGTGGCAGCGAGTTGTCAGGATTCGGACTAATTCGCATATACACAGCCATAGTGTTTCGGGGAATACCGAATGAACGATTCGGATTATCGAACAATTCGGTCTTCACGATAGAGCCACGGAGAACTTTCTCTGGGACTCGCACGTTGGTTTCTTCAATCAATTCACGGATGGCGCAGTCAAGAAATGTTTCACGCTGATTGCGAAAACCTCCTGGAAGTGCCCATGCACCTCGTCCTGGACTAAACTTGCGTTGAATAAGCAAGATGTGTCCTTGACATTCGAGGATAGCATCGGAACAGTTGAAGTTGAGTGTTTCGGGGAATGGATAATCTTTGAAGAGTTGTTTTTCTTTTTGGTAGAAAGCATAGTCGCCTCTGACAGTTTCTGGCATTAGAGGGTCATCGTTCTTAAACATTTCTTCACGAATCATCGTGGCGTTGATCTGATATTGAGCCTCAATGCTCTTAAATTTTAGTTCTGGGAACCACTTGAGATAATCGTTACCTTCTTTCATGTGCCCGAACAGAATCGGCGAGCCCATGGTGTAATGTTCGATAGTTGCACGGACGTCAGACATCCATTGCGTATCGCTGTAACGATAATCGTTAATTGGGAGAATTTCGTAGTTTGTGATTCGCTCAGCGTGCAGTCTCAGTTGGAGCATTTGCTTACGCTCTTGAAACGACCAAGGATTCTTGATACTACGGCATTGGTTAGCGGAACCAATGAGGATGTACAGTTTTTGTACTTGGGATGCAGCCACTCCGAGTGCATGGATGTGACCTTGATGTACGGGCTGGAAACGCCCAATGAAGATACCAGTTTTCATTCTAAACTCCTTAGAATCTTGTAGGGTGACCACCACCCTACAATTTATATATCGAATTCTACTCTTGAATCAGCTAAAAGTCAACTAATTTTTTGGATAGTTGCTCGCCAGAAGTAATCTGGTGTTCCACCTTTTTCCCAGTGGGCTTTATACGCCTCAGCTTCTTCAAGAGTTGTAAAGAACTTGGTGTCATTTTCGTCAACACGCTGTCCCCAACCACGTTCATATTCGGTAACAGTGACTTTGTAAAGACCAGACAGTTTGACTTCAGACATTTCCAACTCCTTTCCTATGTAACTTTAGTATACAGTAGGCGAGGGTAAAAGTCAACACCTTAAAAGTAATACTTTAGTTTGTAACTATTACCGAGAAGTCGTTACGCTTTTCAAACTTAATAACTGAACGAAACTTATCGAACAGCTGGTCACCCTTGTGACTGATAACGAAGATGTTAGAGTTTTCACCAAAGGTGTTCATCAGGTTCAAGAAGTAATCAGTACCAGCTGTATCCAAACTTGAGTCGAAGATCTCATCAAGCAGCAGAAGGTTAGTGTTGACGCTGTTCTTCATCTTAGCAATCTGACGCCACGTGAAAAGGATAGCCAAGTCAATACGCATCTTCTCACCTTCAGAGAAGCTGGCGTAAGTAAATTCATCACGATGTCGAGACTTGACAATCTCGTTGAAAGACTCATCAAGTTCAAAGTGGATGTAGGCATCCATAGCATTCAGGTACTTGTTGATCATTTTATTCATAATCGGCAGATACTCACGAATGATAGCTGTCTTGATGCCAGTGTCTTTCAACAGAATGTTAGCAACCTCTTCCAAGTTACGTTGTTCTTGTAGTTGAGTTTTCTCTTTAATCTTAGAAACAGCATCTTGTGCAAGTTGCTTTAGCTTATTCTTTTCTTCATCGATGTTAGTCGTGTCAGATTGAATCGCTAGAACTTCAGCTTCTGCTTCTTTGATCTGTCGATTGAGTAAGGTGATAGATGAGTTCTTTGTAGACAGTTCAATGTTCTTGTCGGAAATCTTCTGTAGAACTTCATTAATTGAAGAAAGTTTTTCTTGAAGTTTGGTGTGGACTGCGTTGAGTTCATCAACCTTGCTGTTTTGTTCTGACAGTTTCTGATTAAGATCTTTGAGAATACTCTCTTTGTATTGTTCAGATATATCTTGGTTGCAAGACGGGCATACATCGTGTTCTCCAAAGAACTCAACGTGATGCTCACAAGTTTCGACTTTTTGTAGCAGTCGCTGTTGTAGTTGATCTGCTTTGGCGAGATCTTCTTTGATCTTGTCTTTGTCTGCAACCTGATCCTTAAGCGTTGTAATTTGTCGGACAAGCTCATCAATCTCCGATTGATTTCGGCTAATTTCTTCATTGCTGCTCGAGATTTTCGCCTGTATGGATCTAATATTATCTGCTTTCGCTTCCGAGATAGTTTTAATAATAGCAGTTTGTGCTTCGACTTTAGTCTTAGCATTCGCAACTTCATTTTCAATCCTTTGGATCGCATCTTTAGTCTCCTGAGCCTTTTCTTTTAGAATGTGATTCATCGTTGAGAAAATGCGAATATCAAGGATGTCTTCAATAACATCACGACGTTGACCAGATGGTAACTGCATAAATGGAACGAAAGAAGCAGATCCCAAGATAACCACCTGAGTGAATGTCTTGTAGTTCAACTTTAGAATCTGTTGCTCCAAAACTTTCTGGTAGTCACGTGATGCTGCATCCTGATTGATCAATTCATCGTTCAGATAGATCTCAAAGATGTTTGGTTTAATACCACGAACGATTTTATAGTTGCGTGGACCGATAGAGAACTCAATCGTAACAACACACTTTTTACCATTGATAGAGTTTACCAATTGTCCTTTGTTGATGTTACGGAACGGTTTACCGAAAAGCGAAAAGCACAATGCATCTAAGATTGTGCTCTTACCTTCACCATTCTTACCGATGATCAGTGTTGTTGTAGACTTATCCAGTAATACTTTGTTAGGGGTATTTCCTGTAGACAGAAAGTTCATCCATTCAACGCTCTTGAAAACAATCATTTATCTTTCCACTCCCAACCAAAGAAAACTTTGGTCATTTTCTTAACGAACCAATTCGGTTCTTTAGATACATAGTAGTTCAACTCTGGGCTAACTGCCCAGCAACCAACACTGTTTGAAGTTGGTCTAAATTCAGTAATGTGTTGTAGCGATATATTATTTGAAGTAACAGCACCCCAAGTACCACCATTACCGATAGAAATTGCAGTGCTATTACTATAAAGTTGGCGCTGCCGTTCAGCAGCATACTCTTGACATGGTGTATAATCTAGGTCAAGACTGATCTGCTCAGTTAATGGGAAAAAGAAGTCAATTTCTAACTGTTTCATACTTCAACATTCACTGCTTCGGTGTAAAGGCTACGCATAAAGGTTTTAATCTGTTCTTTGTCAACGTCAGTCTCAATGCTATCAACATAATGAGTCAAGACAGACAAAGTATCTTCTAAACTAATTTCTTCGCCGATCTCACCATCACCAAACTCTGATAAATCTTCGATGATCTTAATGTCAGCACAACCTTTATTATACAACTTCTGAACGAACTTGTCAAACTTATAGTAGTCAGTTTTATTGACTACAATCAATCTAACATATAAACCTTTTAGATCGATGGTGTCGAGGTCAATGGGGTCTTGTTCTTTGTCGTTATATTCAATTCGCTCAAACATGCTATAATGATTTTCGACGAACTCAAGCCCTCGTGTACTAAGATCGAACAGGTGAAATCCTCTGGGGTCATTATAATCTTGCCATGTGAGTTCGTAGGGATTACCGAGGTAATAAATGTGACCATCGTCGCTGCGGTGATGGTAATGCCCGCTAAAAACCAAATCAAATTTGTCGAATATTTCTTTACCCATTCCTTCATGGCTTTCCATTCCTCTGTACATTGAGAAGCCAGCAATTTCGAAATGCCCCATACAAATTTCAGCTTTGGTGTCTTTCAGAGTATCAATAGAATCTTGATAGTTTTCTGGGCAGATCCAAGGCATCATACAAATGGGAACATCATCAACGTAGATTGTAGCTGGGTGATCAATCACATTGATGTTAGTATACTCCCGCAGAAGTAAATCTGGGGAGTTAACTTCGTTGGTATTTTTGAAATACGTATCGTGGTTTCCTGCAAGCATATGAACTTTGATGTTGCGGTTTGCCAATTTATCAAAGAACATTTTCTTGGCTCTGTCGAGAGCGTAGAAGTTTACATACTTGCGACGATCAAATGTATCACCAAGAATAAGAACAGTGTCGATATTGTTTGCATCTATCGTAGGAAAGAAGATGTTATCATAAAACTTCTCAAAAAAGTCTAAAAAAGCAACACTGTCATTACGAGCACCAAAATGCTGGTCAGTGATAATAGCCACCTTCATGTGCGATCCTCTTTCTTAACCTGATCTTTAGGGTACAGTTTAATTTCAATAACATTACCAGTTGGCACTTTTAGAGAAAACTCACTCGCTTCATGAAAGGTGTCAAACCACTTGAAAGCTACATGAGTGCCACCTGTGACATAGTAACTAACTTTATACATTAGATAAAACCTACCTTTCGATTAGCTGTAGATTTCTCAGAATGTGTCTGTTCATTAAACACTTCTGCAATAGAATACTTCTGCATTTCTTTGCCACGTGGACGAACAGGCAGCTTAACATTAAGTTTATCAGCCAACGCTTGTGCTTCTGCTACAGAAAGTAGATCGAATGTCAGGATGTCAAAGCAACGCCCTGGACGAACCAATGCAGAGTCAATGTCACGAATGCTTGGAAGGTTGGTAGAGAATACCATCTTCTTTCCTTTGGTTGTAACAAGACCGTCACCAACGTTAAGGAATCGGTGCATCATTGTGTTGCCATCAGATCGGCTCTTCAAGAAGGCATCAGAGTCTTCCAGAACCATAATGCTTGCGTCATCTTCAATGAAGCGAGCGAAGAATCCATCCTTGTCAAGAATGTTGGCGTCGTAAGAAACGATGGCAGAAGAGTCTGTGTGCGCAAGCAGACCACGGATAAACGTAGTCTTACCAGTTCCTGGAGGTCCAATCAACAACAGGATGTTGGCGTTAGATTCCATATAACGTTGGTAGTAGGAGCTAAGGGATTCGCCATTCAAGAATGGATACATCTCATCAACTGGCAGACGCTCACGGTTCAGCGGTACGTTCACAGAATTACCATCGCTGGAGTAGATCCACTCGATGTAAGACGTCACAACAGAGAACTTAGATTCAACCAAGGCTGTGACATAATCAACGAACGCTTCGTCGCCAGAGGCACGAACATCAGTCGTGTTGCTGTTCACATTGTAGGAAATGTAGTTGTCAGTTTCACGCTCAATGATAAAACCAGTAGACTCATTACCCTGTACGATGAGGTTGTTCTTAAACTGTTCTTCCATCCAACCAGCCCAAGTGGCACGATTACATAGAACATTAGTTTGACGATGCAGTGTATTCTTACCTGCGTGGATTCGACGTTCCAGAAGTTGAGACTTGATCAAGTCATCAAAATCAGAAGTGCCTAAAAAGATTTTATTTTCTGTGTCACCAGTGTTCATAATTTTACTCAAGTTAAAAATATTATCATAAGAATCCCATGGATACCGTTTAAGGATTCTTTTCTTCCTGTTCCTACGTTTAGGTCTATGATATCTTAAAGCACGATCAGTTATCGATTGGCTCGATGTCCCCGCTGCCAAATCCCTGATCAATTGTTGGATCGAGTTCGCCATTTTCTTCACCTATGAAATTATCTAAATTGGCTTGTTTCTTTTTCTTCTTTTCTTTTTTACGTTCAATGAACGAATCATCGAATGTATGGTTGTTCTGCATAAACTCAAGATATGCATTGTGGAACTCACCACTCTCATCTTGCTCTTGCAACTCAAACGCCTCGAATGGCATATCCTGAATCAGCTTACCTTTAATGTACGCTTGTTTCTTTTCCTTAGCAATCCTGCGAAGAAATGCGTAGTAGATAATCTGAGTGAAGTAAGCGAACGGATTGTTCGACTTAGAAGGATCAAAGTTATCGATGTATTGAATACAGTTCTCGATACCATCGAGAATCATATCATCACGATATGAATAGTTAATAAAGTTGGGTTTGTATGATAGACCGTTAGCAATCTTTAAGATACATTCGCCAATGTAGTTGCTAACGATCGGTTTATCAAGACCCTTTTCCTTAGCTTCTTTTACTTGTAGTTTGTATTCTGAAATTGCTTTTAAAAAGTCAGCGTTGTTTACGTAATGTGCCATAGCATATATTTTCCTTTGTTTCCACAAAGCAAGGACAAGTATACAACATCTAGTAAGAAAAGACAAATCTTATTTCTCTTACAAAATATATTTGCTTTCCCCTTGACTTTAGTGCATAATAACGGAGTTAGGGTTGATCGTTACTACTAGTGTTTAGTATCGTTACCTTCGACAAACACTCTGTGTTTCTCTTCTTCTGTTTCGTCTGCGATAGGACGTAACTGTTCGATGGCTGACAATACGTTAGCGACATCTTTTAGATGTTGAAATTCGTCTTGGTTTAAAACTTCTCTTGGATCTCTACCTTTTGGAGTAAACCTGATTGCTTCGCTCTCTCTAACAACATTTAGATAGTGAGGAACGAAAGTCTCTTTGAGAGGTTTGATAAAAAGAATGTTTTTCTTATCTAGTACGAAGGATTCTTCGTCTGTGAATGCGCAGAATGGAGCAGCTGTGATGTGCTCTTTACCTGTTTCAAAATTGGGGATTGTTCTTACAAGCATTGGATGTAGCAACTGTATGTAGTTGTCATCCTCTTGTTGTAGAGCAGACATAATCTGCTCACCAGATGTTAATTTAATTACAACGTAAAATTCATTACCTGTTAGCATTACAAATTCACCTCAACAACTTTAATGTCGAATTCTTCTTCAGCGTAAGTTTTGTAGCGTTCAGCAGCGTGATTCAATGTATGGTTCTTCCAAGATTTCCAATGTAAATCATCAGCAAGGTCGTAAAGGTTACAACCAACTTTGCCGTCTTTCTTTCGCAATCCTCTACCGATAGATTGCAAGTTACGAATTTTACTCTTAGATGGCGAAGCAAAAACTACATTCTCAATAGATGGAATGTTAATGCCAGTCGAAAATGTTCCATAAGATGCGATGATAATTGCATCATCTTCACCTTCTGTTATATGCCGAATCGCCTCACGATCAGAAGTCTCAGTACCACCATAAACGAAAAATACTTTTCGCCCATCGTGCACCTTTTCTTTGATCATATCGTATAGGACTTTGCCGTGCTTTTCAACGTATTGAAAAAGGACCAGCGTGTTACCTTTAGAATTTACTGCCAGATTACGGATGAATTTGTTTCTAGGATAATAAGAAACTAACCAATCCATTTCTTCTTGGTATGTATTTTTATTCCGTCCCTTACGAATCTCATCATCATACTTAAAAACTACACACGTTATATTTAGGTCAGCCAATCTTCCAGACTGAATTAAACTTTTTGTAGTAACAACTTTATGTACTGGACCAAAGATACCTTCAAGAACTAGACGATGAACCTTTTTATTGTCGAGTGTGCCAGTAGTCCCGATACGATAGCGAATTGTGTCCATCTTTTCCATAACAGTTGTCAGTGACTTGGCTTTGAAGCTATGCGCCTCATCACCAAAGATTACATCAAACTGTCTGAACCAAGATTTTGGTTGTAGGTAGATGGACTGCCACGTGGTTATCAAAACATCCTTGGTGAATTCTTTAGAGAATCCACTGTAAAGTTTTTGGCAGTGAGAATTGACAGACCATTTATTGACATTTGAATAATCTTCAAAGTCAGAATACATCTGCTCAACGAGAGAAGTTGTTGGTACGATAAGGATACACTTATTGCCCTTAGCCACCAACCAACGCATAACTGTATAAATGATAAAGGATTTACCAGAGCCAGTAGGAGAAAGTAGTAATGTTCTCTCTGTGTCTAACGCTTTTTGTATAGCATCGATCTGGTAATCACGGATCTCAATTTTTTCTGGGAGATTAAGGGCTTTGATAAACCCTTCTACAATTTCTGGAGATATATCATTCGTCTTATTGAAGTCATCTTTCAAAGTAAGAGAATAATCATTGCGTTCGCAGAATTGCTCTACGTAACTAATTAGACCAACATAAAGAGTTTTTCTTAGTTGATCATACAGGCGAACCTTACCATCCCACAATCTTGCTCTATACTGTGGTGTAAATTTTGCACCTGGATATTCATAGGTGAAGAAGTCGGCAAGTTCTTGCTCAACACTCGGGTCAGAAAAGACACGAACATATACTTCATCTAATTTTTCAATTGTTACATTAACCAATTACATACCTGCTAAAAACTTCTTCCATTCTACGTGGGTCTTGATCTGCCAATCACGTGCTTTGATTTGACCCAAAATGGATTCAAGGAAATAAATCATTGTCTCAAGGTATTCAATTTTTACCTTCATTGTATTTAGTTCGTTATCTCCAGTAAGAAATTCATCCATCTCATTCTTGAGAGGCTTGACTCCTTGCCACTGTGGCCATCCATATCCTTGTAGCTCTTCACGACCCATTTCACCACGATAGTAGCGAAACTTATTTTTACGTAGGATGTTATAGTCCGAACTCAACTTAGTGTGTTTGAGTTTTACATTAACCAAAAGTTTAATGTACTTGGCGTGGAGTTTGGGAGTTGCTGTGGATTGTTCGCCGAGAAAGTTATCGTTGATCTCGGAATCGGCGTCCCACATTTCTTGCAGTTGTTCAATGTTCATAATGTACCTCAATTTAACTCTACCATTATATCGTAGAGTTGCAAACAAATCAAATTTGATTTATAGAAGTTTATACCATCCGAATCTAAACGTTACATTACCCACAAGGTATTGAACGTCTTCGTTCGTAGATGCAAATTGCAAAGAGCTAATATTTGTAGGGAACACATCATAAAACTGAATGGTCTGTACTGCCTGATTGTTGCTATCTAGAATTTGCAAAGTTGCGTCAGAATAGTTTTTGGCAAGTTCACCGTAAGCCGTAGTATCATTACTGTTGTTTGTAATATACTGGTCATAGCTTTCTGGAAACCCTAACGCAACGATCCAATTATAGAGTGTGCGGTAGTTCTGCATATTCTCATCGACCAAGAATTGTAACTGCAGTGGTTCGTATGATAACGTATCACCTGGAATCGGTTGCTTTGAGAATGGTGTAAAGAATTCTGGTTCACCTAGTAAAATTCCTGGCAGGTTGGCTGACTGACAAAAGAATGTGATGTCAGGCAGTTTCTGCACAGAGAACTGGAAGCCGTTTGGTGATAACGGATTTAACTGAGAAGGTAGTGATAGAGCCATAACATTATTTAGGAAATAAAAAAGGGATCCGAAGATCCCTTTTGATACTGACCAGTCGGTCTCGTATTACATTAGGTTTGTAACACGAACCTTGCGGTAGTAGTAGTTGTTACCAGAAGCAAGACCATCAGCGCCAGCGTCGATAGTAGTGAATGGGTTAGCAACTAGACCGTAACGAGTCTTGAAACCAATCTTTGGTTGGAAAGATTGTGGATCAACTGCACGAACCATTTGTAGAGGAACGTATGGGCAGTAGAACATACCTGCGTCGAACGCAGAAGTACCCTTGTAACCAACAACGAAGAATTGGTTAGCAGATACGTTAGCAGTATATGGGTCAACATACACTTTGTACTTGCCGTTTAGAATACCAGCGAAAGTAGTAGAAGTGTCGTCAACAGTCAGGTTATTCTTGCCAGTTAGGGCAGAAGAATAGTCTAGAACACCAGCCATCGCCAATGCAGAAGCAACGTCTGCAGAAGTGATGATGATGTTACCACGACCACGACGTGTTTGTTGACCGATAGCATTGGCTTCACGTTCGATTTGGAACATTAGACCTTTGAACTTTTCAACAGACCAACGACCGTTAGAGTCAACGTCCAAGTCGAAA
>Ga0222712_10007504_pt1 | contig 10510 bp, 10 predicted proteins | sample C33_657DmetaG_FD_165043 | JGI IMG/M metagenome (GOLD analysis project Ga0222712, IMG submission 165043) | Estuarine water microbial communities from San Francisco Bay, California, United States - C33_657D | ecosystem: Environmental > Aquatic > Marine > Unclassified | place: USA: California...
AAAACCTGCTTTCTGAAAATGAAATTGCATTGATCAAGCGTTGGGTAGAAGACGGTAGAGAAAAAGGAAAGATCAAGAAAAATGAAAAAATAGTACAGCCGGAAAACCCTTCATTGATTACTTCCACATCTAAAGAAGTCGAACTGAAGCGATTCTCCATGAAAAATGCTTACTTAATTCCCGGAAACAGTAAAGAGCAATTCAGGTATTTTCATATTTCCTTTGATAACAAAGAACCCCTGTATGTAACGAGTATTCGTTTTATTCCAGGCAATAAAAAACTGGTGCATCATAGCAGGGTCATGACAGATACTACGTTGTCGTTGTCGGGTATAGATGGCATGTCTGCCGACGATACCGCTACCTATGCATTTCAATCAAAACCACTCTCTGATCCATTTTTATTTGGATGGGTTCCCGGAAACAACCGCATTCAATTTCCTGCACAAACAGCAAAGACATTCTATCCTCATACCGACCTGCTCTTGAATATTCATTATGCTCCGTCTCCGGTTCAGGAGAAAGATTCATCGATGGTTGAAATTGGTTTCTTGAAAACTCCACAACAACGAGAAATCAAAACCATCACCATCACAGAAGAAGCTATTTCCAATCCGCCTTTCTTTATCAAAGCGGAAAGAACAGCGAAGTTCTACATGAAATACGATCCATTGGAGGAAGATATTTCGTTGATTTCCATCATGCCCCATATGCACCTCTTGGGTAAAAGTTTCAGGGCCTTTGCCATCACACCGGATGGTGAGTTGGTTAAATTGATTCATATTCCTGCGTGGGATTTCAATTGGCAAATGTCTTATACCTACCCACGTTATGTAAAACTTCCAAAAGGCACCATCATCTATGCAGAAGGAGAGTACGACAATACCTCAAAAAATCCCCGCAATCCCTATCAACCTGCAAAAGATATTGGCCTCGGATGGGGAACCAAAGATGAAATGATGAACCTTGTTCTCTATTTTGTTAAGTACCAGGAGGGGGATGAAAATGTCATCCTTTAAGGAGTGGGCTTTCCTGTTTCGATAAAGCAACCAACAGGTTGTACAAACGGACGTAGAATCGATTGTCTGTTAAGCGCTTGAGTAACTGCATTGTCTAAATAATGTTCTGTAATCTGCATCCTGTTTTGCCCTAAGCTATAATACCAGTTGTCTATTGCTCCATGGTAAAGAATCTCATCCTTCTCGGTCAGTAAAAAAACTTCGGGAGTAACAGTGGCATTGAGTTGTTTGGAAAGCTTATACTGTTTATCCAACCGCACCGCTGCTGTGAGTTGGTAGTGATGAAGAAAGTCGCGGACTTCTTTTTTAGAGGAGTTGTTCGCGGGGAATACCAGTACTACCTCGATATTTTTTTGCTTGGCAGACAGTGTAAACTGCTGGATATAGGCTGTGTATTGCTGGCTTATAGGGCAGGTGGTAGCAAGAAAAAAGTAGACTTTGAGTGCGAGGAGTTTCATGAATATCAACTTCTCGTTAAAGTTAATTCATTCAGAGACGAATTTCTTCTCCTTCCTGATCGAAGAAGTGGAATTCTGTAAGATGATAGGTGGTGTCTTCGGAAATTTGAAGCTTGATTTTATAACGCCAAGACCATTTGCGCTTGATGGAAATGAATCCTTTGGTGAGGTACGCATACAAAATCGGATGCACCATCACTTTGAGCGTTTTGTGTTTCTGCTCATGGAGATAACTGATGTTCTTTTCGATTTCATCCTCCAACACAAGGGTAGAAGATATTTTGCCAGTACCTTGGCAGGAAGGACATTGTTCCTGTGTGTTGATGTTCATTTCAGGTTTCATGCGCTGACGTGTCAACTGCATGAGTCCAAATTTTGAAATTGCCAACACCGCATGTTTAGCCCGGTCTTGTTTCATGAACTGTTCCATCGCTTCATGAAGTTTCTTCTTGTTTTCAGGAAGTTTCATGTCGATGAAGTCTACTACAATGATGCCTCCGAGATCTCTCAATCTCATCTGGCGGGCTATTTCTTCTGCGGCCTCCAAATTAGTTTGCAAGGCATTTTCTTCTTGGTTGTTACTTACACTTTTATATCCGCTGTTTACATCGATTACGTGCAAGGCTTCGGTATGCTCAATGATCAGATAAGCACCGCTGGGCAGGTTGACTGTTTTGCCAAACGTGCCTTTTACTTGCTTTGTAATACCGGTATGATCAAAGACGGTTCCACTTCCACTGTACAGCGAAAGGATGTTCACTTTGTCTGGAGCAATTTTTTGTAAATAGGATTTTATTTCGGCGAACAATTGTTTGTCGTTGACGACTATTTTATTGAAATCAGCATTCAATAAATCGCGTAATATGCTTGTCGTTTTGGTTTGCTCACTCAATATTTTTTGAGGGGCTACCGCTGCACTCAGATTATGTTGTATTGCCTTCCACTTATCAAACAACATATTGAGGTCTTCGTGCAATTCTGCTGTGTTTTTTCCTTCGGCAGCAGTTCTCACGATGACACCAAAATTTTTTGGCTTGATGGCTTCAATAATTTTTTGCAGTCTTTTTCTTTCTTCTCCAGAATGGATCTTTCTGGAAATGGCAATGATATCGTTGAAAGGGGTGATGACCACAAATCTTCCCGGTAGTGAGATTTCACAGCTCAATCTTGGTCCCTTTGCTGCAATGGGTTCCTTCAAAATCTGAACCAGCACATTGGGTTTTTGCCCCAGTACTTCGTTGATTTTTCCTGTTTTTACAATTTCAGGCTCCACGTTGAACGTGGAAAAATCCTGCTGACTTTGAACAGGGGTATTGATGGAAATTTGAGTGAATTTCAAAAGTGATTTGGCATAGGGGCTCAAATCGGTATAATGAAGGAATGCATCTTTTTCGAATCCGACGTCTACAAATGCTGCGTTCAAACCCGGGATTAATTTCTTCACCTTACCCAAATAGAGGTCGCCTACAGCAAAACTGGCGTCGATTTTTTCGTTGTGCAGCTCGACCAGCTTTTTGTCTTCCAACAAGGCAATTTGTACGCCTTGGGCGGATGCGTTTATGACGAGTTCCTTATTCACGTGTGAAGAAACAAATTAAATAAGCAATGCAGTATATGCTGTAAACGATGTTTACTGCATACAGAGCCTGACGAATGGATAATTAGAAATAAGGAGGGACTACTTCTTACCTTTCTTATGACGGTTTTTTCTCAACCTCTTTTTACGTTTGTGGGTTGCGATTTTATGACGTTTTCTTTTTTTACCGCAAGGCATGTTTAATTAGTTTAATTGTTATTAATTATTTTAATGAGTTTATTTTTTCTTCCAGTGCTTTTACGAGATCGGGGTTTTTCACTTTCGATAATCCTTTCTCGTACCATTCAACCGCCTCTTTTTTCTTTCCGTCCCTTTCGTATACCTCTGCAAGCAGAAAAATTGCCTCTGTATTTTCGGGGTCTAGCGAAACAACTTTTTTAAATCGTTCGATCGCCTTGTCGTTTTGTCCTGATATCAATCCTCCATATCCGAGCATAAACTGTGCGAATACATTGGAGGGGTTTTTCTCGACCACCTTTCGGATGTTCAAAATTCCTTCCATTGGGGCACCTTCGGCACCGAAGAAGAATGTGCTACCCTGGCCAACAATAGTTGAATCGTTGTTGGGGTTTAGCTGAAGCGATCTTTTAAAGAGCTCGTTGGACTGGTTCGCCATCCAAGATTTGAGTCCAGGGTCTGAGATCCCCCTGAGTTCCTCCAACATTGAATGGGCGGCAAAGTTCAGGCTTTTTTCAGAATTCTCCAATTTAGCTTTCTCTCCCAGGTAGTAGATGTAAGGAGCGAAGGCATGAGCGCTGTCTCTCCAGAAATTAGAGAGGGCCTGGAAGTTCTGCTGTTTTTGGGTTACCAGGTCGCCACGGGTAATGGCATCCTGCAAGGAGGTGAGGTAGGCAGATTGGGTAGGTGTCAGGTCTTTTTTCAGTTCAGACAGGTACTGTTCAAAATCAAATTTCGAAGGGGCAGCAGGTTGGCTATTGGCAGCCGGCTGCTCTTTATGCGTGTGGGGGGGAGTAAATTTTCCAAAAACGAACAATCCGAATAGTAAAACGGCTCCTGCGGTAACTACGTACCACTGCTGTTTTTTAAGCATGCATCAATATTTAGTGGGGCAAAGGTAGGCGCTAGTTCATTTCATCTGCACCTTCATCTTTGATAACGGTGTCAATTCCGAGTTTTTTAACATCCTGCATGAACTCCTTTGCCGGTTTGAATGCGGGAATGAAATGTTCTGGAATCTGAACGGCAGTGTTGCGTTTGATATTTCTACCGATTTTGGCAGCGCGCTTCTTGGTAATGAACGAACCAAATCCTCTCACGTAAATGTTTTCACCTTTTGCAAGAGAAGACTTCACTTCCTTAAACATTGTCTCAAGTGTAACCAATACATCTACTTTGGGAATATTGGTTTTCTCAGATATTTTATTGATCAAGTCTGCTTTTCTCATAACGTATTTTAAGTTTTGGCTTTTTAAAATTTAATTTTGACAAGCGTTCCAAAACTCACTCATTATCAATTGATAAAGCATATGCTGCTTGCCTCTATCTTAAAGTTGGGTTATTTTTTTCTAATCACCAAAAAAATACCTACATAAGTGGTTGAAAAACAGGTGAAAACGTGGTTTAGAAGGTCGCTTTTTCAGTGGAATTTGAAGAAAAACGACAGAAAAATGCCGTGGAAAGGGGTCAAGGATCCCTATAAAATATGGCTCAGCGAGGTTATGCTCCAGCAAACCAGGGTTGAGCAGGGGATGGGGTATTATAGCAGATTCCTGGAAAGGTTTCCCACGGTGGATATTCTTGCAAAATCACCTGATAATCAGGTATTTAAGTTGTGGGAAGGACTGGGATATTACTCGAGATGCCGAAATTTAATTGCAACTGCCCAAAAAGTCAGTTTTGAGCTGGGAGGACGATTTCCGAATACCAGGGAGGGACTTTTGTCTCTCAAAGGGGTTGGCCCTTATACAGCCGCAGCCATCGGTTCATTCGCATTTGGCTTGCCGTTGGCGGTGGTGGATGGAAATGTTTTCAGGGTACTGGCCAGAATATTTGGTATCCATGAGCCCATCGACCAGCCCAAAGGGAAAAAGATGCTTGAGTCGCTGGCACAAGAGTTGCTGGATGAGAAGAATTCCGCCATTTACAACCAGGCAATCATGGATTTTGGTGCGGTTGTATGCAAGCCACAGCAACCTTTGTGCAAAGGATGCCCTTTTCAAAAAAAATGTATCGCCAATCAGCAAAGTTTTCAAGCAGTTCTTCCGCGCAAGTCGAAAAAAACCAAGATCAGAAATCGGTACATGTATTACTTGCAACTGGAATCAAAGGGTAAGCAACTGGTGAGGGAGCGGGCAGGCAAGGATATTTGGCAAGGGTTGTTTGAATTCATCTTACTTGAGCACGACGAGCCCCTGGAGGACAGATACCTGCACACGCTTTCGCATTGGGGCATAAAAACAACAAAATTAAAAAAGGAGATGCTTGGACTCTCCGAAGAAATCGTGCATCAACTCTCTCATCAAAAAATTCATTGCAGGATCCTTCGTGTTAACATCGATCAACAAATCGATCTTGAAGGCTATCAATGGAAGAGTAAAACTGCCATTCGGCAACTTCCCTTTCCTCGTTTGATTACGAGATACCTGGGTTGGTAGCATTCCCTGTACATCCCTTTCATTTTATGTATTTTTGAAGCAATGATTCTTCTGACCATTTTGTTGCTGGCTTCTGTTTTGATGCTGTTCATGAACTCTGGTGCGGAGATTGCATTTTTTTCTTTGGGGTATAAAGACCTAGGCAATCTTCGGTCCAAGCAATATCCTGCAACAGAGCGAATTGTTCAACTCTTGAGAGAGCCACGTTTGCTGCTTTCCTCGATGTTGGTGGGGAATATGGTTTTTCGATTGCTCATCATCTTGCTGTGCAATTACCTCATCACCGAGAAATCTTTTCCGGAATTGGCAGGAATTTTTCTCTTTGTATTCAGGATGGTAGTGGCAATGGTAGTACTGATTTTATTCGGAGAACTCTTGCCCAAAGTATGGGCCTCCAATAACAATATTCGCTTTGCTTTTTATTCTTCCTATTTTGTATGGATTAATTTTTTGATCTTTCGCGGTATCGGTAAATCGATGGCAGGTATTTCAGAAAAAGTAGAAAAAGCATTGGGCAAGAACAACGATGTGCATGCACGGCTCGAACAAATTGATCAAGCGATCACACTCAGTGCAGAGGAAGGAGCTTCCGAAGAAGAAAAAAATATTCTAAAAGGTATTGCACAGTTTGGCAATGTTACTGTGAGGAGGGCCATGAAAAGCAGATTAGATGTGCAGGGCATTGAAGAAAAGACAAGTTTCCAAGAATTAAAACAAAAAGTGGAAGAACAACAATACTCACGATTTCCTGTATACAAAGAGAGTCTTGATACAATTCTTGGCATGCTACATTCTAAAGACTTGCTGCCGCACCTTGAAAAAGGAAATGAATTTGACTGGAAGACACTGATTCGTCCTGCGTTCTTTATTCACGAACAAATGTTGGTGGAAGATTTGTTGAGAGCGTTTCAATCAAAAAGAACACACTTTGCTATCGTAGTGGATGAATTTGGAGGAACAGATGGAATCATAACCTTGGAGGATATTCTTGAAGAAATTGTGGGAGAAATCCGCGACGAATACGACGAGGAAGAATCCGTAAATGTGCGCATCGATGAATTCAATTATATTTTTGAAGGAAAGATCATGATCAATGAAGCCTGTAAGATCATGAATCTTCCCAATAGGGTATTTGATCCGATCAGAGGCGAAAGCGAAACCATTGCAGGATTGGTTTTAGAATTGGCAGGTGAAATACCAAAAGCCAATCAGGCATTAGTGGCGCAAGACTTTACCTTTACCGTTTTGGAAGTATCCATGAATAGGATACAAAAAGTAAAAATCACCATATCTATTCAGCAAAACTGACAGATGTCTACAAAAACTATTTTCTTTTCAATTATTTTTCTTGTTCTGTTGCTCTCCTGTAACAGTCCTTTTACTCCTAAACCCAAAGGATATTTCAAGATAGACTTCCCGCAACATTCTTATCAAACTTTTAATGAGCCAGGATTTCCCTACAGTTTTGAATATCCTTCCTATGCTACTATTTCAAAGCAAGTAGATTCTTCCGGACAGCAACCTTATTGGTTGAATATTGAATTCAACCAATTCAACGGAAAGATTTATCTCAGTTACAAATCCGTCAACGGATATTCAGTGTATAAAATCAAAACCCAACAGGGTTATAAGGATTCTCTCTCTAAAAATAGTTTTGATCAATTGCGCGACGAGGCTTTCAATATGACCTATAAGCATACCATCAAGGCATCTGGGATTGTAGATTCATTTTTCAGGAACAAACCCGGATATGCTGGCATGTATTTTTATGTGGCGGGGAATGCCGCAACTTCCAAACAATTTTTTGTGACCGATTCGGTCAAACATTTTTTGCGGGGCGCACTTTATTTTGATGCTACACCCAACGAAGATTCTATCCGAGTGGTAAGCGATTTTTTAGAGGCGGATGTAAAGCACCTGATTCAGACTCTTACATGGAAATAGTGGATGCAATTTTCTTCATCTCTTTTTCAATTTCATCGTTGCATAAATTTCCGATACTGCCCTCGTGGGTATGATGGAGGGGCTGTGATGCATCAAAATAGAAGCTACCTTCATTGATCATATTTCCTACCTGTGCATAGGCATCTCTGAAGGGAACTCCCTTGTTTACGAGCTCATTTACTTTTTCAACACTGAATAGATAAGTGTATTTTTTGTCTTGTAAAATATGTTTATTGACCGATAGCGCACTCAGCATTACCTGCATTAATTGAAGGCAGCTACGCAATTCTTCGATAGCCGGGAAGATGATTTCTTTTGTCAATTGCATCTCTCTGTGGTATCCAGAGGGTAAATTATTGGTCAATAAAGTTAGTTCGTTGGGTATGGATTGAATTCGGTTGCATTTGCCACGAATCAATTCAAATACGTCAGGATTTTTTTTGTGCGGCATGATGCTGCTTCCTGTGGTGAGTTCTTCCGGAAAAGAGATGAATCCAAAATTCTGACTTACATACAAACAACTGTCCATCGACAATCTGCTCAAGCTGGCTGCAATAGATGACAATGCGAATGCAACAAGTTTTTCTGTCTTTCCCCTGCTCATCTGTGCATATACAGAGTTATAATTAAGTGTTTGAAATTTAAGGAGCTCTGTAGTTCTTTTTCTATTGAGTGGAAAGGAGGAGCCGTATCCAGCACCGCTGCCAAGTGGATTCTTATTTGCAACATGAAAGGCAGCAGACAGGTATTCCATGTCGTCTACTAGACTCTCTGCGTATGCACCTAGCCAGAGTCCAACAGACGAAGGCATAGCAATTTGAAGATGAGTATAGCCAGGAATCAAGTCGTCTTTGTGCTGGTTACTTTTTTGAATCAAGAGATCAAATAATTTCAAGACATCTTCTTTGATTTCCAGAATGGCAGAGCGTAGGTATAATTTGATATCAACTGCAACCTGATCGTTTCTGCTTCTGCCGGTATGAATCATCTTGCCAGCGTCTCCGATTTCATTGGTAAGCATCCATTCGATTTGTGAATGCACATCTTCCATTGTATTGTCAATATGAAATTCACCTTTCAAAATGGCTTCTTGTATTTTCTTTAATCCACGGATGGCGTTGTCTGCATCCTTGTTACTCATCAATCCTTGTTCTGCTAACATGGTAACATGTGCGATGGATCCCTCCACATCGAATCTTGCTAACAGTATATCAAAATTCCTATCGTTGCCAACCGTGAAATCTTCGATGATTGTAGAAGTGGACGTTGTATCTTTTTTCCAGAGTTTCATAATAAGATATTAAACAGCTCTATAGATTGATGCAGTTTCCTCCAACAGATGAACAAGGGTTTCAATACCCTGTTCAATTTCTGTTGTATAAATATACTCATCTGCGGTGTGACTTCTTGCAGAATCACCCGGACCGATCTTCAACGCAGGGAAATTCATCAATGCTTTATCGCTTGTAGTAGGTGATCCGTAATGAGGTAATCCTAGTTTCTTTCCTGCTTTTACAATGGGGTGGTCAAGTGGAATGAGGGTTGATTTCAAACGAAAACTTCTAGGGGTTACTTCGCTTTTCAGTTGTTGTTTTAAGAGGTGAAGAATCTCTTCGAAACTATACAATTCATTTACTCGAATATCAACGACAAATTTGCAGCTGGAGGGTATAACATTGTGTGCCTTGTTCTCTGTTTCAATCACTGTTACCTTGGCGGTTGTCTTTCCTGTGAGTTCAGAAATCTTATCAAATTCCAGCTGGTTGATTGTCTGAATATCCTGCAATGCAATGGCAATGGCATTGACACCCTCTTCTCTTGCGGCATGCCCCGCAATGCCTTTGGCAAGTGCATCTACAACCAAGAGTCCTCTTTCTGCAACAGCCATCTGCATTCTGGTAGGTTCTCCAACCAATGCACCCACGATGCTGCTTCCTTTTAGCTGCGATTGGAAATTGCTGTCGTTCAAGAGCAATTCCACTCCATTCTTACCCGATATTTCCTCCTCAGCCGTTGCGGCGAGTATCAAATTAAAGGGCAATGATTCATTCGAATAGAAATGAATGAAGGCGGCAATCAGCGAAACCAATGGTCCACCTGCATCGTTACTGCCCAATCCAATGATCTTTCCGTTTTCTTCGATGGGAGTAAACGGATCGTTCGTAAATCCTTTTACTGGTTTTACAGTATCGTGATGAGAGTTTAAGAGGATGCTTGGTTTGGATGAATCGAAGTAATTGTTGAATGCATACACATTGTTCATTAATCTATTGGTAGAAATAGATTTTCCCTGCAGAAATATTTCAATAAGATCCGCTACTTCCTTCTCTTCTTTACTGAACGAAGGAGTGGCGATCATTTCTTTCAGCAGCCTTATTGCATCTTGTTGAATAGTGTGAAGTGTAGACATCCTATTGTATTTATCAACTGATGGTTGTTCCGCTTTTTCCATTGATCAATTCGTTCAATTCCATGGCATCTCCAATGATTACCTTTGATACGCCCGATGAAATAGCTGCAAATGCATTATCCAGTTTTGGGATCATTCCTGCAAAAATGGAATGCTGCTCCTTCAACTGCTGGTAAAGAGCTTGATCAATAGTTGGAATGACTGAATGCTCGTCGTTTACATCTTTAAGCACACCTTTTTTCTCAAAAGAATATACCAGGGTAGTGGCAGCGTGCTTTGACATGGCCTTCGCAATTTCCTGTGCAATCGTATCTGCATTGGTGTTCAACAGTTGTCCTGATTCATCTTGTGTAATGGGCGCGATAATTATATTGAGATTGTTCTGCAAAAGAGAAAGCAGTAAATCTGTTTGTACTTGATCCACATCTCCCACAAAGCCAAAGTCAATGCTGGGATGTTTTCTTTTG
>Ga0222712_10007506_pt1 | contig 10510 bp, 11 predicted proteins | sample C33_657DmetaG_FD_165043 | JGI IMG/M metagenome (GOLD analysis project Ga0222712, IMG submission 165043) | Estuarine water microbial communities from San Francisco Bay, California, United States - C33_657D | ecosystem: Environmental > Aquatic > Marine > Unclassified | place: USA: California...
TGGCGCCAGCTTCCGCGCGCACCCGCCGGGTTTCTTCCGCGACCAACCGCACGGCCTTGTCCCAGGATACCGGCACGAAGGGATCTCCGCCCCGCAAGGCGCCACGCCGGCGGCCTTCCAGCCAGCCTTTGCGCACATAGGGGCGATCAATCCGCGCGGCGCTATGCACCGCATCCGGCATGGCTTCGATCAAGGAGCCTGGGAAAGGGTCCCGATGGAAGGGCTTCACCCCCACCAGCCGGCCATTTTCAACCACCGCATCGAAGCTGCCCCAATGGGCTGCATGGGGTTTGATTTCGGTCATGTGACGCCTCCAATGCGGTAACTTGGCGCGGCGCTGGGCTTAGGGCAACGCTTTCCTCTTGGGTCTTGGGCCAAGGCATGCCTTAATCGGGGTTCTGACCAGGTTTGAGGAAGCCAAAACATGACCCCGCCCCGCAATTCCAATGCCGTACGCGACATTGCCAATGTGCTGCACCCCTATACCGATGCCAAGGCGCATCAGGTAAATGGCCCGCTGGTGATCAGCCGCGGCAAGGGCGTGCGTATTTTTGACGAACAGGGCAAGGAATACATCGAAGCCATGGCGGGGCTATGGTGCACATCGCTCGGCTTTGACAATGAACGCCTGGTGCAGGCCGCGGCCAACCAGATGCGGAAGCTTCCCTTCTATCATTCCTTCACGGCGAAATCTCATGAGCCGATGATTGATCTGGCCGAGATGCTGATCGAACGCGCGCCGGTGCCCATGAGCAAGGTGTTCTTCGCCAATTCGGGTTCTGAGGCGAATGACAGCGCGATCAAGATGATCTGGTACATGAATAATGCGCTTGGCCGGCCTGAGAAGAAAAAGCTGATTGCGCGCTTGAAGGGCTATCACGGCATTACGCTGGCAGCCGCTTCACTGACCGGCTTGCCGGCTAATCACAAGCTGTTTGATGCACCCATCGCGGGCGGGCGCTTCCATCACGTTGGTACGCCGCACCACTACCACAATGCGAAGCCGGGCGAATCGGAAGAAGATTTCGCAACACGCCTCGCGCAGGAATTGGATGATTACATCATCCAGGAAGGGCCAGAGACGGTGGCCGCTTTCTGGGCGGAACCGACCATGGGTGCCGGCGGCGTCATTGTGCCGCCGCGTACCTATTTCGAGAAAATCCAGGCCGTTTTGAAAAAGCATGACGTGCTTTTCGTGGCCGATGAGGTGATTTGCGGCTTTGGGCGCACTGGCAATTACTGGGGCTGCCAGACCTTTGGCATCACGCCGGATATTCTGGTTTGCGCCAAGGCACTTTCATCTTCCTATCTGCCGATCTCAGCCGTGATGGTGAATGAACGTGTGTTCCAGGGCATTGTGGAGGGTTCTTCCGCTGTCGGCACTTGGGGCCATGGCTTCACCTATTCCGGGCATCCGGTGGCCGCCGCCGTCGCGATTGAAACGCTCAAGATTTATGATGAGATCGACCTGATCGGCCATGTGAAATCAGTGGGCCCGCATCTGCAAGCCGAATTGCAGCGCCGCTTCGCCAATCACCCGATGGTGGGTGAAGTGCGCGGCGTTGGCATGGTGGGCGCGATTGAATTGGTGGAAGACAAAGCCGCCAAAAAGAACTTCGACCCCGCGCGCAAGATCGGGCCGCGTTTGGTAAAGCATGGCGAAGAACAGGGCGTGATCCTGCGCGCCATGATGAATGACAGCATCGGCTTCTCCCCGCCGCTGGTGATCACCAAGGATGAGGTGACGGAAATGCTTGACCGTGTTGAGCGTTCCTTGGATGCGCTTTCGGTGGAATTGCGGCGGGAGAGCATCGCGGCGGTGTGATATCGCGCTGCGTGTAGTTGCAGGAGCCCCAGCGTTGCTGACGCAGCGCTGGGGTTTTTTGTATCAATTCAAATAAAGCGGCTGCGTCACCGCAACGCCACCTTCCATCCCCAGCAATTCCAGCCTGCCCGTTGCCGGCGACATCATGGTGGCAAGCCGTGAACCTTCATTGGCGATGGGGGGCTTCAGCCAGCCGAAATCACGCGGCACGGGGCCAGCCAAAAGCACCGCCATGGCGGCGTGGCGTTCGGCGCTGTAGCGCCAGCGCGGCGCGCCGGGATTGGCGATGCCCTGCCAGCCATTGGCGGCGGCGGCGATGGGCGCGGCATGGATCACGGCATGCGATGCCTCGGCCCTTTCAATCACCGCAGCCTCCCCGGATTTGATGCCGGCCAGGGAAAAAATCGCACCAGCGGCAAGCGGCGTATCACGCAGCATGGCAAGCGCTGCGGCGTAATCCGGCGCGGTATCGCACACCAGGCGCAGAAGATGTGCGGGCGGCAGGCCGCGATGGCGCCAGCGTTCGGGGCGAATGGCCAGCCAATCCACCGCAAGCCCCAGGAAATCCGCACCCGCGCCGCGCGCTACCCGCGCCAGGGCGCCCTGCGGCAAGGGCGGTTGATTAATGGCGATGGCAAAGCGCCCTGGGGCGAGGGCCGTAATGGCCCCGGCAAAGCCCGGCCAGCCCAGATTGAGCCATTCCCCTGCCGGCCCTGCCTGCCGAAAGACGCAAAGCTGCTCCCCAAGGCCCTTCAAATCCCAATCCAGCACGCGCAGCATGAAGGGCGCCGCGGCGGCGCCAAGCCCTGCCGTGCAGCCCCATTCATAGGAAAGATTGAGCGCATGCCCGCCAGGCCCCGGCAAGGCTTCGGCAATCGCCGAGATTTCCGGCAGCAGAGGATTGCCATTGCGCGCCAGCCAATACCGCGAAGCCCCATCCGCGAGCGCCAAGCCCGGCGCGGTGTAGCGCGCCCGCGCCCCACGCCAGAGCGCTTCCGCACGCGCCGGCGCGGCCCGGTAGGCAGCAAAGGATGGCTGGGCTTCGGCACGCAGGTCGAAAACAGGAATGGCAGGCAGCATGGGCGGTACCTCCTGCCGCTCAATATAGCTAAGGCGCCTTGAGCGTGGCGTGACATAGCGTGAGAAAAAGTGACGCGCTTCAGCTTGCTTGGCAGGACACGGTTTCCCCGCAAAGCGATCTGCCGTAATGCCAAGCCATGTCGAACGCCGGCCTGCCGCTTGCCATCGCCCTTTTCGCCGCGCCCTTTGTGGCGGTGCTGCAATCCAAGGCCATGGCGCCGCTGGCGCTGGTGCCGATGGCGATCACGCTGGCGCTTGGCTGGGGCGCCGGGTGGCGGCCAAGCCTGCCGCAGAGCCCTGTCCTGCTGCTTGGGTTATTGCTGATGGCTTGGGGGGCGGTGACGTCTCTTTGGGCCCCAGAACCCGGGCGGGGTGCGATGCTGGCACTCACCATGGCCGCGATGATGTTACTCGCCCATGGCGCGGCGGCGGCGGCCCAAGGGGCGCGGCTGCTGCCCTGGATAGGCTTCGGGCTGGTGCTTGGCCTGGCCGCTGCCTTTGCCGATTGGCAAAGCGGCAATGCCCTGCGCGCGGCGGTGCGCGGGCTGAAAGAAGCGCCGGAAGCCCTGATGTTCGGGCTGAAGCCGGCGGCTTCGTTGATGGCGCTGCTGCTGCCGATGGGCTTTGCGCTGCCTTGGCCTTGGTTTGCACGCGCGGTGCTGCTGCTGGCGGGTGGCGCTGTGCTGATCTCCCTGCCTGGCGAAACGGCCCGGCTTGCGACCATTGCCGGGCTTGGCGCCGCGCTATTCAGCCTGGCCGCGCCGCGCCTGGGGCCAAGGCTGGTCGGTGCGCTGGTGGCTTTGGCGGTTTTGGTCATGCCCTTGCTGGTGGGCTTCATTCCGAAAATCCCTTCGGCCAGCCTGCCGCCCTCAGCCGTGCACCGGCTGGTGATTTGGGATTTTGCGGCCGCGCGCATTGCGGAAAAACCGCTGGCGGGCTGGGGAATGGAAGCAAGCCGCGCGCTGCCGGGCGGGCGGGCGCGGCCGGATGCCGCCACGCTTGATCGGCTGAACATCACCAACCCCGCGCAGCGCGAATTTTTGGCGCTGGCACATGTGGAGGTGATGCCGCTTCATCCCCATAACGGCGCCTTACAGCTTTGGCTGGAATTGGGGGGCATTGGCGCGCTGATCGGTGCTGCACTGATACTGCTGCTTGGCTTCGCCGCATCGCGCAGCGCCGCACCGGCGGTGGGGGCCGGTATGCTGGCCTCAGCGGCCGTGACGGGGATGCTTTCCTTCGGGCTATGGCAGGCTTGGTGGGTGGCGAGCCTGTTATTGGCGATGGTGGCTTTGGCGCTGCTGCCGCGACGGGTCTGAAACCTTACCGCGCCCGATCAATACAGAACCGCACCACTTCCACCAGAGCGCGGTGTTCCAGGCTATCGGGGAACACATCAAGCGCCGAGATGGCCTTTTCGCCATAACGCCGGGCGCGGGCGATGGTCTCCCCGATCGTGTCGTATTTCGTCATCAGCGCCATGGCGGTGGCAAGATCGGCGTCCTGCTGATCGCCTTCTTCCAGCACGCGCCGCCAGAAACCGCGTTCTTCTTCCGAACCGCGCGCGAAGGCGAGCAATACGGGCAGGGTGATTTTGCCCTCGCGGAAATCATCACCCACAGTCTTGCCAAGGGCGGCCTGATCGGCGGCGTAATCCAGCGCGTCATCCACCAGTTGGAAGGCAATGCCAAGCGCGCCGCCATAATCGCACAGCGCGGTTTGTTCGGCTGTTGGCCGATCAGCGATCACCGCGCCCACTTCGGTGGCGGCGGCGAAAAGGGCGGCCGTTTTGCCTTCAATCACCGCCAGATATTGGTCTTCCGTGGTGGCGGTATCATTCTGCGTCATCAATTGCAGCACTTCGCCTTCGGCAATCGTCGCCGCGGCGGTGGACAGGATGCGCAACACTTCAAGCGACCCGTCCGCGACCATCAACTGAAAGGCGCGGGCAAACAGGAAATCGCCCACCAGCACAGATGCCTTATTGCCAAACAGCGCATTGGCGCTGGCCTGGCCGCGCCTGAGTGCACTTTCATCCACCACATCATCATGCAGCAGGGTGGCCGTATGGATGAATTCCACACAGGCCGCGAGGGAGATATGCCTCTCCCCGCGATAGCCACACAGCCGCGCCGCAGCCAAAGTCAGCAAGGGCCGGAGCCGCTTGCCGCCAGCGGCCACCAGATGCGCCGCCAATTGCGGGATCAGCGCGACCGGGCTTTGCATCCGCGCCACGATCAGGCGGTTGCAGGCTTCCAGATCATCCTGGACAAGCGCCGTCAGCGCGGCCAGGGCATCTTCCCCCCGGCCCCGATCCTCACTAGAGATTTGCTGGGGCGCCAAGTCCACTTTTTCTCACCTTGATCAAGCCGCCGCACCATAGGCGCCACATGCCGGAGCGGCAAGCGAAGCCAGCAAGGCGGGGAGTAGCCCGATGCATATCCTGGTCAAAAGCAATAACCCGATCCGGCTTGGCTTTCTGCAAGCCTTGCTCAGCGATGCCGGCATCGAAAGCGTGCTGCTTGATCAGCATATCAGCGCCGTTGAAGGGGGTATTGGCGCCTTTCCGCGCCGCCTTGCCGTGCGTGATGAAGATGCGGCGGAAGCACAGCGAATCCTGCGCGAAGCGGGGGAGGACGCCGAAGGATGACCACCCCGCCCGAGGATTACACGGAAGATCACTTGCTGAATGGCCGCGTGGCGCTGCGCCAGCCACGCCAGGGCTTTCGCGCCGGGCTGGATGCGGTGCTACTGGCCGCTTTTGTTCCCGCCCGGCCTGGGGAAGCCGTGCTGGAAGCCGGTTCGGGCAGCGGGGCCGCCTTTCTCTGCCTTGGTGCCCGCGTGCCGGGGCTTGGCATCCGCGCCGTGGAGCGGGAACCTGCCATGGCGGCGCTGGCGCGCGACAATGCTGCGCGGGCAGGGCTTGGCGCCCAGATCGAACAGGGCGATGTGGCGGATCTGGCGCTGGCGCGGCGGCTTGGCCCGGTGGCGCATGGCTTCGCTAATCCACCCTATTGGCCGGGCGGTACCCCCCCGCCAGGCGCCATCCGCCGCGCCGCCACCCATGAAGCGGGGCCTGGATTGGCTGCATGGGTTGAATTTCTGGCAATCGCCATCAGCCCACGGGGCAGCCTGACGCTGGTGCTACCCTCGGCGCGCTTTGACGCGGCAGTGGCAGCACTGCGGGGGGCCGGTTTCGGTGCGGTGGAATTACTCCCGCTCTGGCCCCGCCTGGGCGTGCCCGCCAAGCGGGTCCTGCTGCGCGCCCGCAAGGGGGCGCGCGGGCCGGCGCGGGTCTGGCCTGGCCTTGTGCTGCATGAAGCCGATGGGCGCTTTACCGCTGAAGCGCAGGCAATATTGCGTGATGCGGCGCCGCTTTGCCCGGCGTGATACGTGCTAGCTTTCGCGCGCTTCCGGGTGGCGCAGCATCCAAAGCCTTTCATGCGCGGCAACCAGGCTTTCAATGCTTTTGCGTCGGTTCGTATCCGAACCAAAGGCCGGGCGTTTCAGCATTTTTTCAAGAATTACCAATAGATCATTCGCAACTTCAAAGTCCAATTGATCACACGCGTGATGAAAGGCGATCAGGATTTTATCTGACAACCTTCTCGTGTGGCGGGCCGCCCCGGCAGTGCCGCGTTCGGGCGCCAAATCTTGATCCGCAATACCGTTTTCCATCCACCATTCCCTCTGGCCTCCGAATTTTTTTCGGCATATTGGTGATGGAGGTCATAACACAATAATTGCTTTTTAGAAGTCATTAAGTTGATCAGCGGGCCCGTAATTGTCCGCGGAGCGCTGCGGCAATGGTCTCAGGCGGCGTATTTGGGCGGAAAAGCTGGCGCACCTTACCATCCGGGCCCACCAGATAGATGAAGGATGAATGGTCCATCAGGTAATCGCTGGCACCCGGTGGCTGGATTTTCCGGTAATAGACGCGAAAAGCCCGGGCAGCGGTGGCGATCTCCTCCTCCGTACCGGTTAAACCGATCAAAGCCGGGTGGAAGCGGGAAACGTAATCCGCCAGCGCCGCCGGCGTATCACGCGCCGGGTCTATGGTGATCAGCACGGGCAGTACGCGCGAGGCATCGGGGCCCAGCAGATCCAGCGCCGAGGCCATGAGGCCAAGTTCCGTCGGGCAGACATCCGGGCAATAGGTGAAGCCGAAATAAATCAGGCCAAGCCGCCCAGCGAAGGCGCCTTCCGTCACGCGTTGGCCGTTATGATCCTGCAGGCTGAAGGGTCCGCCCAGCGCAATGCCTTGCGGCAATTGCACGCCGCCCGCCGAAGGTGCCGGCATATCCGCCCCGCCAAACTGCGCCAATTGCCGCAGGAAGGCATCGCCCATCGCTTCCCCCGGTGCGCGCACATACCAGGCAAGCCCCCAAAGCCCGCCCAGCACGGCCAGCAATAGCAGCGCAAAAATCCGGATCAGCTTCAGCATTTTTCTGTCACGCCGCGCCGGGCACGCCCTTGCTGGTGGAATATTCGAAATGCAGCGCGGTATCAGGGAAAACCCGCGGGTGAATGGCATGCGCCGCCATGGCTGCCTCAGAAAATCCCTGCAGGATCAGCTTCAGCTTGCCGGGATAAGTCGCGATATCGCCAATGGCATAGACGCCGGGAATATTGGTTTCGCAAGTTGCAGGCGTGACACTCACATGGCTGCGTTCCAGGCCAAGCCCCCAATCGGCGATTGGGCCTAAATCCATGGAAAGGCCGAAAAAGGCCAGCAAATGATCCGCCGGCACATCGCGGATTTCGCCCTGCAAAGTCGCCAATTCCACCGCTTCCAGCTTGGCGCCATCGCCCTTCAAGCCATGGAGTTGATAGGGGATGGCCATTTCCACCTCTCCGCGCGCGGCGGCTGCTTCCAATTGCGCGGCGGTTTCAGGGGCGGCGCGGAATTTCGGGCGGCGATGCACCACCACCACCTTGGCCGCGATGTCCTTAAGTGAAAGCGCCCAATCCACGGCGGAATCACCACCACCCGCAATCACCACGCGCTTGCCGCGAAATTCTTCCCGCTTCGCCACCATGTAGCGCACAGCGCCTGAAGCCTCATACCCCGCAAGGCCGGCCAAGGGCGGGCGATTGGGGCCGAAGGCGCCCGCACCAGCCGCCAGGATCACGGCCTTGGCGCGAATGACATCACCTGCGGATGTGCCCAGGACCAGCGCGCCCGCTTCCTGGCGCAAGGTTTCAACGCGCCGGCCGAAAAGGTATTGCGGCGCGAAGGGCGCGGCCTGGGCTTCCAACTGCGCAATCAGATCAGCACCGGCGATTTGCGGATGGGCGGGAATGTCGAAAATCGGCTTTTCCGGATAAAGCGCCGTGCATTGCCCGCCAATCGCTTCCAGCGCGTCAATCACCACGGATTTCATGCGCAGCATGCCGCATTCAAACACTGCGAAAAGCCCAACAGGCCCCGCGCCAATAATCGCGACATCGGTTTCAATCTCGGCCGGCATGGGCTCTCCCCCGAATCCAGGGGGGCGTGATAAACGAGGTTTCGAAGGGTTCAAAGCTTTGACGAAAAGGGAGGGTCAGGGGCCGGTGGAAATTGCCTATGATCTGCCCGATCTGGCAGCGACTGAAGCCTTGGCGGCGCGGCTTGCGCCACTGCTCCGGCCCGGCGATGCGGTGCTGCTGGAAGGCCCTTTGGGCGCCGGTAAAAGCGCCTTCACCCGCGCCTTGCTGCGTGCATCGGCCGGAGACCCTGCCCTGGAAGTGCCAAGCCCCACCTTCACCCTGGTGCAAAGCTATGATTTGCCGGCCGGCCCCGCGCATCATTTCGACCTTTATCGCCTGTCCGGCCCCACCGGCCTTGCCGAATTGGGCTGGGATGAGGCGCGGGAGGGGATTGTGCTGGTCGAATGGCCGGAACGGCTGGGGCCGCTGACCCCGCCCGAGGCTTTGCGCATCCACCTGACCCAAGGTGCGGCGGAAGACGCGCGCCATGTGGTGCTGAGCGGTTGGGATGCGCGCCTTGGTGCATTCAAGCCATGACCGCCGCCTTTCTGGCCCAAGCGGGCTTTGGTGCGGCGCGGCTAGACCCCCTGCCCTCTGACGCTTCGGCGCGGCGCTATACCCGCTTGCTGGGTGGGCCGCGCCCGGCGCTGCTGATGGAAGCGCCGCCGCCGGAAAACACCCGCCCCTTCATCGCCATTGCCGGCCATATCCGGGGCCTTGGGCTTTCCGCGCCGGAGATCATCGCCGCCGATCCGGATCAAGGCCTGGTGCTGCTGGAAGATTTCGGCGACGCCACCCATGCCGCGCTGTTGGATGGCGGGGCGGATGCGCCAGCGCTTTACGCCGAAGCCGCCGAGGCCCTGGCCGCGCTGCATCAAGCCCCCCCACCGCCCGGCTTGCCCGGCTGGGATGCTGCGGCCATGGCGCGGGCGACGGCGGCGACTCTCCTCGATTGGTGGTGGCCGGCTGCCATGGGCGCAGCGCCAAGTGACGATCTGCGCGCTGGGCTTGCTGCCGCGCTGCACGCCATGCTGGCGCCCTTTGCCGGCGCGCGCGGCTTCGTGCATCGCGATTACTTCCCAGCCAATTTGATGCGCCTTGATCGGCGCGCGGGGGCGCAGCGCACAGGTTTGCTCGATTTCCAGGATGCTGGGCTTGGGCACCCTGCCTATGATCTTGTTTCGTTGATTGAAGATGCGCGGCGCGATGTGGCGCCGGAAGCACGGGATGCGGCGCTGGCGCGTTACTTCGCCGCGCGGCCCGGTGTGGCGCGTGATGATTTCACCGCCGCCATGGCCGCCTGCGCGGCACAACGCCATTTGCGCGTAGCCGCACTTTGGGTGCGGCTGGCACAGCGCGATCATAAGCCGCGCTATCTGATCCATGGGCCGCGCTGCTGGCGGCTTTTGCAACAAGCGCTGGAACACCCCGCCACGGCGCCGTTGCGTTTATGGTTGGATGACGCCCTGCCCCGCCAATTGCGCCGCAACCCCGATGCGGTGATGGAGCCCCGATGATCACGCTTTCCCACGCCATGGTGCTGGCTGCCGGCCTTGGCACGCGCATGCGCCCTTTATCGGCCGCCATGCCGAAGCCGCTTTTGCCCTTGGCGGGACGTAGCCTTTTGGATCACGCGCTGGATCGGCTGACCGATGCCGGTGTCGCGAATACCGTGGTGAACGCGCATTGGCTGGCGGATCAGGTGGCGGATTGTGTTGCCGCCCGCAGCGCACCGCGTATCACGCTGCAACGCGAAGAAACCCTGCTGGAGACCGGCGGCGGCGTAACACGCGCCCTGCCCGCTTTGGGTGATGCGCCCTTCGCCGTGGTGAATGGCGATGCCTTTTGGCTGGATGGCCCATACCCCGCCTTGACGCGCCTCGCTGCTGCCTTCGACCCTGAACGTATGGATGGGCTATTGCTGCTGATCCGCACAGCACAAATCGCGGGCGAGGTCGGGCGCGGCGATTTCATGCTGGACCCCTTGGGCGCCATTCGCCGCCCCGAAGAAGGTGAGGTTTCACCCTATCTTTTCGGTGGCGTGCAAATCCTCTCACCCGCGCTTTTTGCCGAAGCGCCAAGCGGCGCCTTCAGCCTGAACCGGCTTTATAATCGCGCCATTGAAGCAGGCCG
>Ga0222712_10007508_pt1 | contig 10509 bp, 15 predicted proteins | sample C33_657DmetaG_FD_165043 | JGI IMG/M metagenome (GOLD analysis project Ga0222712, IMG submission 165043) | Estuarine water microbial communities from San Francisco Bay, California, United States - C33_657D | ecosystem: Environmental > Aquatic > Marine > Unclassified | place: USA: California...
TTAAAAATTTTGTCACTAAACTTGGAGAAGTTTTAAGTCCTATTTGGAATGGATTAAAATGGATTGCTTCTGGTGGAGCAAATATCATTGCAAAAATACTTGGAATTCCATCTCAAGAGGCAGATACAAATGGGTTGAAAAAAAATCTGGAAGAGATAACTAAAAAAATTCCCATCATCGGTGATTTATTCAAGGGTATTAAAAATACTATTGATAGTATTCGTGGGTATAAGGAACCAACTGAAGGTGGTGGTCAAGGAGGTGGGGGAGGAACTACCACTTCATCTGGAGATTTATTTCAAATAATTTCTGGTGGTGAGGGTGGAGTTAACTCTGTAAACAGAGGAGTTGCGGGAGATACTCCTGGTGGAGCAAAATCTATTTTTGGAAAAAATTTGACTGATATGACCGTTGATCAAATTTACGCAGCACAAAGAGCGGGGAAAGTCAGTGCTGTAGGAAAATACCAAATTGTTTTAGTGACAATGCCTGGATTTGTAAAATATTTAAAATCAAAAGGTATTAATACATCAACAACTAAATTTACAGAAGAAATTCAAGATATGTTTAGAAATTATGTTGTTGACTTTAAAAGACCTAAGGTTGGTAGATATATTCGTGGTGAGTCTTCGGATAGGACCGAGGCAGTTCAAGAACTTGCAAGAGAGTTTGCTTCTATTGGACTAGCATATGCTGAAGCTGGTAGAGGCAAAGGTGAATCAAGATACGCTGGAACTGCTGGGAATCGTGCTTCTATTTCTCCAGAAACTGTTGCTGCAGCTTTAGATAGGGCTAGATCTGGTGGTTTACCCTCTGCTAAAACATCTCAAAAACAACAACAAGCTGATTCAGTCGCTCAACAAGCAGCAACTCAATCGACAACACCAACCCCAAAAATACCACAGGCCCAAATGTCACCAATGACTGCGCCATCTATATCTTCAGATATTCCTCAAATCATGCAACAAGCTGAATATGAAGTAACAGTCCAAACTCCTTCAACAAGTATTGTTCCAATCCCAGTTGGTGGAACAAATCAGTCCAGATCAACCTCTGGGGGAACATCAATACTCTCTATTGGTATGAGTAAAAGACAAGCATTAAATAGTTACTACCAATCTCAATTAATTGGGTTTTTGTATAAACAAGGGTAATGTCAAATAATTCAGCAACTAGAACTGGTAATATAAGTCAATTCCAAATCTTTCAAGCAAAGAATGGTGGAGACTCGGTTGATATGTCTCCTGCTGCCGTGGAGATAAGTTACTATGAAAATGTACTATCAAATACAGTATCAGCGACTGCAACAATTGTAGAAACTGGATTCACTGACAATTCATCAAAAACCCCAGTTAGTAAGGGAATGATAGATGCTCTCCCAATTCGTGGTGGAGAACAAGTACTTTTATCTTTTGAGGATTCTCAAGTTGTTCCAAATAAACTAACCTTTAAAGGTGATACATCTTTTTATGTTAATCGAGTGAGAGGGATAGATCCTGGCACACAAAAAGATGTCTATTCTATTGACCTTTGTACTCGTGAATTTATTTCTAACGAACAAACAAGAGTTATAAAAAGATATGATGGTAAAATATCTGATAGTATCAATTCAATTCTTAAGGATAAAAAAGGACTTAATACTCAAAAAAATATTGAATCAGATACTACTCTGATTAATTATAATTTTATTGGCAACGATAAAAAACCATTTTATGTTTGCACTTGGTTAGCTTCTAAGTCAGTTCCAGAATTGTCCATTGCAGGTAAAACAAGTAAAGGGGGAACTGCTGGATACTTGTTCTATGAAAACTATGATGGATTTAAATTTAAATCCATAGATAAACTTTTTGATAAGAATAGTAGGATCATAAAGAAGAAGTATATATTTACTAACACGGCTGATAAACCAAAGGAATATGATGATAAAATTTTGTCATACAACATTGAAAGAGATATTGATCTGCAACAAAATCTTACGTTAGGAACCTATTCTAATCGTAGTATCTTTTTTGATTTCTATGGAATGGATTATATTGTTAGAAATTTTAACGTAGATGATTATCAAAAAGACAAAATTATAACGGGTGGATCAAAAGATATAACTTATGTTGCTGATGAGTTTAGAAGACCTCCATCTAGATTAATGAATCATGTTTTAGATGTTGGTACACTCCCATTAGGAAATAATGCAGTTGATCAACTTAAAACTTGGAAAAATACCCCAACTAGTCCAACTTATGATGCAACAAATACAATGGTTCAGTCTATCATGAGATATAATCAAATGTTTACTATTAAAGTAAACATTGTAGTTCCAGGAGATTTTAGTTTGAGAGCCGGTGATTTAATTCATTGTGACTTTCCAGAACTCACTGTTAATGAAAAAACTGGTGTGAATCCTGAAAGTAGTGGTATATATATGATATCAAGTTTGTGTCATAGAATTACAACAAGAAACACATTTACAAGTTTAACTCTTGTAAGAGACACCTTTGGAAGAAAACCGTTTTAAGTAACATGGACAGAACACTACAACAACACATTAATGATGATAGGAATGAGATTGACAATCCCAATACTAGTGGGCAACGTCGTCGTCATTTAGAAGATGAATTGGGTGCATTAGAACAATATCAATCAAATCATCCAGATGAAAATCATGATCCAACACCTTTAGAGCTTTTCTGTGATACACATCCTGATGCCTTGGAATGTAGAGTGTATGAAGACTGATGATTGAACAGGGACTTTTTAAAAGACATTTTGTTGGTCGTGATGGATTTATCTGGTGGATTGGTCAGGTAGTTTCTGAAGACAAGTGGGTAGAAAATACCCCAGGTAGAAGAACACTCACGACCAGTGACAGGAAAGGATTTGGTGAAAGATATAAAGTTCGTATTATGGGTTACCATACTGCGAATAAAAATGAATTAACTGATGATCAGTTACCTTGGGCTTCGGTAATGTATCCAGTTACCGCAGGATCTGGCGGTGCTGGAACTTGGTCTAATGCAGCTCTCCGTCAAGGAAGTTTTGTTTTTGGATTTTTCCTTGACGGTGAAGATGCACAACAACCAGTCATTATGGGTGTTATTGGTTTTAATGAATATACATCAATAACCAAAAGAGATAATTCTGATATAGCTTTTTTCCCATTTAGTGGTTATACAAATAGAGATACTGTTGCTAGGTATTCTAATAACCTTTCTAATGGAGAAACACCTGCAGGAACTCAAACTGGACCCACACAAAAACCAAGTAACGTTACGGTTCAGGAATCAGTTGCGGGACATGAAAAAAGAGAAGGAGCGTCTTCAGAACAAAAGAAGAATGGAGAAGTAAAAGATTCTATTCCACAACCATCAACATGTGAAAAAGTTCCTCTGGGAGCAATACAAAGAGAAATTAAAAACTTAATTGCTGAAGTTGAAAGAATTAAAAAAACAAAAAGTGATTGGGAAACGAAAGTATCTACAAAGATTAATAATGCAGAAGAAAGAATTCAGAGTTTAGTAAACAAGTCTTCTGATTACATTGCTGGTGGTATTAAATGGTTAGTTAGTGAAATCAATAAGTACATCACTAACAAAGTGAATAACACAATGAAAGATACTTATTATCTTTTATTTCCAAATCAAAGACCTAAACTTAAAAAAGCTGTAGAAACTGCGAATGATTTGATTGCTTGTTTGTTTAGGAAGATTATTAGTAATCTCCTAAAGATGGTAGGAAATTTCTTATTAAAAACACTTGATAGGTTTATTACAACTCCTCTATGTGCTGTAGAAAATTTTGTTGCATCTCTTGTTGGTAAACTTGCTGGACTAATCACTTCCACTGTAAATTCAATTTTACAACCAATAAAGGCAATAGTTGGTGGGGCGTTTGATCTTGCTGGGGGAATTTTAAACTTCATTACAGACTTACTTTCTTTTCTATCCTGTGATGAAGAACCATCATGTGCAAAGACTAAAGAATGGAGTATTTGGTCTGGATCCGAAGCGCCAGTAACTATTGATTTGAATTCTTTAATTCAAAAAGTTGAAAATGTAGCAAGTACAGTAACCAAAGCAATTGATCCAAATAATTTTAATTTTGATCTAAATTTTGATGATGTCTTTAGTTCACTGGGATCTTGTAATGTTGGACCTGTTTTTTGTGGTCCACCGATTGTTGAATTTTATGGAGGAGAAGGTTCTGGTGCAACTGGAAACGCAATTATATCAGCAGCTGGAGAAATTCTTGGGGTTGACATTATAACTCCTGGATCTGGATACTCTTCTGCTCCATTTGTTAATTTTAAAGATAATTGTGGAAAGGGTAGAGGTGCTACGGGAAGAGTTCAAATATTTAACGGAAGTGTTTCAAATGTAATTATTGATAATTCTGGAACTGGTTATCTCCCCTTTCCAGATGGAAGTCAAGGTGGAGACGGTAGAACTTGGGCAGAGTCTGGAGACACTGTTGTTAGAAGAAACGATGGCACATATGATTCTCCATATAAATCTGGACAAATTATCAATTTAAATGCTGGAGACACTGTACAATCATGTGCAGAACCTGAATATGTTGTTACTGAAAATAAAACTATTACTGCACCTAGTTGTGATTTCCAAAAAATAGGAGGTAATTCACCCACTCTAGATAGTGGTGAATATCCAGTTATTCTTGAGATTGGAGATATTAGTATTGATGATCCTGGTTTTGCATATGATAAAAATGATAAAATTATAATCACACCAAATAATGGTGCTGATTTAAAACCAGAATTTGATAGTCTTGGTTCTTTAACAAAGGTAAATATAATAAGTCCTGGTCAAGGGTTCAAAGAGTTTCCTGAAATTTACATTGAAAGTGAAACTGGTTATAATGCTAAAATTGTTCCTGTATTTAATATTAGAAAAGTTGATGATGAACTTAATGTTCTCACATCACAAATTGTTAAAGTCATAGATTGTGTAGGTAAAGTTAATGGCAGATAGAAAAAATTATCATTTTAACAGAATAGGTAATGATCATGGTGAAATTAGATTTGGACACATCCATGATGATAATAATTTAGCTGGTGTTCTAGTTAGAACAGGTGAAGATGGTGGAAGACATTATATTCAAATGGATTCCACTGGCGATATAGGTAAAGGTAGAAAGGGTTCTACCATGAACGTATGTCCTGGGTCTTTTTCTGTAAGGGCGGGTAAGGATGTTTCAAAAGAAACTCCTGCGATTTATTATTATGCTGAAAATGGTGATATAGTTATTGGAGCTCCAAACGGCCGTATTCGAATCTTTGCTCAGAATATAGAATTGATAGCCCAAGGTGGAGATGGTAAAAATGGTGTCATAACAATTGATGGAAATGAAAAGGTTATTGTCAAAGCACCTGTTATTAATGTAGAATCTAAAGTATCCACAAAAATATTTTCCGAAAAAACTGTTGATATTATTGGTAAAGCAATCTTAGATATATACGGTGGACTTATTGACTGTGCAGACGGCGCAACAAAAAGAAAGGGTTCTAAAGGTGGTTCTAGAAATGAGGAGAAGAATAAAAAATGAAAGTACCTGATTTATATGTTGGAAAAAGGTTATTTGTTGGTGAGGGAGAACCTATTGCACTAGGATTGGGTCCAGTGGAAGCAAGAGGATCTGCTTATATTGAAGGGCCTGCAATTATTGGAGAACCTTCATCATTTCCATTTAATTATGCAACCTTAATGGTTGGACCAAATAGAAATGGAGAAGCAATACCTCCGATTGTTCCTGGAGCATTGTGTACAGGTATTAATAATCCATATTCTCTTGCTGTTGATGGCGATGCTGCAATTTTTAATACTTTAGATGTTGCATTAAATATTAATGCTGGATTAAACATTGTTGCTCAAGGAGAAGTAATGTCCCGTTGTGGTGGACATATCTTATCTGCAAAGAAAAACTTTGACATTCCACACCCAACAAAAGAAGGTTGGAGACTTAGACACACTTGTCCAGAAGGACCTTCAAATGATGTTTACATTCGTGGAAGAGTTACAAGTAAAAAAGAAATAGAACTTCCAGAATACTGGTTAGAACTAGTAGATCCAAAATCAATTACAGTATCACTTACTCCAATTGGAGCTCATCAAGATGTAATTGTAAAACGTATTGGTGAAAATAAGGTATTTTTGCAATCAAGAGGAAACATGCCCATTGATTGTTATTATCATATTTTTGCAGAAAGAAAAGATGGCGAGAAACTTATTCCGGAGTATCCTGGTCAAAGTCCATCAGACTATCCAGGAAACAATAATGAGTATTCTGTTTCTGGTTATCACTATGATGTTAAGGAGTAATTATGGCAAACGAATTTATACCTAGAAATTTTGGAAAAAGAAATTGTGATGGCCCTGTAGTTGGAATTCCACATCCAAGTTATGATTACATTCACAGATCTACAACAGGTGATGATGATTATCCAGAGGATGCTTGTCCAAGATATCTTCAAGTCAATGGAAGGTTTACCAACCTTCAAATAGATACTCAAGCAACTGCGCCAGTTTTTAATGGAAATCTAAATGGAGTTGCAAGTGGAAATAAAGTCCTTGCAGCCTTTGATATTCCTCATGTTACTAAAAAAGAAAAAAGAATTCGTCATATTGTTGCAGAGGGTCCAGAACCTGGAATTTATATAAGAGGAAAACTTAAAGATTCAAATGTCATTGAATTGCCAGAATACTGGGATGGACTGATTGATCCGGAAACTATTACCGTAACTCTTACACAAATCGGATATTCTCAAGATTTAATAGTTGATAAAATAGAGTGGGGTAAAAAAATTATTATTCGTTCTGGTGTTGGAGCAAATATTAATTGTTTTTATGAAATATGGGCAGCTAGATGGGTTAATCCAATGAACCATGATGAAAAACTCACTGTGGTTTATGATGGCGAAACTCCAAATGATTATCCTGGAGATAATAGTCAGTTTTTGGTTGGTGGTTGGGATTACGATAGAAGAAATCCACAATGGGAATCGCTTGACACCTGACCCAAAAGGTCCTATAGTACCTAGGTAATCAACGGACGACCGAATGCAAGACGAGTACCTCTCACGCTGCGTTGTGGACCCCATCAAACGTACAGTGTATCTGTATTCTAGTGAAGGTTCTGAAAAGCAAGTGACCTGTGATACGGTAGAAGAATTTATGAATGTGCTAGAGTTCGTTCGTGCTACAGTGGATGAAGAGACTCTCTCATACGCAAATCCACTTTAGCTTCCATTTTTGGGGGAAAAAAATTCCCGGTAAAAATTACCCCTATTACTTTTTTCAAAGGTATGGTTTATAAAATTTCATACAAAGACCTCAAAGAGGAACCAGTCAAAACTACTCCCGAAAATGTAAAAGAGGCAAATGAAGCACTCTTCTCTGCAAAGTGGAATCTCCCAAAAGCAGCAAAGCACTGTGGAATGTCACAAAAAGAAATGAAGTTGACATTCTGGGAATACATCAAGTATAATCCTATTACTTACAAATCGTAAGTTTTTCTTGGGAGCGTGATGGAATCGGTAGACATCTCAGACTTAAAATCTGATGGGCGTATGCCCGTGCGAGTTCAAGTCTCGCCGCTCCTATGAGGTTCTACCTCTAAATAAACAAAAGTAAGGGACTATTCTATGAAATACAGAATAGATGCCAGATATATTTGGTACAATCGCGGAACTCAAATTGTTCTGATGTATTTCATAAATCAAATTCCTTTTACCTTTGATGATCTTCCAGACGAATCAATATTCGATCTGGATTTAATTAAATTGGCAGATAACGAAAGAAGATTTGAACCAGAAGACTTATATCAAGCATCATATTACTTAATGCTTGAGGAATGTCATCCTCTCTTATATGAGTTGGAACTGGAAAATCCAGAAATGTTACCTGCTGATTAATGCCCTTGTAGCTCAGTGGTAGAGCAACGGTTTTGTAAACCGTTGGCCGTCTGTTCGAATCAGATCGGGGGCTTGAGTTCATAAAACTCCAAATGTCATTAATTTCACAAAGAGATAGACAACTTACTATAGAAGCACTAGAATATTATCGTGATGATACTCTTCGCAGAGATCAAGCATTTAAAGATCTTGGTGTATCCGATGTTCAATTAAATGAAAACTTTATGATGGAACTGAATGCTCTCATCAATTGGATTAAGTTAGAATATCAAAAAAACTCATAGTAAAAAATAAAGAAAAATGTATAACGGAATTGCTGGTGGAATCGACCAAAATGCTGGAGGCACTCAAAGTCTAAAGTATGGAGAAAATGGTAAATATGCTGTTCTTGGTGAATCAGCAGTAAATCGTGCTTTTGCTGATGGATTTACTGCAAATGAAATCATCGACTGGGCAAACAGAGTGCAAGCTTCAGTTGGAGATAAAGCAAAAAAACTTTTGAATATTATCTGATGAAGATTAACCTTTGGTACTGTGGGGAAATGAAACAGTGGAGATGGACACTCACTGATGATTCTCGCCCAATTATTAAACAAGAATCTGGTCAGAGACCTTTTCTACGTGATGCAATGAATGACGTTGCAACAACTGTAGAGTATATGTTACAATGTAAGCAGAACGAATAATTTACAATGGCATTTCAAAGTGTTTTTTATAAAACAGAACTCTCAGATCTTTTGATTGATCAAATTAATCACCAGTTTAATCTAAAAACAACCTTAGAAAAATCTATGGTGATGGGAGATATTGTAGACAATAGAATTAGAAATTCTGAGAACACATGGATATCATCTGATCATTGGCTTGGTGGTTTTATTTGGTATTATATTAATAAAGCTAATAAAAGTAATTTTTTATACGATATTTCTAGTCTTGATAGGGAATCAATTCAGTATACTCAATATGGTCCTGGTCAATTTTATAATTGGCACACTGATACATCTATTGATATGTACTTTGGTTTAAATCAACCTGAGGCTTCTGAATTATCAACAGAGTATGCAAATGAAAAAATTGGAATTGAGTATGAACTTTGCAGAAAACTATCATTTTCAATTCAGTTGTCAGGACCTGATGAATATGAGGGTGGAGAACTTCAATTCCAAAAAGATGATGGGACAGTTTATGTTGCTCCAAAAGAAAAGGGAATGATTACTGTCTTTGATTCAAGAGCAAGACATAGAGTTAGAAAAGTTAAAAGTGGTGTAAGAAAGAGTTTAGTGGGTTGGGTTGTTGGTTCTAGATGGAAATAATGTTATAATTTCCTGATATTAGTGAGTAAAAATACTTAAATGAAATCGGATTTTTACATAGATAAGGTATGTAAAGAAGAAATAAAAGAACTTCTTTATACTCATCATTATCTAAAAGACGAATCTAAAGATTTTAAATCTGGTTTCAACTATGGACTTTTTAAACGTCCCGACTGGGAATGCACTCTTAGACTTGGCGGGTGTCTTGGGACTTGCATTTTTACTGGTCTCCCAGTCCCAGAAATTGCCGTAGGAGCATTTGGATTAAATCGTGATGAACAACAAGGATTATTCGAACTTTCAAGACTTTGCATCGAACCTGGTACGCAGTCACGAGAATATAACATCACTTCTTGGTTTGTGTCAAAGGCGATTAGACAACTTCGGAAAGATACTGAAGTTAAAGCAATCCTTTCTTATGCTGATTCAAATTACCATTCTGGTACAATTTATCGCGCTTGCAACTTTAAGTACTACGGTCTCACGGATCGAAAAAAAGATTTCTATTATTCAGACGGAACTAAACACTCTCGTGGACAAGTAAAAGGTTCTGAAGGTGAATGGAGAGAAAGAACTAGAAAACATCGTTACCTTATGATTTTTGATAAAGATCTGAAAAAACGCTTGACGTGGAAAGAAGAGTCATGGTAAAATATAAGTTCCTTCCGTGTGAAAGAAGTCACTGTGCTTCATAAAACTACACTTACCTAAATAGGAAGTGTAGTTTTTTTGTATCTATGAGAAGTAGAGAGATTTTAGAAGAAGCGGTAAACGGGGCTGAAAGTATGTCTCAAGTACTAAGAAACTTGGGAATTAATAAAAGCAGCGGTAACATGAATACTATACGTAAACAGATAGAACATTATGGGATAAAAACAGAATTTGTTAAAAGATCACGTAATACAAAAAGATATTTGCTTGAAGAAATTTTTTGTACAAATTCTACTTACGATAGAACAACTTTAAGGAACAAAATAATTAAAGAAAATATAATAGAATACAAATGTAAAGAGTGTGGAATATCTCAATGGAATGGAGATCCTTTATCTTTACAGTTAGACCACGTTAATGGCGTTAATAATGATAATAGAATAGAAAACCTAAGATTTTTATGTCCAAATTGTCATTCTCAAACCTCAACCTGGGGAAATAAAAAATATGTATAGAGTAATCCAGGTCTCTTTTTTCATATAATAAATAACTTATAACGGAAACTATAAGTATTAATAAGATGGGTCTTTCACGCCTCGATAATTTTCTGAAGTCTGTTCGTGG
>Ga0222712_10007509_pt1 | contig 10501 bp, 7 predicted proteins | sample C33_657DmetaG_FD_165043 | JGI IMG/M metagenome (GOLD analysis project Ga0222712, IMG submission 165043) | Estuarine water microbial communities from San Francisco Bay, California, United States - C33_657D | ecosystem: Environmental > Aquatic > Marine > Unclassified | place: USA: California...
TATTATCATTAAAGGGAATAGGGCCTTACACTGCGGCTGCCATTGGATCTTTTGCCTTTGGACTTCCCTATGCAGTAGTAGACGGCAATGTTTTTAGAGTTTTATCAAGGTATTTTGGCATTTCAACTCCTATTGATAGTCTAGAGGGAAAAAAATTGTTTGGAAACTTAGCGAATCATTTATTAAATAAGCAGCAGCCTGCTGAATACAATCAGGCAATGATGGATTTTGGTGCAGTAGTTTGTAAACCCAAATTGCCTCTTTGTGATAGCTGTGGATTAAACAAACATTGTGAAGCCTACTTAAAAGAAGTAGTTCAACTGTTGCCCATCAAAGAAAAGACGATTATCAAAAAAACAAGGTGGTTATATTATCTTCAAATTGACTACAAAGGAAATACGTATATAAGAAAAAGAGGAGCTAATGATATTTGGGAAAATTTGTATGAATTAGTGCTGGTAGAATCAGCAGGTCCTGTTGAATTGAGTAACTTAACTCTTTTTAAAAAACTGATAGGGAAAAATAAATTTAAATTGATTCATATTTCACCAGTTTATAAGCAACTATTAACCCACCTAACTATTTATGGGCAGTTTGTAAAAATAACGGTCAACGATCCAATTGAAATAAAGGGATATCAAAAGGTAGGTAAAAAGGCCTTTGCTGGCCTGCCTTTTCCTAAATTCATCAGTAACTATTTAACGGATAAAAATGTACCTTTAAATTTGTTTTAATGCAAGAGAATTTTATTTTTAAAATAATAGTTATCAAAAATGAGAGGTATTAACAAGGTAATGTTAATCGGTAATTTGGGTAAAGATCCAGATATGCAATTTTTGGAGGGTAATATTGCTGTTGCCAAATTCTCCTTAGCAACCACCGAGACTTTCAAAGATAAGAGTGGTAAACTTATTTCGCAGACTGAATGGCATACTATTGTTCTGTGGAGAGGATTAGCAGAGCTTGCCCAAAAGTATTTGCATAAGGGTAGCCAAGTTTATATTGAAGGCCGTTTAAAAACTAGAAGCTGGGAGGATAAGGAGGGTAATAAAAAATTTGCAACAGAGATTGTGGGGGATAATCTAATTATGCTTGATAAAAGAACGGAAGGCGGCGCAGTTGCTGGAGCACCTGATGGTTTAGATGACATGGGGGATATCCCAACGGATGAAGATGGTGCAGAAAGATTACCTTTTTAAATTTTAAAACGCTAATTGAAATTCATTAGAAATATTATTAACTAAAAAAATAATTTTGGATTACCATTCGGTTATGGAAAGTACCGCTTTATTTCACTTTACAATACTTACTATAACACCTGCTGCATCTGCAGTACTCATTTTTTTAGTAGTAATTTTATTTATCATTTCTTTTCTTGTATCCGGTTCTGAGGTGGCGTTCTTTTCTCTTACCTACAAGGATATTAATTTGCTTAAGACTAAGCAGCAACCGTCTTTCAAGCGAATCATCACATTACTTGAACAGCCAAAAACCTTATTGGGTGCTTTATTTATCACTAATAGTCTGGCAAATATTGGTATTATTTTAATCTCCAACGTTTTAATAGATGGAGTGCTAGATGTTTTTCATCTTAGCCTTTGGGTTAATTTTTTGATGAAAATTTTTACGATTACTTTTTTAATTGTCCTCTTTGGAGAAGTGTTGCCGAAAGTATGGGCTACTCATCATAAAATTTGGTTTGCTTCCACCGCTTCACTTATTATTGAAATTTTTAATCATCTTTTTAATAGATTGAGTAAAAGGTTGGTAGGTTTTGGTGATAATATTGAAGAAAAATTTTCTCAGCATAATTCTTCTACACTAGATCATAGTCAGCTGGATTACGCCATTGATTTATTGCCAGAAAATGAAGCTACTATAGAAGAAAAACAGATTTTAAAAGGTATCCGAAAATTTGGAGACACTACCGTTAAGCAAATTATGCGGACAAGGCTTGATGTTAGTGGGATAGATTATGGTAGTCCTTTTGAGGAGGTTATAAAAAAAGTGGAAGAACTTCATTACTCCCGTTTGCCAGTTTATAATAGTAATCTTGATGAAATAAAAGGGATGTTGCATACCAAAGATTTGCTGCCTTTTGTTAATGCCAGTAAGGTAGAACATTATGATTGGCATAGTTTGATTCGCCCCTCCTTTTTTGTACATGAACAAAAGCAGATAGAAGATCTTTTACAAGAATTTAGAAATCGCCGTATACATTTTGCAGTAGTGGTGGATGAGTTCGGTGGCACCTCGGGCATTGTAACGCTGGAAGATATTATGGAGGAAATTATTGGAGATATTCAAGATGAATTTGATGAAGAAGAGAGTGCCTTTACAAAAATTGATGACTATACTTATATTTTTGAAGGTAAAACCATGATAAGTGATGTTTGTAAAGCAATGTTTTTACCAGGAGATATTTTTGAAAAAGTAAGAGGAGATAGCGACTCACTAGCCGGACTTGTATTGGAAATAGCAGGTGAATTTCCTCAAGAGCAAGAAGCTGTGGTGAGCGGTGACTTTACATTTATTACACTAGCAATTAATAAAAATAGAATAGACAAAGTGAAAGTGGTGATTAGAAAAAATTAATAATCTATTTTTCTTGGTTTCTTTATCAGTAAAACTAGAGCAGAATTCAGTTGATTAAAATTTTAAAACTAAGGCATTACAATGCAAAATAGATATTCAGTTTTAATGAAGCTACTTAAAAAAATGCTGATTCCATTGGTTGTCGGCCTCTTCTTGGCTTCATGCAATTCGCCTTACGTATCAAAAAAAAGAGGATATTTTAATATTGAGTTACCTAAGCATGCCTATAGAAAATTTGATCTAAAGGATTTCCCATATAGTTTCGAATATCCTGTTTATGCGGAAATTATAAAGGATAGTACCTATTTTGATGTCACTCCTGAAAATCCGTATTGGATTAATATTGATTTCGCTCAGTTTCACAGTAAAATATTTTTAAGTTACAAAGCGATTGGCGGTAACGCAAAGTATAAAATCAAAAAAGCAGATGGGAGCTATTCAGATTCTACCGCAATCAATATATATGACAAATTGGTTAATGATGCGTACACCTTGACTAACAAAAACAATGTAGTCTCTAATTCAATTAGTGATAGTCTCTTTAAGACAAATAATGGAATAGGCGGAGTGTTTTTTAAGGTAGGGGGTAACGCTGCAACTGCTAAACAATTTTTTCTTACCGACACGGGCCATCATTTTCTTAGAGGAGCTTTGTATTTTGATGTTGCTCCTAATGTAGACTCCCTGAAGCCGATCCATGATTTTATTCAAATAGACATTAATCATATGCTACAAACTTTTAGATGGAAGAAATAATAAAATTTTGTGAAGCAATTATTAAAATTAAATAGACAGGCAATTTTTTAAATTCCTTTTAGTTGTTTGTCAGTACTTTTGCAATTGATATGATAGTAATAGATAACAAGCTAGTTAGTGATGAAATTATTGAAGAACAATTCGTTTGCGACCTTAATAAATGTAAAGGAGGCTGTTGCGTAGATGGAGATGCGGGCGCCCCACTTAGTAAAGAAGAATTAAAGCATTTAGATGAAGTGTATGATGCGGTTCTTCCCTATCTTGATGAAGAAAATAAAAAAGAATTGGTTAAGCAAGGGAAGTATGTTTATGATAAAGAATTTGGCTGGGTTACTCCCACTATTGAAAGTAAAGTTTGTGTGTATGGTATGACTGATACAAAAGGAATTGTTAAATGTTGCATTTATCAAGCGTATAATGATGGAAAAGTGAATTGGAAAAAACCAATTAGCTGTCACCTTTTTCCAATCAGGGTTAAATTAAGCAAGAACAAAGTAACTGAATATGTCAACTACGAGCCTAGGGAAGACCTTTGTAGTGCAGCTTGTACATTGGGAAAAAAATTAAAAGTACCGGTTTATGTTTTTTTAAAGGATGCTTTAGTTAGAAAATATGGAACTGAATTTTATGAAACTTTAGATGCAACTGCAAAGCATGTAAAGGCTGGGTCTTAATATTATTAAATAATTTTTATATCAACGTGTTGAAAATGAAAAAAAATATTGTTTTATTTGGTAAGCTATCCATTGTTTTTTTATTACTCTCTTTTACTTCTTGCTCGGTTAATAGAGCTAAAGTTGATAATAGTTTGGGGAAATATTTTGAGGAGAATAAAGTAGAGGGTTGTTTTACTCTTTTGAATAATTCAGATGGCAAAGTGACTGTTTATAATATGGCATTAGATACCGCTAGGTTTTCACCTGCTTCTACTTTTAAAATTGTCAATGCATTGATTGGTTTGGAAATTGGAAAAATTGCTGATGAAAAAATGGTGATAAAATGGGATGGAGTTACCCGTGAACCAAGCTCTTGGAATAGTGATTTGACAATGGAAGAGGCCTTTAAAGTAAGTTCAGAACCCTATTTTAAAGAAGTAGCTAGACAAATTGGAAAAGCCACCATGCAGCAATGGCTAGACAGTCTTCATTATGGAAATATGACAATAGGTGAACAGGTGGATAGCTTTTGGGTGGATCAAAGTCTACAGATTTCGCCAGATGAACAACTAGGATTAATGAAGCGTTTATATTTTGATCAATTACCTTTTCAAAAAAGAACTCAACAGATTGTGAGGGATGTGATGAAACAGGAGGAAAATACTTTGTATTCTCTTTCGTATAAAACAGGATGGAATAGTGATCAACAAGGTAACCATATTGGATGGGTCATTGGCTGGATTGAAGAAAATAGACATCCTTACTTTTTTGTAACACTTGTAAAAGCGAAAGATAAAAATATTGACATCAATAAAGTTCGCTTGGAGATCACGAAGGGAATCTTAAAGCAGTTAGGATTTTTTGAAGGGAAGATGTAAGTCAAAATAAATTTTCCGATAAGGGTTATTATAGCGGTACAATTTAAAAAGTTGACTTAAAAAACTTGTATAAGGCAATTAAAAAAACTTTCTTTGATTCAGTTCCAACATATCGAATATTTGATCGGGTTGCTAGCTTTGCCAATAATCATTGGTTTATATATTTTCGTAATTCGCTGGAAGAAAAAAACAATTAGTAAAATTGGAGATCCTACATTAGTTACTCAACTCATCCAGGAGTATAGTTCCCAAAAATTCCGCCTAAAATTTGTACTGTTTTCTGTTGCATTCACGATAGGGGTGATTGCTTTGGCAAATCCGCGATTACCCATTGGTAATACGAAGGTTAATCGAAGCGGAATAGATATAATGATTGCACTAGATGTAAGTAAGAGCATGCTTGCGCAAGATATAAAGCCGGATAGATTAGAAAGAGCGAAGCAGGTTTTGTCAAAATTAATTGATCAATTAGGGGATGATCGAATTGGGATTGTAGTATTTGCTGGCCGGGCATATTTGCAAATGCCCCTCACCACAGACCATGCGGCTGCTAAAATGTATTTATCTTCTGCTACCCCTGAAGTAGTGCCTACTCAAGGAACCGTTATAGGCGATGCCCTGAAAATGTGTTATAATTCCTTTAATGCAAAAGAAAAAAAATTCAAATCTATCATCCTAGTGAGTGATGGAGAGGATCATGATGAAAAGGCAATTGCGTTGGCAAAGGCAATCGCAAGTGAAGGTGTAATGATTCATACGATAGGTATTGGCTCACCCGAAGGTTCGATTATTTTAGATACCGAAACCAACTCACCTAAAAAAGATGTAGCGGGTAATCCAGTGGTTACAAAATTGAATGAAGCAGAATTGAAAAGTATAGCGCTTAATGGGAAAGGGGTTTATCAATTATATTCTAGCACGGATGGCATTGTTAGCGAATTGCTATCGCAGTTAAATGCAATGGAGCAAAAACCAATTACTGAAAAATCCATGATGAATTATCAATATTTTTTTCATTTTTTATTGGCCATCGTATTTTTATTATTGGTGGTTGATTTTTTTATTACAGAGGTTAAATCAGTCCCAAAATTTAAACTTCTTCATTTACTTCAAAAGACTCGCGCTCCCTTTTTGTTGTTCATTATATTGTTAATCTCATTTAAAGCTACTGCACAAAATGCTGAAGGTCTTATTAAAAAAGGAAATGAGGCGTATAACCAAAAGCAGTATGACCTAGCTCAAGAGAATTATAAAAAAGCACTTAATAAGAATCCAATTAATACAAAGGCTCAATATAATTTAGGCAATGCTTTGTATAGAAACAAAAAGTCTGATGATGCGGTGAATGCTTATGATATAACTATTCAAAATAGCAAGTTACCCGCTGAAAAACAAGGTGCCTTTTATAACAAGGGGGTAGTGCTGCAGCATTCAAAAAAACTTCCTGAGTGTATTGCTGCTTATAAAGACGCGCTTCGATTAAATCCAGCAGACGAGGATGCAAGAATTAATCTACAGCAGGCATTACAGCAGCAGCAACAGGATCAAAAAGAGAATAAACAGCAGGATAAAAAAAATCAAAAAGAAGACCAGAAAAAGGATCCAAAGCAGCCTAAGGAAAATAAAGAGCAAAATGATACTCCTCAAAAGCAGCCTTCTAAGATGACGCAAAAAGAAGCAGAGGAAAAATTGAAAGCTTTATCGGAGCAGGAGAAAAAATTGCAAGACAAGTTGAAGAAAGTAGGTGCAGCATCACCGGAAAAACCAGAGAAAGACTGGTAATTGAATGGTGTTGAAACAGTTAATTATTGCAAAAAGCCGAACCGAATTTCATTAAATAATTATCTTGAACAATAAATGCCTAGTGGATTTTAGTAAAATAAATGGCTCCGTGGTCAACAAGCCCTCTATTTTTGTTGTTATTTTGAAGTAATTTTAAACTTATGCAACTGTATTGTGAATCAATGACGGATTACAAACGTCTAAAGACTAGAGAAGTAAAAATAGGAAATCTCTTATTGGGTAACAACCATCCTATACGTGTTCAGACGATGACTACTACGGATACGATGGATACGATCGCCACAGTAGAGCAAACTATTCGTTGTATTGAAGCAGGTGCTGAATTAGTTCGCATTACCGCTCCTTCTAAAAAAGAGGCTGAAAATTTATTACATATTAAGAATGAATTACAAAAACGTGGTTACAATGTACCCTTAATTGCAGATATTCATTTTACTCCTAATGCAGCTGAAATTGCTGCTACTATTGTTGAGAAGGTGAGGGTTAACCCGGGCAATTATGTAGACAAGAAAAAATTTGAGCAAATCGATTATACCGATGCTGAATATGCTGAAGAGATTGAAAGAATAAGGGATCGATTTACCCCGTTGGTAAAGATCTGTAAAGAGCACGGCACTGCCATGAGAATAGGAACGAATCATGGTTCGCTAAGCGATCGAATCATGAGTCGCTATGGAGATACTGCCATGGGTATGGTAGAAAGTGCTATGGAATTTTTAAGAATAGCTAGGGGAGAAGATTTTCATAATATTATATTGAGTATGAAAAGTAGTAATCCGCTGGTGATGGTGCAAGCCTATCGTCTTTTGGTAAGTCATATGACGGATGAGTTTGGAGAATGCTATCCATTGCACCTAGGTGTTACTGAAGCAGGTGATGGTGAAGATGGAAGAATTAAATCGGCTATAGGAATTGGTACTTTATTGGAGGATGGAATTGGAGATACTATCAGAGTGAGTCTTACAGAAGATCCAGAATTGGAAATTCCGGTTTGCAGAGATATTGTGAAACGATATTCTCAAAAGCGTTTAAACGTTACTGATATAAAACAGATTCCTACAATTGAAAAGCTTCCATTTTCACCTTTTGAATATAAAAGAAGGGAAACTTTTACAGTAAATAATCTGGGGGGAAAACAAGTCCCTGTGGTAATTGCTGATCTAAGTAAAATAGAAAAAATTACGCCTGCTCATTTACAAAGTGTAGGCTATACTTATGACGAGAACTCAGATAAATGGGCTATCAGTGACATGGCAGCTGACTATATTTTTACCGGTAATCAACTACTTGATTTCGCCTTGCCAGGAACTGTTAAAGTAATTGTATATCCCGCTACTTGGCAATTGGCTGAGGACAAGAATACTTATTTTCCAATATTCGAAGATAGTGGCTATGTGGTAGCTAAGTCAACATCAGAAGTACTCAATTTTGTGATGATTGATTGTTTTAGTGATGATACAACTATTAATGACTTTACTTTTTTAGAGGATTTGGCAAATGACCCAAAAGTTGTTTTTTGTCTTCATTCAAAAAATGTACTCGCTATGCAATCGGTGAGAAGGATGATTGTAGAAATGATGAATCGCGGCATTAACAATCCGGTTGTTTTATTTACGGATAGTAACTGGGCTACCGCTGATGAACACCTCATTCATTTTGCTACAGAAACTGGCGCATTATTTTTAGAGGGAATGGGAGATGGTATCTGCTTGGGAATGTCATCGGGCACTTATGGTATTGCAGCTAATATTGCAGTAAGTGGAAGAAATTATATTGCAAACGCCTCGGTTGAACAATTTATCAATAATACTTGCTTCTCTATTTTGCAAGCTACAAGAACTAGGATTTCAAAAACTGAATATATTAGTTGTCCAAGTTGCGGCAGAACGCTTTTTGAATTGCAGGAAACGACTGCAAAAATCAGAAGTGTTACGAATCATTTGAAAGGAGTTAAAATAGCTATCATGGGTTGTATTGTGAATGGTCCAGGTGAGATGGCAGATGCAGATTTTGGTTATGTAGGAAGTGGTGTTGGAAAAATCACCTTGTACAGAGGTAAAGAAGTAGTTAAAAGAAATGTAGATAGAGCTATTGCAGTAGATGAATTAATTAATTTATTGAAAGAAAGTAATGCATGGGTTGAAGCCCCAGTTAATTTAAAATAGTTTTTCCTGAATAGTATTTCGAAGGTGTTGGAATTGTTCAGTCAATGTAAAGTATGCAAACAGATTTTCTAGTTATCGGTAGTGGTATTGCAGGTTTAACTTATGCTTTAAAGGTTGCCAATGCTTGTCCAGATAAGACCATTACGATTGTTACCAAAACTCAAAGCGATGAAACCAATACAAAGTATGCCCAAGGAGGTATTGCGGCTGTAATGGATTTCGATAAGGATAGTTTTAATAAACATATTGAAGATACACTGATTGCGGGTGATGGTTTATGCAATAAAGAAATAGTGGAAATAGTAGTAAAGGAAGGCGTTGAAAGGATTCAGGAAATTATAGAATGGGGCGCCAAGTTTGATAAAGATAAAGAGGGTGGATTTTCTTTGGGAAGAGAAGGTGGGCATAGTGAATTTAGAATATTACATCACAAGGATGTAACAGGAAAGGAAATGGAAAGGGCTTTACTAGAAGCCATTAGTAGACGGCCAAATATTCAAATGCTGAGTCATTGTTTTGTGTTGGATATTATTACTCAACATCATGTTGGTTTCCTGGTGACCAAATCAACCCCCGATATTGAATGTTATGGTGTTTATGTTTTGAATTTAAACACGCAGAAAATAGAAAAAATTTCATCTGCGCTAACATTATTAGCTACTGGAGGAAATGGTCAGGTATATCGAACAACTACCAATCCAGCAATAGCTACAGGTGACGGAGTGGCGATGGTTTATAGGGCAAAGGGAAGAATTGAAAATATGGAATTTATTCAATTTCATCCTACTGCATTATATGAACCTGGCGTAAGAGGACATAGTTTTTTAATTACTGAAGCAGTGAGAGGGGATGGAGGTATTTTACGGAATCATGAGGGAGATGCATTTATGGTGCGTTATGATGAGCGAAAGGATTTGGCACCAAGAGATATTGTAGCAAGAGCGATTGATAATGAAATGAAGATTAATGGCACTGAGCATGTGTATTTGGATTGTAGGCATTTCAGCAAAGAAAAATTTATAGAACACTTTCCTAATATTTATGAAAAATGTTTAAGCATTGGAATAGATATTCAGCAACATATGATACCCGTAGCACCTGCTGCTCATTATAGTTGTGGAGGAATTAAAACAGATGAGTGGGGTAGAACGTCTATTAAAAATTTGTATGCGGCGGGTGAATGTGCGTCGACAGGTTTACATGGAGCAAATCGTTTGGCAAGTAATTCCTTGTTAGAGGCAATGGTTTTTGCTCATCGAGCCTATCAGCAAAGTGTGGTGGCTATTGCTGAAGCAACGCAAACTACCTCTTCTTCTATTAGTAATTATTTGAAGGTTGGCTTGGATGAAATTCCTAATTGGAAATCTGAGGGAACTAATGTGCCTAAGGAGATGATTCTTATTACTCAAAGTGTAAAGGAATTAAAATTATTAATGAGTGATTATGTAGGGATTGTAAGAAATAATGAGCGCTTATATCGTGCTATGAAAAGGATTGATCTACTCTATGAAGAGACAGAGGCATTGTACGAAAAAACATCCGTTTCTCCTCAGTTGTGTGAACTTCGAAATATGATTACTGTTGCCTATTTAATCGTGAAGTGTGCCGATTTTAGACAAGAAAGTAGAGGGTTACATTTTAATACGGA
>Ga0222712_10007511_pt1 | contig 10500 bp, 26 predicted proteins | sample C33_657DmetaG_FD_165043 | JGI IMG/M metagenome (GOLD analysis project Ga0222712, IMG submission 165043) | Estuarine water microbial communities from San Francisco Bay, California, United States - C33_657D | ecosystem: Environmental > Aquatic > Marine > Unclassified | place: USA: California...
CGTCTATCTTTTCTGACAATACAAAGATAAGGATAATTATTGAATATACAAAATTATTTATGAATAAAATCAAATTAATTTTTAATATATACTGTATGAAAAATTTATTAATATTTGAAGACTTTAATGAAGTTCTTTTATTGGAAAAGAATATTCCAACTAATTCAAGCCTTTGGTCTCAATGTAAAGCCGCAGCAAAAGCAAAGTATGATGTTTGGCCATCAGCATATGCTTGTGGATTTGCTGCAAAGAAGTACAAGGCAGCAGGTGGTAAATGGAAAAAACAAAAAAAATCTAAGAAATAAATGGAACATTTATTATTATTCGAACAGTTTATATTAGAAGAAAAAAAACCTAAAGGTGGACTTGATAAATGGTTCAAGGAAAAGTGGGTTGATATATCTAAAACTAATGCTGATGGTTCACATCCTCCTTGTGGTAGAGATGATGCTGATAAAGGCGCTTATCCAAAATGTAGAAAAGTAAGAGTAGCTGCTAGAATGACCGATAAAGAAAAAAAGAACTCAACTGCTAGAAAAAGAAGAGTTGAGAAAAAAGGAACTAAAGGTTCAGGTAGAAAGCCAAACTACTCTAAATAAACATATGAATTATTTATTATCTTTTTTAAGTTTTAGTTTAAATGAAGAGACAGATCCAAAAGTAGGAACTGGTAAGAAACCAAAAGGTTCTTCAAGAAGACTTTATACAGATGAGAATCCTAAAGACACGGTAAGTGTTAAGTTTAGAACAAAAGAAGATATTGTAGAAACTATAAACTCTAGTTCATTCAAGTCTAAGTCTCATAAGAGACAATCTCAGATATTAAACTTGATTGAACAAAGAGTAAGAGTTGCTCTAAGTAGATCTAAAGATCCAGAAACTAAGAGTAGATTAAAAAGAGCACATGATTATATTAAGACTAAGTGCGAAAAGTCTAAAGAGAAAACAAAAAGAATGAATGAGAATTAATTCTTTATGATATAAAGTATTTCTCGTAAAGACTTTTTAAGGTTTCTAACTTATCTTTTGCGTTAGCATAAGCTTCTATCCATCTGTCATGCTCAGCTAATAAATCAGAGTGTTCTCCAATTGCTGCTAGGTTTCCATTGCTAAAGTATAAGTCTAAGTTAGCTTTAGCTTCTTCCATTTGAGATTCATATCTCAATTTAATTGCTTTGTAATAACCTTTGTTTAAGGTTGAACCGTTTTCTAAATTCATATTTTTTATTTTATATCTTTTTGAATATCTTTTTCTACTCTTTTTAAGTAGGATTCTCTTTTTTCTTGAGTAACAAATGGTACACTCCAAAACTGTCTTGTTTTAGTTTTGAACCAGCCAAATACAAATGAATAAACTCCCATTACTAATCTCAATTTAACTGAGTTAAGATATAGTGTTTGAACTGGCAGGGCTGGTGCGCCATGTGTTAAATACGTTCTAACCTTTTTATTACTTAATAAAGGTTTTGGATAACCATATATTTTAGTTAGTGGTACAAAGTTGTATGCGAAACCAGGTGTAAAAACCTCATCAAAAAATGTTTCCATTTTTGGAGTTAATCTAAACCACCAAACTGGAGATACGATATAGATTCTATCTGACCAAGTAACTGATTCTTTATAAGATTTGACTAAATCAGATTTAGAACTAGTGAAATCATCATCGTATAAATCTATTACCCTAATTGATTCGTTTGCTTCTTGTAGGGTTTTATGGATTGTTTTATATATACCGTTAAAACAAAAAGAATCACGTTTTGGGTGTGCTATTATTATTAGGTTATTCATTTACTTCTTTAGCTTTTACCATGTTTTTAATTGATTGTGATTGGATTTCAGATGGTAAATCACATCCTTCACTACCAAGATTTGGATAGTTATTTTTTTTTGATTCCTTTGATGAATTGTAAATATTCCAAACTGTGAAATACATATAGGTGGCGAATATCGAACCTCCTACTATAAAAAATGTTATACTCATGATTTTCTACGTTGACGGATTGCTAATGCGAATAATAATATTGTACCAGGCCAATGTGCTGAGTACTGTGCTTCTGCTGTGTGACCAGCAAGTCCTAGACCAATTGAATAAAGCATACAAATAAATGCTAGGATTATTGGATACCAGTTGTTAATGAATTTCATTACTTTCATATTTTTAGTTTTATTTAATAGGCAAAGATAAGTATAATTATTTAATATACAAAATTCTGTAGCGTTTTTCTGTAAAATAAAAAACCCACTCATAAAGTGGGTTTGATTTTTAGTTTTCTAATAGTAAACGTTTAACTCAGTACTTTATCAATATTAGCTTCTCTTACTTTGGCCTTAACCCAAGAAGGATCGTTCTCTAAATCTGATTCAGTCATTCCTAACTGGTTCATAATCGTTTTCAACAAATACTCTTCGTTTTCGTAACGGTAACTTGGGCGTGATTCCATTGATTCACCCATATCAATTCTACTCATAATTTATATTTTATTTATTGTTTATACTTATTTAATTCCTAATTGTTTTAATTTAGACTCTCTTAAAGGTTGCTTATGTAGTTCTAAGTTACTCTCCGGCACCCAATGATTGACTAACTCTATTTCATCACTATCTAATAGATACCAAGTCACATCTTTATTATTCAAACTTGATTCGCCTGTATCAGTTACATAACCGTGATATGGAGTATCAATCTCTTGTAAATGGTCACCTATCTTAAACTTCATTATTTAATTTCTAATACGTTATCAATCTTAGCGTCTCTAACATCTGCTAGTTCTACATAATAGATAATAGCAGAGTGTGATCTAACTGTGCTATATTGACCAGCAGCAACACACGTTGAGTATTCTGTTTTAATAATCTGTCGAACATCAATTTTTTGTAAAAAATCATTAACTGCGTTTTCTAATGTGTGAGCATAATCCTCATAGAATATCTTTACTTTAGCATTAATCATATTTTATCTTCTTAAATCTTGTTGTTAAATGATAATGGTTACAATGCGTACACTTATAAGCCACTAACTTTGAATTCTCATTAGCCCACTTCTTATTTAGATACTTAGCATTCTCAATAGCTTCATCAGAAGTAGACCAACGACTCTTTGGTTTACCATTACGACTAATACAAGTAAGTAAACCATTATCAACACATTTTATCATTTGGTTTTAGTTATCGATTATTATAATCGTAGTTTTGTAGGATTTTACCAACTTTAGATGTAAATTCATTCTTAGACATAGACTTGTATTTATCACAAGCTATTTTTAAGTTACTACCAACATTCTTTAACTTACCTGTATTGAATAGAATAGTCTTGGCATTAGCCAGTGTTAAACAAATAGAAGCTTCACTTCTATTAAATACTTGTGATATTGTAGTAATGTTTTTATCCTTAGTAATTTTTACTTCAGGAAAAAGTGTCATATAAACTAAGACAGCACATTCATCTAATGTGTATTTAGGTCCTATTTTTTTACCTTTAGTAATAGCACCTATCTTCTTAGCAGAAGGTTTGTATTTTCTTTTCTCTTGAATAGATCTTTCTAATAAAGTATTAACTTCAACTTCTTTAAGTAATGTCATATGATTATATTTAATCACAAAGATATAAATTATAATTTACAATGACAAGGATTTATGAGGATATCTAAATACTTTAGATTCATACCAACGGCATTTGTTATCATCAGAGATAACCTTATAGAATATATTTTTATTAAGAGGTTTAACCTCAACAACTTTGTAGAGTTTGTTCTCTGTTAGATTGGTTTGTTTGGCATTACATAAGACTTTCATTTGTATAGATTTTAGATTTATACAAAGTTAGAAAGTATAATCCACATACACACCAGGTAATTATACTAAAAATTAGGGTATTTGTACTAAAACTAGAACAAGTTCTATTTTTTAGATTAAATAAACCTTTTTAGTTCGCTCTTATATAAAATATATGACCGGATTTGAATTATATGCCATTTCAAAAGGGTTTAACCTTATTGCTGGTAATGGAACATACAATACTTACAATAATTGTTCTAATGGATATAAACATCCAGATGGTAGGTATTTTTCAATTGGATTATACGGATGTCCTACTAGGATAGGTATGATAACAAATGTTAAAGTAAATGGTAAGAGATTCATTGAGATACCAACAGAAGATATTTACGATGAAATCTTAAACCAATTAGATTCCAAATAAAAAACCCTCTCATTTCTGAAAGGGTTTTTTATTAATCATAAATAGTAAGTTCATATTCTTTATAATCATCAGAATCATTTAATCTTTTTACCATATAGTAAACGTGTTGACCTCTGGATGAATCGTGCCATTGGTTATCCCAATGTTTTTCTACATCACCTTCACTTAGATAATATTCTTTATCATCTATAGAGATATAAGGTTTACCTATCCACGGGTTGTAAGCTTTTACTGAATGACTTCTTACTCTTGAATTAGAGTTATTCCAATATTGAACAAAATCAACATCAACATCTAAGTCGCCTCCATTATTGCCTTCTACTCTGAATGGTAATTCAATTGCTGATCTACTGAAATAAATAGACCAGTGTGTTCTTGGATCTTTAGTTGAATCTGAACCAAGATAAACTGTTACTGCGCATCCTCTTGACATATATTTTAATTAATTTTTTGACCAGATTACATTACCATTTAATTCAATCTCACTGATTTCTACTTTATCTGGTGCTAAGGTATCATCACTTACTTTCTTTAATTGTTCACCAGTTAAGCAAGCATTCTCCATTGTAATAGTTGCCGTTTTTTGACCAACACCAATTCCATTAGGACGACAATTACTAGGAAACTTCATAATCATATTATTTGCTAATCTTGCTCTTTGTGATGGACTAAGTTGGTTAACATAAATGATAACGTATTCTGCTACATCCATACCAATTAATTTCTTTAGTTTGTTTATTAATCTCATGAGTATAATTCTTTTTTTTTATATTTATTAAAAAAGCCTACTCTTACTAATCATAATTGAACATTCTTCCAAACAACCACTGGATTGTTTTTTTCTTTCACACCAAACACAGACTTAAATGGCTTTCTAAAAACTTTTACTTTCTCACCAGTAAGACTATGCTTGAACTCTTTTACAGAAGTAATATCATCTGTACCAAAAGCAAATAAAGGTTTAAACCGTTTATCAATAGTACCGGCTTTAGTAATACGATTAATCTGATAACAAAAGTTATTAGAGTCTTTTATACCAGCATAGAATCGTGTCATTACCAATCTACGTTTAGTATCAACTTTGGGTGTAAAGGATTTATAACTCATATATTATTTATTAAAGTGTTCTGAGAAATCAAAGTCTGTTACTAAGACTTTATATTTAAGTGAACCAATCCCATTATCAGTTACAACCCAGATTAAAGGTTTGATATTATCAACATAAGCTTTAATATCATCTGGGATATAAAAGTAGGATCTTTCAAGTGATTCAATGTATTTAGATTTAACATCATCTATTTGTACATAGTAGTTTGATCCTTCTACGAATTCATTGACTGACTTAGTACAGGTATAAAGTTCCATCGAACCATTATCAATAAGGTCATTAATCTTAATATCTTCTTCAATATTAATTTGTTCTCTAAGATCCGCAATCTGTGCCTTATATTCTATAAGTAATTCTTTATTATCTACTAAGTCGATATCACTATCAAGTAGTCTTAACATTACTTCTTGTTTAGCATCAGGAGTCTGTGCTTCTTCAAATTCTTCTATAAATTGTTCTATGGTATAATCTACTGTCATATTATAAATATTTAATTGCTTCAGTTGTTGCTAAGACATCACATCTTTCATTCTCAGGATGTCCATTATGTCCTTTAACCCAATGAAAGGTTATATCAAAGTTATCATAAGATTTTAAGAATCTTCTCCAAAGGTCTTCGTTCTTTTTACCAGCGAAGTTTGGTTTCTTTACCCAATTGAATACCCAACCTTTCTCAATAGAATCAATTACATATTTAGAGTCAGAGTAAACCTCAACAGGATACTTTGTAGTTTTAACGGCTTCTAAGGCTTGGATAACAGCCATTAGTTCCATTCTATTATTAGTGGTAAACTTTTCACCACCAGATAGTTCTTTAGTCCTTTCATTGAATTTCATGACAACACCCCAACCACCTGGGCCGGGATTGCCTCTGGAACTACCGTCAGTGTATATTAGAAGTTTACTCATGTTACAAATATACAAAAATTATCTAACAATAAAATATAATACACCTAAAATTAGGATAAGGATAAAACCAAACTTGAATATAAGTTTAACTACTTGCCAAATCAATTGGACAACAAACATACCTAAGATAAACTCAAATAAAGAAGGTAGGAACTTCCAAGCTAAACCGATTGCTATTAAGAAAAGTAATATTGACATATATGTAGTGGTTTTAATTTAACAATACAAAGATAAGGAATGTTTGTGATATAATCAAATCTTTTTTATAAAAAAAAAGATCGACCTGCCCTTGAGTTACTCCGTGGTCTTACCCCCGCCCGTCTGTGAGATTTATAGTTGCCGCTACTACCTCATCTTGACATAACAAAGATAAGGAATGTTTTTGAATTAACCTAATTAATATATACTTTAATGAAACATATTAAAACATATAAGATATTCGAATCAGAAGATTTTGATGTAGAAGAAAATATCAAAGAGTTATTCTTAGAGTTAGAAGATGAAGGGTTTGATATTAAAGTAGAAACTAATTATTCTTCTGCTTCAAGAGATAAGGTATTCTCTTATAATGTAATGATTAAAAAGTATTGGTCTGATGAAAATGATATGTTAACTCAATACGAACTTGAAAACTATGGTCCTACATTTATATTAAGAGATGTTCTAGATAGTATTACTATGTGTAGTGGTTATCTTAAAGATAATGGATGGCATATATGGGATGTTGATGGTCTTGTCTTAAATAAGAAGGGAAGATATGAGGTTAAAGATGTTGCTTATATTGCTAATTTAGATCCTAGGATTAATTTTCAAGAAAGAGGACCTGAGCCACTATTTGATGTTGAAATGGTTAGATTAAAATTGATAATAAGAAAGAAGAAATGAAACATCTAAAGAAATATAAGTTATTTGAGGCTTCAGATGATTTTCGTAAAGAAATGGATAATCTTCAGCAAACTAGATTAGAAATGGTTGAAAGGATAAAAAAGGATTGTGCTCCTTTTTTAGAGCTATCAAAGACTTGTGAACATCCGTTGGTTTTTTTAAGAGGAACATCTTCAGATTGGTTAGATAAAAATGGTGAAAGTCTACACAGATGGGGATGCTGGAAGGTGAATCACAACTGGAATAGAAGACCAGTAGATTCTCCTAATTGGTTTCATAATGAGTTAAATAAAGAATTAGAAAGTAAATTTCATTGGCCCGTTAGAAACGGTGTATTTGCTCTTAGAAATTACTTAGTTGCTTTGAATTACTCAAAAAGATGGAATAGAGATTCTGAAGCTTTTATTATGATTCCAATTGGTGATTTTGAGTTTTGTTACTCTGAAAGATATAAAGATGTTTGGGGTGATTTGAAACAAGAAATATTAGATAATGAAGTAGATGTTAAACAAGTTGCTGATACATACACCAATGAAAACATTGAAGGAGCTGGTATTGGTAATAGATGTCATGAAGTATCATTTAAGTGTGATTCTTATTATATGTTATCTACTACTTGGGAAAATATGATATTTGATTAAAAATAAAAGAAAGAGATGAAACACATATGAAAGATACAAAAGTAACAATAAGAGCAAACGGTGGTACTTGGACCGTGAATGGTAATGATTCAAAATATACAACTATATCTGGTAATGAGTCAGTTACTTATCAAGATTCTAAATCAGGTGATGTAGATGTTTCTGGTACATTTTATAATGGAAATATCATTTTAACATTTGAGATGAATAATCCTTGGATTGGTTCACCTTGGGCTGCTGTTGGTCAAGCAATTGGCGATAGTGGTTGGAAGAATGATAGAACAGACATGGGTGAAGGTGATTCACATGTATTTTGTACCACATTTTATACTGATGATGATGAGTATAACTTTTACACAAGAGTTATTCGTTTATCAGACACAGATACAAAAAACTTTGAGGTTTATCCAGGTTGGTCAGAATAATGAAACATATAAAGACATACAAGCTATTTGAAAATATTGATACAATAATAAATGATCTTAAAGATATCTTATTAGAGTTACAAGATGAGAACTTTAACATACGAATTGCGAGTATTGATCATCATGCTGGTAAAAATGCTTTAGACATAACTATATCTAAAGATGGTGGTAATTTTGATTTCTGGACAGAAAGAAATATAGGTGAACTCACACCCTTCAAATTCATTGAGGTTAAAGAGGATCTAATAAGATTATTAGAATATGCTAATAGTGAAGGATGGTATGACTTTAACTTTGAAGTTGTCACACACTTAACGATAGGTGGACATGTAGCCATAAAAGGAAGTTCATTTAATGATGGGACACAAAAAGCTTCAGTAGAAATTAAAGACGATGAGATTATTTATCCTTATTACGATATTGAAAATAATAAAAGAGATTATAGACCAATTGGAGATGATGAGAAGATCCTTTGTGTTTATATTGGATTGTTGAAATAATATATACTTAAATGAAACATCTAAAAAAATATAACGAATCCGTTCAAGAATTCACATTCATAGACATTATTAATATCCTACAAGATATTATTGATGAAGGTTATGATGTTGTTATTTACTCTGCTACCGGTCATGCTTGGAGACCAGAAGATATTAATAAAGATACTTCTATATTTAAGTTTCATAGATATCCTAATTCTCATAAAAAAGATTTTAAGATTCAAATTAGTTTCAAGATGAGTTTAGAGTATAGTGGTCTTGTTGATTTCTTTGATGAGATGAAAGTACCTATTGCTAGATTTGAAGATGCTGGTTTTTATCTAAGATATATGGAACCAGAAGTCAATGGTGAGTCTGATCGTTATAATTGTTATGGTGTTGATTACAATTTTGAATCAGATAACTAATATATACTCTAATGAAATACCTAAGGCGATTTAACGAATCTGTTGATATTGATATAATCAAAGATATCCTTCTTGACTTAGAGGATGAAAGATTTACTATCGAGGTTAATCCTAGGTCTAGAGAATGGAGATACAATGCTTATACAGAGATAATTATTAAAAGAAGTGTATCTGGTCACAATGGTGGTTTAATGGGATTTGAATTTATCTGGAGAGATATTAAAGATACTATATTTAGATTAATGGATTATTATTACTCAGAGAATGATAAACCTGAAATCAATAATAATAAGATAGTATTAAGTAATAAAGAGAAAATGGCAATTAAAGACCTTTATACTAATTCACCATTTAGAATGTTTGGTTACATTAGAAATGGATTTGCGGCATCAGATAGAATGGTTGAGTTTGGTATTGGTTTTACTAGTGAAGAAGATTTTAATAATGCTCAAGATAATTCTATAGGTGATTACACCATATTTGAGAAAATAAAGATATTAATTAAAAGATGAGATACTTAAAACGATTTAACGAGTCTAAATTAGACCAATCAATTATAGATGATTGTAAAGATATTCTTTTAGAGTTAGAAGATAAAGGTTTTAGGACTAATATTAGTTCTTATTTCAGTAGTGGTGTTAGTATAGGTAAAGACCATAATAAGAATTGGATAACCTTTTTCTTTAGTAGAAAATCGGATTTTGATTATTCAGATATAGAAGATGTGGTTGAAAGATTAAAATCATTCTTATCTGAATTTGGATTAAAGATTGATTGGATGAGTCCAAAAGAAAGAAGTGAACAAAGACCTACAATTAGTAGTACGGTTGTTATGAATCCAATGACATTTACACCAGATAGGGTTACAACTAGATGTGAATTACATTTTAATTAAATATGATAAAAAAAAGGCTTTGTGTAGCTCATTACAATGAAGATTTATCTTGGTTAGATAACATTAACTCTGATGTTGATATTTTTGTTTATCATAAAAAAGATGACGATAGTTTACAATATAATGATAAAGTCATCATTGATTCTAATAACTTTATATTAAAAAATGTTGGTAGAGAAAGCCATACTTATCTAAAACATATTATAGATAATTATGATAATTTATATGATTTGGAATATTTCTCACAGGGATTCCCAAAAGAGTATGACTTTGTTGATGTTGTTAATAATGACAATGTTCAAGAATATAAACAATATTCATCTTGGCCCCAAACTATTTTTTCATATGATGCCAATATAGTTGAGAATATGAGAGTACCTAATACCAGAAACATATGGTATGATTTATTTGATTATGACCCACCTAAAGAAACTATTATAATTCCTCACGCTTTTATTAAATTAGATAAAAGAACTATCTTAATTCATAAAAAAGAAGTTTATGAGAAATGTTTAGATTACTTTAAGGATGG
>Ga0222712_10007512_pt1 | contig 10500 bp, 17 predicted proteins | sample C33_657DmetaG_FD_165043 | JGI IMG/M metagenome (GOLD analysis project Ga0222712, IMG submission 165043) | Estuarine water microbial communities from San Francisco Bay, California, United States - C33_657D | ecosystem: Environmental > Aquatic > Marine > Unclassified | place: USA: California...
CCTGTAGCTCCTGCTCCTCTTCAGCAGCAACAACCAAACACAGTTATTGTTTTAACAGACGGCGTTGAGCAAGAAGATGATTTTCAAACAAAGCTCGGTAAAAGTTTTCTTTCTGGCTATTTGAATGAAGCTTTTGCACCTGCAGCATCTGGTGAAAGCAGCGCAGCTAAAATGAGTCAAGGACTGTTTAAAACCATGCTGGGCAGCATTTCAGGTACCACAGCATCTCCTGGCTATTTTGCTCAAAGGAAGGCGTAACACATGGCGGGCATCACATTTGCAGGAACTGTTGCAAAAGCTGGTGAGGACATTCTCCCCACCACAGGTCCGCATCTTGATGTCCGCGTTCTTAAAGACGGTCAGTACATTGACCCTGCCACCTGGCGTTCTGGCTTGCAACGTCTAAAGGTCGGCAAAGGCAAGACTCCTTTGTATCAGGAAAAGGGCGGCCAATTTACGCCGTCCTTTCCAATCACATCCGGTTACGGACCACGGACGGCACCAACCAAAGGCGCATCGACAGATCACAAAGGAATTGATTTTGGTGTTGCTGGCGGCGAGCAACTTTTTTGGGAAGGCGCCGGTACCTTCAAGCCTGGCAAAGGCTATGGCAGTATCATGACCCCAGAGGGTTATGAGGTTCGGCTGCTCCATACAAAAGGTGGACAGGAAACAACTGTTCCCGGTCAGCCAACTGTTGCACAGCAGCCAGTGCAGACAGTTCAACTTCAGCCCAACATCACCATCATTGATGCACGCGGTAAAAAACAAGAGCCCAAAAGTTTTCTTGAGAGTTACCGTGATCAGTTGATGTCAAATGCAATTGGTCTTGGTTACTCCAGCCCACAAAGAGCGTCTTCTTTTATTGATCCATTTTCTTTGGTCAAAGAGATGACTGAACAACAATCAATGAATTATTTCGCATAATGGCTTATACAAAACCTGAGCTCAGAGAGCGCCTCAAAAATCAAATTAAAGCTGGCTCTAAAGGAGGGAAACCAGGTCAATGGAGTGCAGTTAAGGCGTTACTTTTGGCTAAAGAATACAAAAAACGTGGAGGGGGTTATGCCGGAGGTAAATCAGAAAAACAAGAATCTTTAAAACGTTGGAGTGGTCAAAATTGGATGACGCGTCAAGAGTATGAAAAGAAAAACAAGTAGAACTAAAATTTAATTAAACACGAGATAACGATGGGCATCCCCGGCTTCTCCGATACAATCTTTAATACAGGCACAGCTTTAACCGCACCGGGAGATGGCAACGTCGTTCAGGTTGCCGAGAATGATCTGTTTTCTACCAAGGCATACACATTGATTGTCAAGGTTGCAACAATTAACACCAACGTCATTGTTCGCCTGGACGGCAGCATTGACGGCACAGAATACGCACCCATCATTGGTGCTACTACAATTACAGCCAACGGCAACCATGTCATCAGCGTGGGCGATCGGCCCGTGAAGTTCATCAAGCCCGTGTGGGTTTCAGAGTCCGGCGGCACCGCTGCTGTTGTAACCTTCTATGTGGCAGCCGCGTAAGATGGAGACTAAAGCAAAGATTCTGTTAAACAAAACAGCAACGGCTGTTGGTGATTCGTGCCCCCGTGCAACGACCGACATTGAAGACAACATCAAAAACCGCAACTGGACCATCAAAAACTTTGCTTATGGTCCGCTAAATCCAGATGTTCCCGACCCCGGCTTTTGGGAGAAGAAAGCCGAGACTTGGAACAGCGATGTAGAGACGGTTCAATCTGCACGTTGTTGTAACTGTGCTGCTTTTGATCAGTCCGACAAGATACTGGACTGCATTATCCAGGGCATCAACGAAAAAGAATTGGCTGATCCCTGGGATGTTCAAGAGCGTGCCAACCTTGGTTATTGCCAACTCTTCAAATTTAAATGTGCGGCTGCACGAACCTGTGATGCATGGCTCTATGGTGGACCTATTACGGATTCATAATTCATGGGTCACAGGCTCAAAGAAATTAAACCGGAGTCGCTTGTAACACATCAGGAGTGCCGAGATTTAATTGATGCTGCAATTCGCCGTCACAACCGAAATGCTGGTTTGATCAGCATGGTTGTTGGTTGGTTTGTTTTAGGATTGTTTGCAGATGGTGTATTAAGACTGACTGGATCAATTCCACCATTGCTCCCCTGGTTAAAAATTACATTGAACTGACATGGCAGATAAAGCAATTGAACCCGGACAAAAAGGAACAGAGCGTTATCTGCCAGAGGCGGCCTGGGCAAAGCTTTCGCCAGAGGAGCGCAAAAGAACCGACGAAAAGAAACAACGTGAGTCCAGAGAAGGTAAACAATTTGTTGCCAACACAGATCGCGCCAAGAAAGCACGCCGCGCAGTCGAACTGGCCAGTCGGCGTAAGGCACAGTAAAATTAAAAGATTGGGTCAATATTAATGGGCAACACAAAATCAGGGGATGTTCCAGGCAGCAATGCCGACATTAATGAAGGCATTGTTCGCTCCATGGCAGAGAAACTTGCCGGTCCTGGCACAGCCATCGGACGCTCCATACAGGCAGCCCCTGGTGGTAAAGACCTGCAAAAACGGTTTGCTGGAGACATTAATTTACCCGGCTTCTTTGGAAGCAAAGATGAGCAGACTGGAACCACAGGATCTAGCTACATCTCAGAGGGTGTTAAACCAGTTACCAAGAGCCTGCGCGGCAAGTACCTGGGCCAGGGCGCAAGCAGCCTTGATGTAGTTGACGAAACAGAAGCATAAAAGTTCTAGAATGGATACAAAGGTTTTTTAATTATGGCCAGCGGCAAGATGCCACCAGCACTGCTTGAGCACTTCAAGAAGAAGGCGGAGCAGCAAGGTGATAAAGATCCTTCTCGTAACAAAGAAGAGGCAAACTCCAATCGCAAGGAAGCTTTAGCGAAGGCCCGCGCTAAACTAGAGGAAAAGAACAAGCGTGGCCGTGACAAAGAAAAAGAAGCTGGTCAAAAAGGCGCTTAAGACTCCTGAGCTGTACACGCAAGCTGAGCTGGAGTATTTCAAGCTTTGGCTTGCCTGCAGAAAGAAGCATAAAAAAGTTGATAATCTAAAATAAAGGCACGCACAAACCTTCAAACAACAGGTACCATCTAGGTACAGGGAGTCAGTCAATTGTCCTCGTCCAGTTCGAACAAAATGCCCGCAATGGTAGATCGTCCGGCGACGACATCTACCCTTCTTACTGTTGCCTCGGGCCAACTGTTTGCCACCAGCCTGGTGCCGACAGCTGTTGGTAACGCCACCAAAGTCTTTGATGTTGACTCCGCTCTGACTGACACCTCGATCAGTGGAGCTTACGTTGACGAGATCTGGCTGCGTTACAGCAAGAACAACAACATCTTTATCGACGCCGCCACCGCTGGCGCTGGAACCTATTCCCAGTCTGGTACGACAACGGTTACGGTGACCCTGGCAAACCACAACCTCAAGGTTGGTCAAGAGGTTTACCTGGATTACACCAGTGGTACGGCCGTTGATGAGACGGCCACCGTCACTGCCATTACATCCACAACCTTCACGATCACCAGCGCAGGCACCCTGACCACCTCGGGCAACGTCAGCGTGTATGCTCCGACTGACATCTGCTTTTACCTGGTCAGCACTGGTACGATTACAAACACCAACCAGTTCTTCCCTTTGTTTGTCGCCAGCATCCCAAGCACCGTTGGCAACCAGGAGTACAGCCTGACCCTCAAAGAGATCCTTCCGCTGATCAACCACCCGGTGGTCCAAGCCGGTAGTAACTTCACCTCTGCAAACAATGAGGTTGCAGCCAAGCATCGCGGCTTGATGCTTCAGCGTGGACAAGCAATCTATGCTGCCGTTAGCGGCACCTCTGCTTTGACCAACGGTTTTTACGTCAACGTACAAGCTGGCTACTATTGATGTGAATCATGCCGCGTAAACGATCTAGTTTTGGCGGCAGTTTTGATAGCAATCTTGTTGGTGGATTCAGCGACGCAATCGAGAAAAAGCCGACGCGTTATGAACTAGGGGTTGATGATAATCCTTTTAAGTTCACGCCAAAAGATTTCAAAACCACCAGCCGCATTCGTTACTACGACCACGACTCAACTTGGGTCAGGTGGCGTCGTGGCTATGAGCTGTACTGTTTAACACAAACTCTCTTTAGCTCAAAAGCCACAGGACGTAACACCCGTGGCGATTTCAGGATGTACTGCGCCTTCCAGCAGTTCCCTGGAGTCTTCATCCCGGCGCGGATGTTCATGTTCCCCAGCACCAACAATGAGATTGGGGAGCAAATGGTAGGCGTGCGCGATGCAAATAGTTTTAATTTTTACAATTTTGGTTTGCCGATTGAAGCTGTTCGTTATTTAAAAGAAGAACAAACGGGAACTTATTCACAATCTGGAACTGCGTTAACGGTTACAGTAGAATCTCACGGATATAAAACAGGAGATAGTCTGTATTTAAATCCAACATCAGGAGCAGCGACACCAGAAACATTAACAATTACAGTTACAAATGCAAATGTTTTTACAGCAACAGCTTCTGCAGCTATTACAACAACAGGCAATATAAAAGTTCAAAAAGTTACAACGTTTTCTGATCCTGATTGGGTGCAGCAACGGGTCCGAATTCGCTTTATTCCTACACCCGTTACATTCTTTGGTGGGGAAAGATTAGCAGATCGGGTTTATGAACGCGACCCTGGTTTATTTTCTACTTATGTCAGAGTAGGAACGACTGTAACTGTTACATGCTCATCTGCACACGGCCTTTCCACTGGCAACGAAGTTTTTCTTGCGGTTTTAAGTGGAGCGGCACAGACAGGTTTGTACAAAATTACAGTTATTAATGCAACACGATTTACTGTACAAAACTACACATCAGGACCTTCTGGTGGAACACTAATTGTTAACCGAAGGTTGCGTGGCTATAACTATGAAAATTATGTTGGCTATACCGTTACGGGAACGGATTTAAATACAAATGAAATTTTATTTCAACGTGACGATAGCTATGGAGCTGTCACAACAAACAATAGAACAGATGTTGTCGTGCCAGCACCGCGTGGGTTCCAAGTGGGCCGGTACCTAACAACAGAAATCCGCTATCAATGCACCTGCACCGACTTCATGCGGCGGGAAAACTATGATCTCTACGAGGAGGCAAGCAAACGCCGCATTCCTCGGACCCCCATCACCTCCGTTGTGGAAGGCACACGGATTGACCGGGATGGAAATGTTGTCAATACAAAAGATGATGTTGGTGTGTTTACAGATCTTCTGTACATCTCAATTAATAATTTCTATCAACTTCCCACCTATGAAGACACGGCTGATTACACTTACAACAATTTGATGTACTACCAGATGCGGTGGTGCAAACACATCTACGCCGCAATGTGGTCAATCTTTCACGATGAAGGAAATGATCCCATTGACATCAATGCCACCTACGTTCAATCCGGTGGTCCAAACATCACGATTACGGCTCCAAACCACGGCCTAGGTGCCAACACCAGAATCGAGCTGGACATCACTAGCGGTAACGTCACCACGGGCGAATACATCATTACCCAGGTGGTCGATGCCAACACCTTCTTGGTGGTCTCGCCCATCAGCCTGACCACCTCTGGCTATTGCGTTGTCCGCAACCTGCGTAACCACGAGTACGTCAAGGCTTGGCTGTATGAGCCAAATGATCAGCCGATTGGTGATGCACTCGATAAGTTCTATGAACGTTTTGATAAAGAATTCTCAGCCGTTCGTGAGCAACTTGAGCGCATGAAGATGATGGGTTATGGTATGCCTTGGTCTGGATCAAAATCAATCACAGGGAACAGGAACCAACCAACCCAGGTTGGGGACTTTGACCCTCAGCTGGTGACCATGATGGCGACGAACACCATTCGCCGCGATGCCAATGGTCAACTGAGCCGAGATGGCACTCCGCTTAACACGGCGGCGATGACGTTGTACATGATGCAGAAGCTCATTAATATCCCTATTGATTTGATTGATGATGCCAAATTTGGCATGCTTGATCAGCCATTGACGGACTACAGCAGTGATTTCCGCTTTGCTGAGATTGATTGTGGGACTTATAGAAACGGCGTACCGACGCGTGCAACAACAGAAACTTTGGATTGTGGTATTTATTTAAACGGCATAAGAACTGCGCCACCTTTTGTTAACATTGATTGTGGCGTGTACATCACCAACTAATGACGACTCAGATCCTACGGCTGCGCTCCAGCCTCCTTTACGACAGGCCATTTGCCAACCGTCTTGGCATCGGTGAGTTCGCCGTTAATTACAACGCCACTGAGCCTGGCATCTATTTTGCCAACAATGCCGGCACCCCTGCACTGATCAAGGTTGGCCCAATTCATGTTGGCAGTACCCAACCCAATGCTGCCCCGGCAGGCCAAACTGGATTATGTAAGGGCGAAAGCTGGCTTGATCAGTCCAGCACGCAGATTTTTAAAATTCACGACGGCACCAACTTCCAAACGCCAAAGGCTGTCGCTTCCACATCAGCATCCGGTTTTCCCATCAACCCGATTGATGGGCAGCTCCATTACGACAAATCAGTGCCAGCTCTGTACATCTACAACAGCACAACAACCAGCTGGGTTGCTGTTTAACCTTTGCTGTTGATCATGTATTCCCAGATGCGATCTAGCTTTTGGTGAACAGCCTGCATCTCTCTTAGAAAGTCTTGCTTAAGAACATAGTGGTGAACCATGTTGTTTTCAAGAGTGTTGACATCCTCTTCCAACCTTTGGAAGCGGCGATCCAGCTTATCGTTGAAACCATTTAAAGACTTACCAAGACCAAAGAAGGCTGCAATTCCTGCGCTGATTGCAGCTAAAACAGTTTCAGGCGACACGTTTTATAGGACTTTTTTCTAATTCTAAGGTACTAGAATATAGTCAACGAGGAAAATAAATGTCAACCGGTTACGAACCCAATATAGAAGGTGCGATTACCGTGTTGGTCGATCTGATGACGGCCAACGGGTTTACCATGACCCGTCAACCTTATGAGCCCAATTACAGGGGCTTGGTTGATGCCATCATTGATCTCAAAGAAGGTTTCCCGGTCTTTGCTCCTTCCCGAGTTGGTTTTGATGCCACCACATTTGAAGCTGTAACCGATGGAGCAGCTCTTTACATGCGTGTCAGCGACGGCAAAGTTGGGCTTGCTCAAGCCGATGGGACTGCCGATGAAGCTTTGGTTGTAGGCTTTGCCGATTCGGCTGCAGCTTCTGGCGACACCGTTAAAGTACTGGTTGCAGGTATTAAAACAATGCCATCGGCTGTGGATGCCGGCGATGTTTACTTTTTAAGCACAACTGCGGGTGCAATATCAACCACACCCCCTTCTGTTGCTGGCCAATATGTGACGCGGGTTGGAGAAGGTGCTACAGCTACAGATTTTAGTATTCAACTAGAGCCGCCTATTCGCTTATCCTGATGGCTGGCGTTAGTAATTACGAGCCTTACGCTCCCAATAATCAGGGTTTAACGGAAGCTCTGATTGACCTCAAATCAACAATGGCTGGTAAGACTGTTTATTCAGTCGCCGGATTCCAAGCCCTTGCGTTTGAGGCAGTTTCTCAGGGGCAAGCTCTTTATTCCCGCTCTAGTGATGGAAAAGTAGGTTTAGCAGTTGCCAATGATACGTTTGACAAAGCAAACGTTGTAGGTTTTGCACAAACATCGAAATTAGCTGGTGAGACAGTCCGTGTTTTAATCGTCGGAATTCTGTCTACAACTGGGTTGGACGCAGGTGATATTTACTATTTATCTGCAGCATCAGCCGGTGCGATTACAACAACTCCCCCAAGCTCTGCAGGTCACTACATTACAAGGGTTGGGGAAGCAGCTAGTAGTACTGAGTTAATTGTTCAATTAGAGCCACCAGTTCGACTCGGTTGAAGACGGTAGCTTTGGTAGGATGGTTACAACAAGCGGTTCAATGTTGCTCTGCTACGTGAGCCAGAGAGACAAACAAAATGGCAACTAGAAAGGCAATTTGTCTGGTTAGCGGTTTATTTGAGGAGGTCAATACTCCTACCGATAAGCTGGATTTTGCTGGCAACTCTACAACTGATTTAACAGAGGGCACCAATCTTTACTACACCAATGCCCGAGCCCGTCAGGCGATCAGCGTCACAGATTCTGGTGGCGACGGTTCTTTAAGTTACAACAACACAACAGGCGTCATTACTTACACTGGTCCATCTGCCAGCGAAGTTCGGGCTCATTTCACTGCTGCCAATAGTGGAACAGGTTTTGGCAGCCTGAGCTACAGCAGTCTTACCGGAACGTTTACTTACAGCGTTGTTACCGCTGCGAACATTCGCCAGCAAATTTCTGTTACCGATTCTGGCGGTGACGGATCTTTAAGTTATGACAACTCCACTGGTGTCATCACTTACACCGGACCGTCTGCAAGCGAAGTTCGCTCCAAGTTCAGTGTTGCCGTTGGATCTGGCCTTACTTACAACAGCACCACCGGCGAATTTGGCACCAGTGCTATTCCAAACTCACAGCTGCAAAATAGCAGCATCACGTTTGGCAGCACTTCAGTAGCACTAGGCTCGACAGTTACTGCCCTCTCGATTACAAGTTACACTGCCTCCACTTTTGTAAATGTAGGTGCTGGAGTTGGTTCGGCCAATAGCATCAACATTGAACCTGGGCAGATTATTTTTGAAGGTGATGCAGATGGCAATGAAACATCGCTGCAGGTTTCAAACCCGACTGCAGATCGCACCATCACATTTCCTGATGCAACCGGTACAGTTGCTCTGCTGACCAGTCTTTCAGTTGCTGCTGGCTCCGGTCTGACGTACAACAGCAGCACCGGGGAGTTTGGAACCAGTGCGATTCCCAACAGCCAACTGCAGAACAGTTCAATCACTGTTGGTAGCACTGCAATTGCCCTGGGCAGCAGCTCAACAACGCTGACAGGTCTGACCTCGGTTACATCGACAGGAATCACCACAAACGACAGTGGTTTCCGGATCCGCAATACAGCTGATACAACCAAGCAAATCGCCTTTAGTGCAGCAAGCATCAGCGGCTCAACAACCAGGACCCTTACTGTTCCCAACGCTGATGGAACTCTGGTTTTAGCTGCCTTAGCTAACGACTTTACAGGTGCGAACACGTTCACCAATACAACCGGACAAACATTCAGGCGGGCCGCAACTCAAGATGGATTCATTATCCAAGGCCGAGCAGGCGGTACTAGTAGCAACTCAGTAACATTTACTACAGCGTCATTAACCGGTAACCGTACAGTAACGTTCCCGGATTTAACTGGTACTGTTCTTCTTGATACTTCTACAATCCCAGCAACTTTCTCGGATGCGACGTTCCGGGTTCAAGATAATGGTGATGCAACCAAGCAGCTGGCGTTTGAGTGCTCTGGCATCAGCACAGCTACCACAAGAACGATGACCGTTCCAAATGAAAATGGAACGATCTCAACTCAAGATTTTGCCACGGCAATCGCAATTGCATTAGGATAAGATTATGGCAACTCAAGTACAATTCCGGCGTGGCACAACAGCCGAAACGGCAACATTTACAGGTGCCATTGGTGAAGTTACTGTTGATACCGTTAAGCACACTTGCGTTGTCCATGACGCCTCTCAAGTTGGGGGTTACCCTCTCCTCCGGGAAGATGGCACTAATGCTGCTTTTTCTCTGGGCTCTCTCAGCAGTTGCGCTCTAAAATTTGCCAGTGATCCAAACACCGGACTCATTAGTCCAGGCGCGGATCAACTTGCCCTGGTGACAGGTGGTGTTGCTAGACTTACAATAGATTCATCTGGTGCAGTCACCATTCCTGGCAACGTTTCTATTACTGGTAGTTTGACGGTGACAGGGACCTTTGATTCAACTGACAACCTCGCACTTATTGTTGCTCTGAGCTGATATGGCCAATACTTTTAAGATTGACACCAAATCCAGCCTGGTCACAGATGCGGTCAGCAACTCGACGACCAACGTCTTAAGTGCAGGTGCTTCTGCCACTGTCATTCTGCTGAGCATCCTGGTCTCAAACAAGACAGGAAGCAGCGCCAACGTTGATGTTTACCTGGTAACCAATACCGGTGATGATGTTTATCTGATCCGTAACGCTCCAGTTCCTGCCGGTTCCTCCCTTGAGATCATCAGCGGCAACAAGATCATCATGGAGTCAAGCGATGTGCTGAGGGCTCGCGCCGATACAGCCACTGCTTTGGACATTGCCGTCAGCTACCTTGAGCAAACCTGATAGGAGGTCAAGATAATGGCATTAACACAGGTTGAAACAAGCGGCCTCAGTGGATCTGGTGCATCCAGTAACTCCACAACTGGTAACGTATTTTCTCAGACAGGTCCGTTTAAAAATAGAATCATCAACGGCGACATGCGGATCGACCAGCGCAATGCTGGGGCGAGTGTGACGCCGAACAACAGCTACACACTGGATCGCTGGCAGGGTCAGAAT
>Ga0222712_10007514_pt1 | contig 10496 bp, 6 predicted proteins | sample C33_657DmetaG_FD_165043 | JGI IMG/M metagenome (GOLD analysis project Ga0222712, IMG submission 165043) | Estuarine water microbial communities from San Francisco Bay, California, United States - C33_657D | ecosystem: Environmental > Aquatic > Marine > Unclassified | place: USA: California...
TGTCAGTTTTATATCGTTCAAGGGAAACCAATGATTGAAAACGAACTTCAGATGATGGAGCGCCGTTCTGGTAAGCCAATGTCGGAAGCTAAACGCAACGACTATAAAACAATTGGCGGTTCAGCTTGGTTAGATGGTGAGTATACTGTTTATGGAGAAGTGGTAGAAGGCCTTGATGTAATTGATAAAATTGCTGCTGTACCTTGTGGTCAATCTGATCGTCCTGTAACAGATGTGCGAATGAAAATGGTTTTAGTGGATAAGTAATCATGTTTGAAAAGATAAATCAACATATCGCGGAAGCAGAGGCTGCTACTCCCAATGGAAAGGAAGAGTTAGAAGCCTATCGTTTGCAGTACCTTGGAAAAAAGGGAGTGCTTACGGATTTATTTGCGATGATGAAAGAAGTGCCTGCTGAACAACGTAAGGAGTTTGGACAGCTGGTTAATAAATTAAAAAACGTTGCAGAAGAAAAGGTAAATGCTATTCGTGAGCAACTCGAAAATCAAGTTGATGCCAATACGGTAGCACTTGATTTAACATTACCTGGAGTTCCTCAGGAAACAGGCGCTATGCATCCAATTAGCATTGTGCGTAATGAAATCAATAGAATATTTTCACGCATAGGCTTTACCGTTAGTGACGGACCAGAAGTGGAGGATGATTGGCATAACTTCTCTGCTTTGAACTTCCCGCCTGAGCATCCAGCGCGTGATATGCAGGATACATTTTTTATTAATTTGAATCCGAATGAAGAGCATTACTTCGGACAACTTGCCTTACGTACCCATACTTCATCAGTTCAGATTCGTGTGCTCGATAATCAAGAGCCACCTGTAAGAACAATTTGCCCGGGACGTGTTTACCGTAATGAAGCAATAAGTGCTCGTGCGCATTGTTTCTTTCATCAGGTAGAGGGATTTTATATTGATAAAGGAGTTTCGTTTGCCGATTTAAAACAAACGCTTTTGTATTTCGCACAAGAGATGTTTGGTAGTGAAACTAAAATTCGTTTACGTCCCTCATACTTCCCATTTACAGAGCCTTCTGCTGAAATGGATATCAGTTGTTCATTATGTAAAGGCGATGGATGTAATGTTTGTAAGCACACAGGATGGGTGGAGATTTTAGGATGCGGAATGATTGATCCTGCAGTACTCGAAAATTGCAATATCGATTCAACTATTTATACTGGATTTGCCTTCGGGATGGGAATAGAACGTATCACGATGTTGAAATACGGAGTGAAAGATTTACGTCTGTTTTCAGAAAACGACTTACGCTTTTTGAAGCAATTCAGAGGAGTAGTTTAAATCAGAAAGTTGTTTAAAATATAAAACCCCGGCCTTATTAGAGTCGGGGTTTGTTTTTATAATGGAATTTCTATTATGCTTCTTCTAAGTGAAATTCGTAGGTTTCCATAATTGGATTAGCCAACAATTGCTTGCAAGCTGTTTCTACTTTTTCTGATGCAACTTCTTTCGACGCAGCTTCAACTTCTAATGAAATTCTTTTGCCAATACGCACATTGTCGATTTCATTCAAGTTTAAATTCTTCATTCCTGCAGAAACCGCTCTTCCTTGAGGGTCTAATAATGCCTTTTGCGGCATAACATTGATGTGGGCAATAAATTTCATAATTCGATTTTTTTATCAGGTGGAAATATTGTCGACAAAATTACATAATAGCAAAGAATTAAAGGGAGTGCAGCGTGTTTTAAAATTATTAACATCAGCAAGCTGCCTATTAATAAAAAGTAAATCTCTTTGGCTGCCTTAAACGACCACGACTTCACTTTTAAGGAAATCATTGGAATATCCGCCAGCATTAAATACGATGTAATCATAGCGTAAGCAATCAGCAGCGCTGGATTATGTACATACTTTCCAAAGGCAGGATTGTCATAAGCAATGAAAGGAACTCCCACCGTTACCAATGCATTCAAGGGTGTTGGAACACCTATGAAATAATTTTCCTGGCGTGTATCAATATTGAATTTTGCAAGACGATAGCAAGAGGCCAATGTTACGCTAAACATAAAATAGGGCATATATGCGGGAGATGTCGACTCCAAACTTAACTCACTTAAGCTAAGCATCGATCCTGAAAACAGATGAAAAAGGGTAAGTCCTGGAACAACTCCAAAGGTGACCATATCTGCTAAAGAGTCGAGCTGTTTGCCCATCTCTGAACTTGATTTTACTAACCTTGCTACAAATCCATCGAAGAAGTCAAGTATACCTGCAAGAAGTACCATTATTGCGGATAATTCCATATCACCGTTCATGATTGCAACAATTGCGATGCAACCACATAATAGGTTGCCAAGGGTCATGGCATTGGGTAAATGTTTAATCATAATGCAAATGTAAATTTATCTAACGATATATTGTTTACAACCTTTTTTTTTTAACTTTAAACTTATCCTTGTATTCTACAAATTTGTATACGGATTATTCACGGCCGACGTAATTTATTGTTTCGTTTTCCGTTGTAGTAAATTAAATTATCGCTAATGACTTCAATAAAAAAAGCAGTGTTTGTTCTTGTCGGATTAATCATCCCAGGAATGACATTTTCACAGGTTAAATACAGTAACGAATTTTTATCGATTGGCGTGGGTGCCCGCGGTCTTGCACTCGGTGGTGCGCAATCGGCAGTAGTTGGTGATGCCAGTGCTGGCTTCTGGAATCCTGCAGGCTTAGTAAAAGTGAAAAGCAATTTGCAATTGTTTGTGATGCACAATGAATATTTCGGTGGCATTGGTAAATATGATTACGCTTCATTTGCCGCTCCTATTGATGCAACAAGAACGATCGGTGCTTCTTTTATTCGTTTTGCTATTGATGATATTATTGATTCAACCGATTTGATTGATAAAGATGGTAATATTGATTACGATCGATTAAAAACTTTTTCTTCTGCTGATTATGCGTTTTTATTTTCGTATGCACAAACTTTAAAAGTGAAAGGACTTTCAGCAGGTGGAAATGTGAAAGTGATTCACAGAAAGGTAGGTGACTTTGCAAATGCGTGGGGCTTTGGATTAGATGCCGGATTACAGTATGAGCATGACCGTTGGAATTTTGGATTGATGGGAAAAGACATTACATCTACTTTCAATGCATGGTCGTATAATACAGAATCGTTACAAGATGTTTTTGCTCAAACAGGAAATGAAATTCCACAGAACGGCCTTGAAGTAACACTTCCTAAATTGATTGGCGGTGTTTCCTATAAGTTTAATATTTCAAAGAAGGTAACGGCTACGCCTATGGTCGATTTGGATTTTACCTTTGATGGAAAAAGAAATGTGCCTATTAAATCAGACGTAGTTAGTATCGATCCAAAAGGTGGATTAGAATTAGCTTACGATGATTTTATTTTCTTGCGTGGAGGAGTAGCGAATATTCAAACCGTTCAAAATATTGATGCATCCACTTCTACGATTGCACAGCCTAGTATTGGAGCGGGAATTAAAATTAAAAATGTAACTATCGATTACGCCTTAACGAACTTTACTGGCGCCGCAGGTACGTTGTATTCCAATATTTTCTCTTTAAAATTGAATTTTATCAGAAAAACTAGTCCAACCACTACTAAAACGCAATAAGGATGAAGAAATTTTTACTGCTTTTGGGATTTACTTTTTTTGTTAGCTATGGGTTCTCTCAAACTTATGGCAACGAATGGATATCTTTCATTAATGGACAGCCTTATTCAAGCCAGCAGTATTTTCGAATTGGCGTTTGGAAAGATGGTGTTTACCGATTAACCTATAACGATCTTCAAAATTCAAGTGTGCCCGTTAATGCGTGGTTTAGTCCTGATCGTTACCAATTATTTCATCGCGGTAAAGAACAATTTATTCGTGTATTAGATAATGACCAAAATGGAATTTTTAATAATGGTGATTTTATCGAGTTTGTAGGAAATAAAAATGATGGTGCCTTTGATGCACAGGTATATGATACCATCACTTCTCATCCTAATCCGTATCAGAGTTTGTTTAATGATACGGCTGCGTATTACCTGACATACAATTTGAATTCGACTGCAAATCGCAGGATGAAAATTGAAAATGATCAAAATTTTTCTGCTTATCCAACAGCATCGTTGTTAAGAGTTACAGAGGTAAAAATAGCTGCTCAAGATTATAATATTGGTGATAGAGATGCAAATTCTATTGCTGATAATTCATATACACAAGGTGAAGGTTTTTACTTTAATAAAGTTAGCTTCAATCAAAATGCGAGTGTTGATTTTATAATTAATAAATCCAATAATTCTGTCAATGTTCCTGAAGTGGAAATGGTGCAAATGGGTGCCAATGCATTATCACATCCTTATAGTGTTTTAGTAAATGGGACAACTATTACAAGTAATGCAATTTATGGTTATACGCTGAATAAAGATGTTTTGCCTGTTTCTATTTTTCCTACCAGCGGAAATTTAAATGTTAAGTTGCAGCCATTAGCTGATGCAGCAAATCCGTTTAACGCTAATTACATGAATCTGGGTTATGTAAAAATAACTTATGATCGCACTACTGATTTTTCTGGAGAGGCTTTCCCAGGGGAATATTATTTAGATCAAAACAATAGTAAGTACGTTGTTAATTTTTCTAATGTTAATTCAAATAATCCATTGCTGTATGTTGTCGATAATGATACCGTACACTTAGTAACAATTAATACAACTAGCGGTAATTTCAATGTGCTTATTCCTGCATATAATGGAAAAAGTAATTTGTTGTTGATGGATAATAGTCAGGTGTTTTATTCATCAGGAAATGTCACCATCGAATCAGTTAATAAAGATCCTAATCCGAATACGTATGCTCGCTTTACAAACTTTAAAGTTATGGGTGCAACATCTGATTTTTTAATTGTTTCTCATCGTGCTTTATGGACAGGTGCTAATGCATATGCAGCGTATAGAAATACGAAAGGGTATTCATCATTGTTGGTGGATGTAAACGAATTATATGATCAATTTGCTTGGGGTATCCGTCAGCATCCTCAATCGATACGCAGTTTTTCCGATTACATGATTGATAACGCAGCTGGCTATCCGAAGTATCTGTTGTTTTTAGGTAAGGGGATTATGCTTCCAGATGCTCGTTCGGGAGTTGGTCATAGTTTAAACTTTGTTCCTACATGGGGAGAGCCGTCGTCTGATCAGTTGTTCACATCAAAATTAAATTCCAATAAATTTATTCCAGAACTTGCTACCGGAAGAATAGCTGCAACAAGCAATGATGATGTTACCGCTTACTTGAATAAATTAATCGAGTTCGAGAGTAATCAGTTACAACCTCCTTCGTTATGGATGAAAAATGTATTGCATTTTGGTGGTGGAACTGATTTAAACGAACAGAATGTATTAGCTGCAAAACTGAGTGCGTATGCGCAAGTTGTTCAAGATACTTTATTTGGTGGTAAGGTTTATACATTTTTGAAAAACTCAAGCGCTCCAATTCAAATTAATCAAAGTCAGTATTTACAATCGTTGATTGATTCAGGTTCTACGATGATGACATTTTACGGCCACGCAGCAGGAACTTCATTCGATATTAGTACTGATGCTCCTGAGAATTATAATAACAAAGGAAAGTATCCATTAGTGCTTGCACAGAGTTGTTATGTTGGAGATATTTTCACTACTTCCAAATTGTTGAATGAACGTTTTGTATTAACTCCTGATAAAGCAGCAATTGGATTTGTGGCTGTGCCTGACAAAGGAATTATTGAAGAGTTAGATGCTTACTCTACAGAGTTGCATCAACAATTATTTCGTTTGAATTATGGTAAGAGTGTTTGTGAGTCGATGAATAAAACCATCAATACATTGATGAATGCTAATCCAGGATACAAAAATGTTTGCATGAGTATGACAATGCATGGCGATCCTGCGATTAATTTAAACTCATATGATTTGCCAGATTATTCTATTGATAATTCATCCATCATTTTTGATCCACAGGTTGTAACTACAGAACTTGATTCCTTTAATGTGAAAGTAGCCATTACTAATCTTGGCAAGAATACTTCAGAAAGTATGCGTATGTTGGTTAGCCGACGTATGCCCGATGGCGTTAGTAAGCGTGATACTATTGTTATCGTTCCTTATATCTCTTACATTGATACTATTTCTGTTAAATTACCTGTCGATTTTAGAGAAGGTCCAGGCCTAAATACTTTTGAAGTAACAGTAGATGCGTTCAATGAAGTACAAGAAATTAACGAGTCGTCAAATAATTTTGCATCGGTAACACTTCAAATAACTAGTACTGATATTAATCCTGTTTTCCCTTCTGAATTTGCGATTATACCAAATGATACGGTAACCTTAAAAGCCACTACAGCCAATTTATTTTCTAATCCTAAAAATTACGTTTTCGAAATCGATACGTCCGCAGTATTTAATAGTCCTGCGAAATTAAGTACAGTTATCTCGAATGTTTATGGTGTTGTCAGTTGGACCGTTCCGCAGGCACTAACGGATAATCAAGTTTACTATTGGCGAGTTGCGAATGATTCCATACAAAATGTAGATACGGCTATTGCCAATAAATTTCAATGGAAATACAGTTCGTTTATTTACAAGCAAGGAATTACAGGATGGTCACAGGCCGATTATCCGCAGTTTCAGAAAGATGAATTGACAAATATTATTCGCCAAAATGCTATTCGCTATTTCGAATTTATTAATTCACAATATGCGCTTGCTATTACGCATTCAGGAACTCGTCCTTCTTATGAAATCAATGGTATTAATATCGACTATGGTGGTTGTAATTATGCACCTCAGATTGCTATTGCTGTATTAGATTCAATCGACTTTGAACATCCATGGCAGACAGATTCATGCATTCGTTATTTTGGAAATTATAACTATTTTAATTGTGCAACTCGTATAGGATGTAATCGTTATCGTCCTGATAAATTTTTCTTGTTTAATACTGCCTATCCTGCACAAACAGATAGTTTGGTGGATATGATTTTAAATGATGTTCCCAATGGTAATTATATTTTAAGCTGGACAGTTTTTGATGTTCCATTTGATACACTAACTGTACTGAAAAATGGTTTTGCAGCTTTAGGTTCGACGCAGTACGCAAGCCTTACTTCGCAGGATAAATATATCTTCTTTATGAAGAAAGGAGATCCATCTACGGAGCAGTTTCAGAAAGGAACATATCCAGTTGATGATTTACGGATAGACTATACGTTACAACGTGATTGGGACAAAGGGTTTTATACTTCTACGAAAGTTGGTCCAGCTGCATCATGGTCTACGGTTCATTGGGATTTTGCATCTACCGAATCAAGTACATCTCCTGATTCAGTGATGTTAAGTGTAATTGGAATTAATGCAGTTGGACAAGAATTTACATTGTTGTCAGGCGTGCAACAAAACACTAAAGATTTTTCTATATCAAACATCGATGCTTCAATCTATCCATACTTAAAATTAAAATTGTATGCGCAAGATGGAACCAACAGAACTCCGCCACAGCTTACTAAATGGCAAGTGTATTACGATCCAGTTCCAGAAGGGACAATTAATCCAACATACTTTACTTTCAATTCAGATACAGTTCAAGAAGGACAAAATGTAAGTTTGAAAATTGCATTTGAAAATATCAGTACTGTTGATATGGATTCGTTGTTAGTTGATTATTATTTGTTCAATCAGCAAAATGTGCGTTTCGATTTAGCAACCGTTCGTTTACCTCGTAATCTTCCTGCTGGTGATACAATCATGACAGGCATTACCTTTAACTCTCGCGATTTAGTAGGTGCTAATACGTTGTGGGTAGAAGTAAATCCTCGTAACGATCAACCAGAGCAATATCATTTTAACAATTTGACAAGCATTCGTTTTAATGTTAATCGCGATATAACAAATCCATTGTTGGATGTTACGTTTGATGGTTCTCATATTTTGAATGGGGATATTATTTCTGCAAAGCCTACTATTAACATTCAATTGCTGGATGAAAATAAATTCATTGCATTGAATGATACCAATAATTTTAGAGTGTCGATTACTGACCCTGATGGATTAGTTCGTTTTGTGCCTTTTGAAATAGCATCCAGTGCAAATACAGAACAACAATTATTACAATGGATTCCTGCAAGTCTTCCGAAGAATAGTTTCAATATTATTTATCAGCCTACATTATTGAAAGATGGCATGTATACTTTAAACGTGCAGGCAACCGATGAATCTGGAAATCAAAGTGGATTAAATGATTATAAAATTCAGTTCGAAGTCGTAAATAAGAGTACTATTACGGAAGTGATTAATTATCCGAATCCATTTAGTACTTCAACTCGTTTTGTATTTACGTTAACAGGTAGTGAAGTGCCTGATGACTTCCGCATTCGCATTATGACCGTGAGTGGCAAAATTGTACGTGAAATTAGTAGAGCAGAAATAGGGGATATCCATATCGGTAGAAATATAACGGATTTTGCATGGGATGGAAAAGATCAGTTTGGTGATCAGTTAGCAAATGGCGTATACCTGTATAATGTTATCACTGGAATGAACGGAGCAGAAATTGAAAAGCGCGAAACTACTGCTGATCAATATTTCAAAAAGGGTTGGGGTAAAATGTATTTAATGCGATAATAAATCATGAAAAAATTATTTTTAGTTCTAGCCATTCTTGCAATAATTATTTCTTGTAAAAAAGAAGAGACACCAACGAGTGTTAATCCTTCTCCAAAATTGATTATCAAAATTGAATTAGATTCAACATTAGCTCGCTTAGGAAATAATGGTTTGCCAGTTGCAATGCCAACAGGGCATGCAGGACAAAATCCTTTGTTCTCAAAAATAGCTGCGCATTATTTAGAATTTAGTCAGAATGCCTACACCATGATTGGTGCTGGTGATGTTTTGTACCACGCCGAAGAAACAACACAAGGTGGTGCAACAGCTATTGATTTTTCTAAATCGAAATTGATTACACCAGGACAAACATTTTTAGAATTACCCTTGTCTGATTTAAGTGCTGGTACTTACAATTATGCACGCATGTCGTTATCTTATCAAAATTATGATGTACAATTTTATTTTGGTGGAATGCCATTTACTGGTCGTGTGGCAAGTTTTGTTGGATATAATACATATGTCGGTAGTTATAAAATTAAGGATTCAACAGTGAATGTGAATGCTAATAAATTACAAGGGTATTGGGGCGTTGAAACTATGTATAATGTAACTACTGGGCAAAGTCCTGCGGGTGCGACTACAGTTCCTAATCCTATTTTTAATACTTCGCCAATTCCTGCTGGCTCTTGTTTGGTAACAGGTCAATTTAATTCGCCTTTAATCATTACTGGGTCAGAGACGAGCGATGTTACAGTAACCATGAAATTATCCATCAATAAGAGTTTTGAATGGATTGATATTAATGGAAATGGGAAGTGGGATGTGGATGTAGCAGGGGAAACCGTGGTTGACATGGGTCTGAGAGGATTGTTTCCTACACATAATCAATAGCATTCTTGTTAGGCAGCTTTTGTTCTTAATTGGTTTTGCCTATATTTGAAATACTTAAAAGCCAAACTATACACAATGATTAATCGATTAAAAGCACTATTATTAGCTGCTGTTATTGCTGTACCGACAATTTCATTCGGTCAGGACTGGGTTACGAAAATGAATGACCCAAATGTGAACTTTTTTGAAGTTCAAAATTCGTTTAATAAGTATGCTGCAAAGAAAGATCGCGAATTAGAGCGCGAAAGAAAAAGAGCATCTAAAAGAAAAGGAGAGCCTCTTTCAGAAGAAGAGTCAGAAATTCCTGGATACTTCCAATACAAGCGTTGGGAACATTTCATGACTCCTCGTGTCTCATCAACTGGTGAGCGTTTCGATCCGGCAACTGCTTATCGCGAGATGGAGCGTTATAACCAACAACATGGAGTTTTTAATTCTGGTAATTGGACTATACTAGGACCTGTTTCTGCAGTTCCATCTAATGGTGGTAATGCAGGCCGTTTGAATTTTGTTCGATTTGATCCTACTAACAATAATATCATTTACGTTGGATCTCCTGCTGGAGGTTTGTGGAAGTCGACTGATGGAGGAAATACATGGGCGACAAATACCGATCGTATTGCACAGGTGATTGGATGTACTGATATTGCTATTGATCCAACTAACACAGATATCATGTACCTTGCAACAGGTGATGGTGATGCTGGTGATACGTACTCCGTAGGTGTTTTAAAATCCGTTGATGGCGGTGCTACCTGGCAACCAACAGGATTATCATACTATATGGCAAACTATCGTCAGATTAGTAAAATCCTGATTGACCCAACAAATACGAATACGATTCTTGTTGCTACTTCTGCTGGTGTTTACAGAAGTACAGATGCTGGAGTAACATTTACGGTGACACAAACAGGTTCATTTAAAGACATGGAATTTAAGCCAGGTGACCCCAATACAGTTTACGTTTGTGGTTCTG
>Ga0222712_10007515_pt1 | contig 10496 bp, 9 predicted proteins | sample C33_657DmetaG_FD_165043 | JGI IMG/M metagenome (GOLD analysis project Ga0222712, IMG submission 165043) | Estuarine water microbial communities from San Francisco Bay, California, United States - C33_657D | ecosystem: Environmental > Aquatic > Marine > Unclassified | place: USA: California...
AAACCTTTCTCTGCGGATTGTCGGTGTACTTCTGATCAACGCCCTGCTAATCGTTCCTGCGGCAACCGCCATGAATTTGAGCAAAAACTTACGGCAAATGTTTTGGCTAACCCTAGCTATCAGCTTGGCCACTTCCATATTGGGGCTTTTGCTCAGCTGGGAATGTTCAACCGCTGGTTACCCGTTGGGAACTTCCGGCGCCATTGTCCTTTTAAATGTGACCCTTTTCACGGGATCCCTTTTTGCCCTCCGGGAAGGCTCTCCCCAAAGGTCGTAATCACCCAAGACTGATTGGCCTCGGGGACTAACCGGACTGGAGAGCCGGTTTTAAGGGAACACCATGGAGTATTTGGAAAACTTGTCAGATAATGAGCTGTCGAGGCCGCGGATTCACAGGAAACGGATATAAGCATGGCCGATACGGAAGTCCTCCTGAAGATCAAAGACTTCTTGCTGATCTTCACCAGCATCTTTTACGAGGCACTGCCATTCATCGTCCTTGGGGCATTGATCGCCGGGCTGCTGGAGGAATTCCTTCCCGGCAGTTTGCTGGCAAGGATATTTCCAAAAAGCGCGGCCATCGGAGTTTTCGCCGGAGGGGTTTTGGGGCTGGTTTTCCCCATGTGCGAATGCGGGATCATCCCCATCATGAGGAGGCTACTCCGCAAGGGATTGCCCCTGAGCAGTTGCGTCGCCTACCTGCTCGCCGGACCGGTTATCAATCCGATCGTGCTGTTCAGCACCTTCATGGCGTTCAGCGGCATGGAGGACACCCTTTTATCCGACGGCAGGTCCCAATGGGGCGCGATTCCCATGACTTTGGCCAGGGCATTGGGTGCCTATCTGGTTGCGGTGGGGACCGGCATGATTGTCCATTTCCGGTTTGCGGATCCCGATCAAGTCCTTGCCCAAGGGTCAGGAGGCAAAAACAAAGAGGATGCGGAAGTCAAAGCGAAGGATATTTGGTCCAGGCTGGACCGCATCACCGGAGTCGCGGTTCATGATTTTCTGGATATCGCGTTTTTCCTAACCCTCGGGGCGCTACTTTCAGCTAGCATTCGCCTTTTTCTAACCCAGGATGAGATCAGCGCGCTCTCCGACACCTGGCCGATCCTTTCCATCGGCCTGATGATGTTGGTTGGATTCATCCTGTGCCTATGCAGCGAGGCCGACGCGTTCGTCGCTGCAAGTTTTGTCAAAATGATTCCGGCGGCAAAACTCAGCTTCCTTGTTTTTGGCCCCATGATGGATTTGAAGCTGCTGCTGATGTATACGCGGATTTTCAAACCGAAACTCATAATCACCATCATCGCAGCCGTTGCCATCCAAGTTTTTGCCTACATGGCAATCACCCATTTGGTGTGGTGGAACACATCCACCCAACCCGGCGCGGGCCAATCCCAAGTTGTTTTGGAGGAGAAGAAACAACCATGAGCGACCCAACAAAACCTTCCTTCTCCCTCCCCATGGCCGGTGGAGATTCCGGTCAGGTAGACCATGGGCACAGCCATGAGGGGGCCGGGCACTCAGGCCATGGGCAAGCGCAAACGGAGATTCTCATGCAGGCCATCTTGTGTGGATGCCTGGGATTGGTCGGGGTTTTCCTTTATTGGGGTAAAAAGGTTGAAATCATCCTGGCGACCAAATTCCACAACTGGCTTTTGGCTGGATCCATCACCCTGATAGTCCTCGCCCTGGCCAGGATTGTTTCGGTTTGGCGATTGACTAGCACAGGCAATGCGATCGCTGGCGGATGCTGTAACCATGCCGACCACCAGCACGACCACGAATCCTGCAATGACCCGGGACATCAACATGATCACCCCCATGGTGCACACGGGTGCGAAGAGCATGGACATTCCCACGCCTACGAACCCATCAAGGCCGTCGTGCTGATGATCCCTGTGGGCCTTTTCTTGCTCAATTTGCCGAACAGCAGCTTCGCGGCTGTGCAGGCCCTTGACCTGAACCAAGTGGAGATCAGCTCATCGATCGCGGACCGCGGGACGGAAAACAATGTGAGTTTCCTCCAATTGGAAAGGGCGGCCCAGCGCGACGAAGCCAGGCAGCTTTACGAGGGAAAAACCGTTGCCCTGGTCGGACAATTTCAAGGCAATGACGATAAAAAATTCACCCTGATACGTTTCAAAATGAACTGTTGCGCCGCCGACGCCGTCCCCCTCAAGGGGGCCATGTTCGTCGATCCGAAAGCTCCGGCAAAAATTGACCACCCGCGTTGGAACAAAAAATGGGTCAAGGTAAAGGGGCAGGTCCAGTTCATCAAAATGAAAGACGGGACATTCATCACCGCGCTTGTTTTGCGCCCCAAAGACGACAATGACCTGAACGGCGACTGGATCCAGGAAACGATTCCTGATTCCATTTACCTTCAAAACTAAGCCACCAAACGAGGTCACCAAGTGATGCGATTTTCCCTGCTTGCTTCCGGGGGTTTCAGGTTCTGGAAAACCTGGCTTTCCCTGTGCATTCTTCTTTTCCCATTCGCCTTGCTATCGGCTTGTCCCTTCTGCACCATGCAGGGTCAAACCCTCACCGGTGATGTGAACGCCGCCAGCCTGGTCCTCTACGGAACCCTGAAAAACGCGAAGCTTTTACCAGGAGGAGACGGCCTTCAGGGAACCACGGAACTGGAGATCGACGATGTCATCAAGGACCACGAAATCCGAGGTGGGAAGAAAGTCCTGACTTTGCCCCGGTACGTCCCACCCTCCAAGGACGCCCAATACAAATATCTCGTCCTTTGCGATGTCTTCAAAAACAAGATAGATCCCTACCGTGGCGTTGCGTTTCTGCCGGAAAGCAAGGTTGGGAATTATCTGAGCTCAGCGCTGCGCCTTAAGGACGCCCCAGCGAACGAAAAGCTCAAATTCTTTTTCAATTGGCTGGATAGCGCCGATCCTGAAATCGCAAACGACTCCTACAAGGAGTTCGGCAACGCGGATTACAAGGATTTCAGAGCCATGGCATCCACCCTGCCTGCCGACAAAATCGCCGGCTGGCTGAAGGACAAGGCAACACCTGGCTTTAGGCTCGGCCTTTATGCCTCGATGCTCGGCCACTGCGGTACCAAAGACCAGGCAAAAATCCTGGAGGACCTCCTGGACGACAAGGAAAAACGCCTTTCCAGTTCCATAGACGGTGTCTTGGCCTCCCTGGTCCTTTTGGACAAGGAAAAAGGCTGGAAACGGATCACAAGCACCTTGTCCAACCCAAAGGAAGAATTCATGCTGCGTTTCGCGGCACTGAAAGCGGCCCGTTTTTTCCATGATTACCGACCGGACGTTGTCCCTGTTTCCCAGACCGTTGAGGCATACAAACCGTTACTTGACCAAGGGGATATCGCCGACCTAGCCATCGAGGATCTTCGAAAATGGAAGGCATGGAACATGGCTGATCTGGTGCTTTCCATAAAATCCAAGGAAGCCGGCAAAGTAGCCATTGTTCGACGCGCCATTCTTCGATTCGCCCTACGGTGCCCAGGGACCGCAGCCAAGGCGTTTGTTGAGAACGCCCGGACTGAAGACAAAAGGTCCGTGGAAGACGCGGAGGAGTTGCTAAAGCTGGAGGAGACACCCCCTGCCCCTCCAACATCTGAAAAAAAGGTTCCCGCCAGCAAATGACAAAAACGCGTTGCAAGCACCTGCTCGTTTGCTTTCTGGTCATAATTGCCGAATTTCGGAAGGCAAACGGGTGCACTCTTTGCGCCTCCGTCAAACTTGTTTCCACCTTCCGTGAAGATTTTGCCAATCCATGGGTAAATGTCATTACCAGCGGCCGATTGGGCAAAGCCACCCTTAGTCCGGATGGGGCAGGACTGACCGAATTCACGGTTGGGCAAGTTTTTCGCAAGCCAAAGGGTTGGGCTGATGCCCAAGTGCTTGCCTTTGACAAATATCTACCGGGTGGAGAAAAGGGCCCTGACTCGGTTACCGTTCTGTTGGGAAACTGGGAAAAAAACCGACTGGTTCCGATGCGAGCCATTCGCCTTGAATCGTTTAAAAGCCTTCCAGTCATTCAAATCCAGGTCGCTCAAAAATCAACTCCAGACGCCCGCTTCCTCGTGGAGATATTCCCCCGATTGATTCTTCGGGAACCCGAATTGGCATCGGACGCCTTCATGGAATGGGCCAAAGCCGAAGATAATTTGGTGGCCGACGCAGCCAGGAAGCTTCCCCCTGACCTGGTACGCGGTCTTCTACAAGAACAAGCCAATCCTTCCGAAAGACTGGGCCTCCTGTCCTTTCTTCTGGGATGCTGTGGAAGCCCGGACAGGGACTCCACATTTTTGGATCAGGCTCTCCAATCGAAGGATCCGCGATGGAGAAACGCAAGGGACGGCCTGCTGGCAGGGTTGGTCCTCCTGAATCCCACATTGGGATGGAAAAGGGCCCTCGAGTCCCTCTCGTCTCCAATGAGACCCCTGACGGAACGGTTGGCAACACTTCGAGCCTTGAAAATGCTTCATTCAACCGGGCTGAAGGAATACCGCGAACTTGAAAGCTTGGAGATGGTGGAAACCGTTGAAAAGGCCCTTGGGCAAAAGGATTTAGCCGACATCGCGATTGATTATCTGCGAAATTGGAAACAATCGCGGCTGGAAAAGCAGGTTCTTTCAAGCTTTCCGGCCAAAGGCGAAGGGCCACTTTTATCCAGAAGCATTTTGCAATACGCCATCTCATTTCGCGAGCGCCCGACCTGCGCCGCATTCCTGGAAAAAGTAAAAAAGGATCAGCCCGAGCTGGTTCAGGAAATCGAGCAAATATACGGCCATTCCCCCTGAGCCTTTGACCAATACCCGGGACAAATCCATTTTAATGAAGGATCAAAGGCGTGGAACCGGTTTGGGCGGTACATGTCGCGGACGGCCAACTGAATTCCCAAGTATGCCTTGCGGGTTGGTTGGCAGCATGCCTGCTCCTTGGGATTGCCATTCGGGTAACCAGACCTGATGACATTCCAAGGATCGCGGTATTATCCGCGGTATTTTTTCTGGCATCGCTTCTGCATGTGCCGACCCTGATCGGGGCCCGCACTCATTTGCTGCTTACCGGGCTACTTGGAATTCTGCTGGGTTGGCAATCCCTGATCGCGATTGCCTGCGGTTTGTCGCTACAGGCGATACTTTTTTCACATGGCGGTGTTTTCAGCCTGGGGATCAACCTGCTTGTCATGGGAATACCAGCCATCATTTGTGGCCAGGTATTTCGTTTTTGGTCACAGAAGAAAATTGGAAAAGCAGGGCGGCTGACATCCACCTCCCTAAAAAGTCCGGCTTTTGCAACAGGCCTTTTTTCCGTTCTGCTGGTGTCATCCATTTACGGATTCGCCCTGCTTGTCGGGGGTTCGGCCGATTGGTGGCCCCAAATCATCGCAACCTGGATCATTCACGCCCCCCTTGCGATTCTTGAAGGGATTATTTGTGCCGGAGTCGTGGACTTCCAGGCAAAGGTCGCCCCGGAAACATTTTTTCCTGGGGCCCATCCAAAAATAATCGCTGACAGTCGGGGCGAGCCCGAAACGCATCTCAATTCGCCGGGGGAAGGAGATCAACCAGTTTGACTTCCCATTGGCCAAGGCCCACGGTGACCACAGCAACACCTTTATCGCGGTTCACACGGCTCACGGTTCCTTTTTGACCAAACTGGGGCAACAAAACCTCCTGACCAGGATGAACTGATTCACGCCATTTGTTGATAGTCATTTCCTGAATCCTGCGCCGTTCCTCCTTTTCCTGGACCCGAAGCCTTGCGTCCTCCTGCCTTTTGATTTCAACATTTGCCTCCAAGGTCGAACGGTGCAGTAATTCCTCGGTCCTTTTTTGCCGCTCCAGTTCCTTCACACGGGCCAATCCGGCCTTCTTCTTGCGCAAATTCTTCCGTGCCCTGGCAAGCAAGCGGTCGGGCAAGGCCAACGACTTGGCGATTAGAAGCGCGCAACTTTTCCCTGTTTTCCCTGAAACCAACCGGTAGGTAGGCCGAAGGGAAACCGGATCAAATTCCACCCCGGCGTTCAACATTTTCGGCTTGTGCAATGCGTATTTCTTGATGTCACCCAAATGGGTGGTCACCGCCGCAAGACACCCAAAATCGGACATCTCCGAGAGGATAGCCTGCCCCAAGGCCGCCCCTTCAGCAGGATCTGTTCCCGCCCCCATTTCATCCAAAAGTATCAGGCTTCTGGCGGTGGCCGCACTCAAGATGCGAGCCACCTGGGTCATATGGGAACTGAATGTACTGAGGGATTGCTCCAGCGACTGTTCATCACCGATATCCGCGAAAACCGAATCAAAGACGGGTAGGCAGGTCCCCTGCCCCGCCGGAACCGCCATTCCACTTTGGGCCATCAGGGAAAGGAGGCCAATGGTTTTGAGGACAACGGTTTTGCCACCGGTATTGGGGCCGGTAATCACCAAAATGTCATGCCCACCACCCAAGCCCACATCAATCGGCACAACCTGCCTCGCCGCACCACCCTGGACGGATTCCGACCCCATTTTTCCATTTCGGAAAATATGCATCAGCAACGGGTGCCTGGCGCTTTTTAGCAACAACGCATTGTCCCCAGAGCAATGCGGGACAATCATTTGGAAATCCAGGGCGTATCTGGCCTTGGATTGAATGAGATCCAATCGGGCCATTTGGCTGATGGCGTGACCAAGGGGATTAGCCACCTTGGCAACCTCTCCGGCAAGGCGCCGGAGAACCTTGCGGACTTCCCTCTCTTCCTCAACCTTGAGTAATCCCCGTTCCACACCCAGACTGGCCACACCAGCCGGCTCGATGAACAAGGTTTCCCCGCTGGCGCTTGTTCGATGAACCACCCCGGAAACCCTATGGCGGTGGTTCGAGGCAACTGGAAGCACAAAGCGATCCCCCTCCATCGAGGCGTTGGGATATCGCAACACCTTGCGGATTTCAGGGTCCTTCAGCAGTCTGGCCACCATGGCCTTGAGGCGTTCGTCTACCTCATTGATCTTGCGCCTGACCTCGGCCAAATCAGGGCTGGCCATATCCAGGACATGGGCCCGGGAGTCTATGCAACCCTGGATCGTTTTCGCGACAGGCCCCAGATCGGGAATGGTTGCGGCAAGCTCGCCGAGGCGGTGATGCTTTTCATTGAGCTTGCTCCTCCAGCGAAAAATGGCCCCGGTGACCAGCAGGACCTCCGCGATCTCGAGCAATTGACCGGCATCCAGTTGAGCCCCTATGGCGGCCCTCCTTACCAATAGCCGGACATCCTTCAGGCGCTGGACGGGTGGCCCGATATCAACGGAAACTGCATCGATCATCTCGGCCAAAAGGGCTTGTTCATTCCGGATTTGGCCAAGATCCCCCAACGGAGTCAATCCAAGGGCCAATTCCCTACCGAGGCTGCTCTCCGCGTAGGTCGCAAGCAAGTCGCGAACCTTGGGGAATTCCAAAACTTCTGCCGACCTGATGTCCATTTTCTTCCCGTCAAAAATCAGCCAATTGCAAGTGCCGAGAACGGCCACAACAATCAAGGTAGGCCATCCCGCTTTGCCTAATTCCTATTATAAAATGAATGAGCAAAGCAGTTTTCGATGTATTGGTGGCAGGTGGCGGCATTATCGGCCTAACCACAGGCCTCCAGTTGGCCCAAAGCGGGCGTTCTGTCGCCATTTTTGACCGGGGAAATTTCGGCCAGGAGGCTTCCTGGGCTGGTGCTGGTATTCTCGCCCCGCCCCAGACCTCCCCGAATGCCGGCCCGCTCGATCGCCTGCGGGCCATTTCAATCCGTGGTTTGGCATCCTTTTCCGCGGAACTCCTTGAACTTACGGGATTAGACAACGGCTACCAAGTCTGTGGCGGTCTGGAAATACCACTGGATGGGGAAACCGCCCACCCATGGTGCGACACTTTGACTGAACTTGGGATTCGTTATGAGCCCTGGTCTATTTCAGAATGCAGATCCAGGTTTTCGGCTCTCTGTGACCACTCCATAAAAGGGGTGAATTGTTTTTGGCTGCCGGATAAGGCCCAAATCAGAAATCCATGGCATATCAGCGCCCTGTTGGAACGATTAAAAGGCCTGGCAGTGTCACTTCATCCCAACGAGGCGATCGAGGAGTGGGACAAACCCTCGGAAAAATCGGGCGCCTTATCCGCCAAGTCAGGAAAGAAGACTTATCATTTCCGAAATGCAGTAATTTGCACCGGGGCCTGGACCAAAGCAATCTCGCATCATTTGGGAATAATGCTTCCCATAACCCCGGTGAAAGGGCAGATCATTCTGTATCAAGGCCGGACAGGGTTGATTCCCGGAATCGTTGAACAGGGAAAAATGTACCTTGTGCCAAGGAAAGACGGCCTCGTCCTTTGTGGTAGCACCGAGGAATATTCAGGTTTCGATAAGACTTGTAACCCGAATTCTGTTAGCCATCTCCACCATTGGGCCACTCGATTGGTTCCGGCCCTGAAGGATTGCCCGATTGTCAAAACATGGTGTGGGCTTCGCCCGGGGAGCCCGGATGGGGCCCCTTTCATAGGACCATTGCCCGAATTTCCACAAATAATGGTTGCCGCCGGGCATTTTCGTTCCGGACTTCAACTTTCATGGGGAACAGCCCATCTCATCACGGGAATGATGGGGGGAACGATTTCACCACTGGAATGGGATGCCTTTTTACCATCCCGCCCGAAAGGAGTCCTGACCAGCGTTTTCCAGAATTAACAGGCTTCAGGCGGATTCCGTTTCAAAGGGAGGCAAACATTTGGGCGATATCGTCGGCATAAGCCTCTATCACAAGGCCGATCTGACCCCGCCGCAGAATCCTTAAATCTGCTTCAACAGTCTTGTCATACCAACGCCTTAGGCTTGATTCACCCATCTTGACCGCGAGGGTCGAACTGTTTTGAAACAGTTTCCCTGTATTCTCGGCCACTCCTACCAATCCCAAGTGGTGGCGAATTATCTCTGAAATAAAGCAAGCCAGCAGGAAAAGCACCTTGCGAGCAGCCGGTCTTTGGGTAGCACCTGTTGGACCGGCGTTATCCACCCAACTTTTCCATTCGTCGGCCCATGCGCAGCAATTGAATCTGCCAGGCATCAACTGTTGGGACAGACTGTTCCACAATGTCCAAACCCCAGGTTCCGCCAGATCCAATGCCCTTCCTGGCACTCCCGCCGAAAGTTTCACCACCTCCCTTACTTTGTTGGCATCCAAGCCTCCCTTGGTCTCCAATACACGCAGGGTTTCCTCGTCGGAAAGCCGGTTAAAGTGCAAGGATTGGCACCGGGAACGAATGGTGGGCGGCAATCTCTCCGGGTTTTCACTCAGCATCGCCACCCACATCCCAGCGGGGGGCTCCTCTGATGCTTTCAAAAAACTGTTGGCAGATTCCTCATTCAGGAAGTCCACATCCTCGATCACAGTCACCTTTCGGTCGGCCAGGGAGGGCCTCAACCCGAACCATTCAATGACCTCTTCCATAAGGGCCATTTTGAATTCCTGGTCTTCCTCGGGTTTTTTGAAAAATCGTATATCAGGATGTGTACCGGCATCAAACAATTCGCAAGAACGACAGTTCCCGCATCCCGCAAATTTCACTGCCGATTGCTGGCGGTGGCAAAGCAAATACCTGGCAACCCCGCGGGCAAAGAGTGCACGCCCTATCCCAGAAGGCCCGACCAACAAACTGGTTTGGCCCAATCGCCCCCGTTCCAAAGCCTTCCGCACCACCTTGATGGGACGCGAATGCCCAATGAGGCCCACACCAAGATCTTCCATGAAATCCATGCCTAATAAGGATTTTTGTGATCCGGAGACAGTTGAATCAGACACCAAAACCCCGGATGATTTCCCTTTGAACCCTTCCTTGGACTTCAACTGGATCCCCCAGGGCGGAAATCACCTGAATCTGGCCATGGCAGTTTTCGGCCTCCTGAATGTAGCCCTGACGCACCAACCGAAAGTAATCCAGGCCCCTGGACTCCATTCGGTCGGGGCGACCTTTCAAACGCGCCAAAGCAACCTCCGCAGGCAGGTCGAGCACCAAAGTCATTTCCGGCAAAAGATCACCCGCGGCAAAACGACCAGCTTGCCACATCCGGGCCACATCCAAACCCGCCCCGTACCCCTGGTAGGCGATAGTGGACAAAAGGAACCGATCCAGGACCACGTCGTGACCACGGTTCAGGGCGGGCCGGATGATCTCGTCCACCATTTGGGCCCTGGCTGCGAAAAAAAGCGACATTTCGCATTCCCGGCTCATGGCCCCCTTATGGCCGAGCAGTAGCTGGCGCACCTGGTTTCCCAATTCTGTTGACCCGGGATCCCTTGAAAAAACAACTTTTCGCCCCAAACCTTGTAGCCAATCGACCAGCATTTCACACTGGGTGGATTTGCCGGTTCCATCCAATCCTTCCAAGCAGACAAACAGAGGAGTCAGGGGCAAATTCATCTTTCTGGTCATCCCCGGGGCTGGTCAACCAATGGAAATGGTCCGCCCAAATGG
>Ga0222712_10007516_pt1 | contig 10496 bp, 7 predicted proteins | sample C33_657DmetaG_FD_165043 | JGI IMG/M metagenome (GOLD analysis project Ga0222712, IMG submission 165043) | Estuarine water microbial communities from San Francisco Bay, California, United States - C33_657D | ecosystem: Environmental > Aquatic > Marine > Unclassified | place: USA: California...
GGCTTAGGCCGCAGGATGACAGATTATCTTGTGGCTTGGCACGGGGGAGTTGCCGGCATTCTTAAAAACTATGAACTTGTGGCACAAGGCAAGACATTCGAGGAAGCCTTCAAATTAGCTCACGGAGTAGCACTCAAAGATTTCTTCGAAGAAGTGAAGCCATACTTGGCCACACAAGGATTTGTAATCCCTTGATCTGAAAGATTCTAGTTTTTGATTAGAAATTTGTCAGATATGAGCGTGTCACGGATTATTAAAGGCACTTATTGTTTAATTCTGGCATGCGCAAACAAATAGCAGTTACTGCAGCCGTCGCCCTTATCGCCAGTTCTTTTATTGTCAGCTCTAGTCAAGCTGCGACTAAACCTGTTGTTAACCCTATTCCAATTACTCTTCCGGTTAAGCCTGTTGGAGATATTACGTTTGCAAATATTGAACAGCGTATCGCCGATGTTCCTGCAGCTGCTTACAGCGCGCTACAGAAGGTGTACACGGCTAATTCACAACCGAAAATTCCATTAACTATTTTACAGGGGCCAAATACTGTGGTTCCAACTGATGTGAAAGTGGCTTTTGGCAAGATCGCTAAGTTGTGGTCTGGTTTTCGCCAGCCTGTGACTTATCACGCGCTTGTTTATGGCTTTAAAGATAAAGCTTGGGCGCTAAAGGCTGACGCAAAAGTCCCAGTAGTAGTTGCCGATGGCGGGAGCAGAGGCCGAGCTTCTATGTCCTCAGTGATCAATCAATGTCTTGTAAACCAATGCGGAAGTGCGAATTCTGGAATTAGCGATGCAAAGGGAAGTGGCTACGGCCAATTCCAGATATCTTCGAATTACGCAAATGATCCTTATATGTTGATGGGTGGTGTTTTCGGACATGAATACACTCACTCGACTCAGGCAGCACAATTTTTGGGAAATGCAAATGTTGGAAAGCCAGTTTCAAAAGAGCGTGAGAAATATGGATTAGATAATTCACCTAGTGGTTTGTTTCAGGGAGTTCTTCCTTGTTGGATGACTGAAGGAATGGCAAATTTCAATGGAACCGCAGTCGTTGCAACTTCTTTTGATAAGTACATGGAGTGGCGAAGAGATGCACCAAAGAGCCAGCAAACTCCGGATTTCACCGATTTTACTGCGGCATCAATTCAGAATTATTTGTTAACTACCAATCCACCAAAGTGTTTACCACCAGCTGGTATCTATCTGATGGGTTACACAATCGGAGCTCTAACTGTTGAAGCGCTAGCAGCTATTGCCGGTCCTCAAGCCAGCATGGCTGTTGTAACACTGATGGGCAGAGGCCAAACTTATGACCAAGCCTTTAAGAGCGTTTATGGAATTTCTTGGGCAGAAGTAGCACCAATTCTTGCGAAAGTAGTCGCAGCAGAATTCGCGGCAACTCCTTAAATACTGCGCATCAAATAAAGATTACTTGCCGGCAAGACGCGCTTCGCGGCGCAAACGCTGCTCGGCAGGATCTGGCACTGGCACCGATGAAATCAGACGCTTGGTGTAATCCTCGCGCGGACTCTTGAGAATCTGATCACGTGAGCCAACTTCGATAAGGCGTCCGTTCTGCATTACTGCAATTCGGTGCGAAAGAATATCGACGACAGCAAGATCGTGGCTAATGAAGAGGCAGGCAAACTTTAATTTGTCTTGCAGCTCTTGTAATAGATCAAGGAATCGTGCTTGTACTGAAACATCAAGAGCCGAAGTTGGTTCATCAGCAATCAATAGATCTGGCGTGAGGGCCAATGCACGTGCAATACCTACACGTTGGCGCTGTCCACCAGAGAGTTCATGTGGGTATCGATTTCGATAAGACCTTGGAAGTTCAACGCTATCGAGTAGATCTTCAACGCGCTTATCTAGTTCGGCACCTTTTGCATCGCCGGAAAGGAAGAGTGGCTCGCCAATGCTCTCACCAATAGGTAGGCGTGGATTTAGCGAGCTAACTGGATCTTGGAAAACGATTCCAGTATGTCTGCGAATTTCTCGTAACTCTTGTGGTGTTGGTTTAGTCATATCACGACCAACAATTTCGATTTTTCCTTCAACTGTCGGCAATAAACCAATTGCAGCTCGACCAACAGTTGTCTTACCTGAACCTGATTCACCCACCAGACCAACGATTTCGCCTGGAAAAATCTCTAAGCTGAAATCTGTCACGGCGCGAAAAGCGGGAATACGCCCACTCTTTGGATATTCAATCGAGACATTTTCAAGTTTTAATACTGCTGGTTGTCCAACTAATTCAGGTGATAACTCTCTGACTGCAACTGAACCAAGTTTTGGAACGGCTGCTAGAAGTTCTTTAGTGTAAGGATGTTGCGGGCGATTAAAGATCTGATCTGCAGTTCCGTACTCAACGGTGTTGCCATCCTTCATTACCAAAATATCGTCAGATAAATCTGCCACAACTCCCATATCGTGAGTGATGAGCAAGATCGCTGAGTTAAGTTTGTCGCGAAGATTACGAATTAGATCAAGAATTTCGGCTTGTACTGTTACATCAAGTGCGGTTGTAGGTTCGTCAGCAACAAGAAGCCCTGGATCACATGCAAGTGATTGCGCAATCATTGCGCGCTGACGCTGGCCACCTGAAAGTTGGTGCGGATATTTATTAAACGAGGCTTCTGGGGTCGGAATTTCAACCATAGTAAGTAATTCAATTGCGCGAGTTTTTGCGTCGTTTGGACCCATATCGAAGTGGGTACGAAGAGTCTCAACAATTTGGAAACCGATTGTGTAAACGGGGTTAAGCGCCGTCATCGGTTCTTGGAAAATATAGGCAACCTCGCGACCACGGAACTTTCGTAGTTGAGATTTCTTAGCCCCGATCATTTCCTGGCCTCTAACTATTACGCTGCCGGAAACGCGAGCATTAGTTGCTAGCAGATCCATCAAACCCATGGCTGTCGTAGATTTACCAGAGCCTGATTCACCCACAATGGCGAGGACTTTTCCGGCCTCAACCTGGAAATTCATATCAATGGCAGCTGGATACCAGACACCTTCAACCCAAAAATCTACGTTGTAGTTAGCTACCTGAAGAACTATTTTCGACTCTTCGGTGCTGTGATTTTTCTGCGTCATTGTCTTTCTCCTGCGATAATAGGCACATGTCTGAAACCTTTCGCCCCAAAAGTAATTTCGTCTGGGCCGGTACTTCTTTTCTGCTGCTGATTCTCTTTGCGGCCAACAGCCTCTTTATTCTTAAAAATCCAAGTCAGCGGAGTGTTGAACTGTTGATGTGCATTGTGTTGAGCTGTTTCGCCTATTTGATCTGGATCAAACCCAAACTTATTCTTGGCGATAACGAAATACTCGTTGTCAATCCGTGGGGAAGTGAAACGATTGCGTACAGCGATGTTGTTGAACTCGAAACGAAGTGGGCTCTTAAGATCGTTCACACTGGTGGTAAGACTCGAGTCTGGGTTGCTCCCGCCAGTGGCAAGCGTAGATGGATAGCTGACACGAAGTTTGGTTTTTACGGAACCAACATGCCCCTGTCCAAATCCAATAGCGCTGAATCTGGAACCATGAGCGAAAGTCTCGACAGCCTTAGCGGGCAAGCTGCTTACATGATTAGAGAGCGAATTAAGCGACTTCATTAGGCGCGCTTTCCATTAAGCTCTTTTGCATTTCTGCGATCCTTAAAAGAAATATGTCGGCGCTGTCGTGGATCAAACGCATCACGAAGTCCATCTCCAATAAAGTTAACGAAAAGAGCAATCGAAACAATCAAAGTTCCTGGCCACCAGAATAACCAAGGGCTAATGCTGAAAGAATCTTGGTATTGGCTAATTAGCAGACCAAGTGAAACATCAGGTGGTTTCACACCGAAGCCAAGGTAGCTGAGGGCAGATTCGGCAAGAATCGCACCAGATGCTAAAAGAGTTCCAGAAACAATAATGATTCCCATCGCGTTGGGAAGAATGTGCTTGAAGATAATTCTTCGATCAGATGCGCCTGCAACTCGAGCGGCATCGACAAACTCTCGCTCGCGAAGTGTCAGGAATTCAGTGCGGACAAAGCGCGCTAAGCCCATCCAGGCAAAGAAGCCTAAGAGTAAGGCGAGCGGAATCACGCCAAAGTTTCCAAATCTAAAGCCAATTACTGATCCGATAATAATTGTTGGTGTCACTAGGAACATGTCGGTAACTCGCATCAGCACCGCATCAACCAGGCCGCCATAGAATCCGGCGATTGCCCCGATGGTGGTACCAAGTACGATTCCTAAGAATCCTACGATCAACATAACCAGAATTGATTGTTGGGCTCCACGTACTACTAAAGCGAAGTAATCAGTGCCGATGATGTCGGTACCAAAAGGATGCGCGCCAATCCTTATTCCATCGCCGTCCAAAAATGAGGGCGCCAGATCAAGTGTTGGACAGCCAGTCACGCCACCATTACACGATGCGGCGATAGCTCCTTCAGGATCGATATCGGTAATTTTATATTTCCACCAACCTGGCACGGTCGTTGGGTTTTGGCTATTTCCGAATTGCAGACCAGTTGCTGTGAAGACGAAGATAAAAATAAAAATCAACCCAAAGAGCGATCCCATTGCAGCTTTGTGTTTAACAAATCTTTTTACAATGATCTGCTTCTGAGTCAGGCCTACTGTATCTCGGCCGGCAATCTCATTTTCGTTCTTTTCAGGATTTGAACCTGTAACTTGATTTTCTTTACTCATCTCACTCACTTCCTAATTCTGATTCTAGGATCGACTACACCGTAAAGAAGATCGGCGACGAAGTTAGCCATCACGGTTAAAAATGCGGAAATAATAAATACGCCCATGAAGAGGTTGAGATCGTAGTTTCTAATGGCGTTGTTAAACACCTGGCCCATGCCTCTCCAAGCAAAAACTCCTTCGGTAATAATTGCGCCACCGAATAAACCAGCGAAATCATTTACCAAGATTGTTGTTAGAGGAAGCATCGCGTTACGCATGCCGTGGCGAACAATAACCGTTCTTTCGGTTAGGCCTTTAGCACGGGCAGTTCTGATGTAATCCATATTTAATACTTCAAGCAAACTGCCTCGAGCAAAGCGCACATAGCCCGCAAAGGAGATCAGGGTAAGTGCGATAGTTGGTAGAACCAGGTGCACGGCAGTATCTAGTCCGTGGATCCAGTAGTTATCAAGTTGCTCAGGTGTAAGCAGATCATTTGCTTGACCTAAGGTCGGAATCGGGCGCCCACCCACGGCATCAGAATTCATGTATTCGGAAAATTCTCTTAAGAATCTATCGACAATGATGGGGAAGGTCGAGAGCAGAGCTGTAAACAGACCAATACGAATATACATTCGGCGATCAATCGGGCTGACTATAAATCCGATTCCGCATCCAGCAGCAATTGTGATTGCAAAGATTGCGATCACATTTAAAAATGATGCACTTGCCGACATTAACCCTTGCAGTGGATAGTAGAGACTGGCCATCGCAATCGCTGTTCCGAAACCTGCATAAATGCCTTTTCGATTTTCCAGACCAGAGATAAGTTGAATGACAAGCACAGCGTTACAGAGTGCGAGGAAAGTGACTCCAAAAATGCCAAGTGATGGCTCTATGAACCATTGGCTTGCACTTAGATAGGTAAGCACAATGCCCGCAAAAATTGCAGCTCCTGCAAGCACCGAGAAGAATCCGGACTTCTTGCCGCCTACAAAACCTGCGATAACAAAACCAAAAAGTAGGGCGGTAATCACAATTCCAGCGGGAGGAATCACCGGGTCTACCAAGAAGTCATTGAATTGGATTGCCATGAACTCCTTTAGGAGAACAGCTACCCAGAAAATAGGAAGTGAGAAGAGTAAGAAAGAGATAAAAGTCATTACATAGTCAAAGCGACTGTATTGTCTAATTGCGGTAATCATTCCAACTGAGACGCCGAGAATAATGGCTAGGAAAGTCGCCGTAATTACTAATCTAATTGTTACTGGAATAGCTTGGGCGATGATCTCGCTGACCGGGATATCTGAGCGAGAGAGACCTAAATTGAAATCTCCCCATAAGCCACCGAGAATTCCACGGAGCCAAGAGAAATAGCGAAGAGGAGGGGGAACATCTAATTGCAGATCTCTAATCATCTTGGCAATTAGGTAATCTTTATTTAGCTCTGTGCTTTCGCCAAAGATAGAGAGCGGGTTTGAAGAGTAGGCCTGGAGATTGTAGGCAAAAAAACTTGCTCCGAAAACAATCACCATCATCATTCCTAGGCGACGAGAAATGTACGCGAACAAAGTATCTCCCTACCTATCACAGCCTTGGTTTGCACATATTTTGCGCACTTTTGAAAAAGGAATTCAACATAAGTTAAGAAGTTGGGATGCCCCGCGGGGCATCCCAACTTCTTAGTTATTTATTACTTTTGATCGTTCTTAGTATGACCAATCGAAGAAGTTCCAAGTGATAACTGAACCGATTGGTGCTGGATCAATACCCTTTAGATCTTTGCTATATGCAGCGATGGTTGGGTTTGCATAGAGAGGTAAGCCCCAAGCATTTTCGATGATGATCTTGTCAGCCGCAAGGCGCTTTGCTGTGACTTCCTTTTGAGTAAGGATGTCACCTTCAAGGCTCTTTAGGATGGCGTCTAGCTTGTCATCGGCCCAACCAAAGACGTTATTTGAACCGTCTGATCGGTAGTTACCAGTTCCGTTTTGCTGGCTAATCGCGGTTAAGGAATAGCCGTACATGAATACGTCATACTTTGAGTTTCTATTATCGCGAAGACCAAATAGATCTGGGCTCGCATAATCGGTAACATCAAAGCCAGCCTTCTTCACTTCAGCAATAACCAACTTAGCAATTGCATTACGCAAAGTTGTATTTGCGTGAGCAAATGTCAACTTAACTGGAGCATTTGTCTCAGATGCTGTTGGGAAGTGCTTCTGAACGAGAGCCAAAGCTTTCGCTGTGCGCTGAGCTTGAGTACCTTCTGAGTACTCAGCAACACCAGATGCCGCTGTATTAGCCTTGTATTCAGCAGTTCCATAGAACGAGAATTGAGTGTCTAATGGTGCTGCATCTGACTTAACTGGCTTAATTAGTGTGTCGACTACTTGTTGACGAGGTGTCGCAAGCAAGAATGCCTTACGAAGATCCTTCGCCTTCTGGGAATTACCAGCGAAAGGACCGGTGTAAGTATCTTTCTCACCCGCTGCGTTCGAGACACGAAGATCTAAGTGTGAGTATGCACCCGCACCAATCTTGGTAATTGTCTTGACGTTTGGCATGGCTTCAAGAGTCAATCGGTCATTGGCGGTTGGAAGTGTGTTGTAGTAAACGTCGATGTCACCGTTACGCAGCGCCTGAACAGCAGCTGTATTGTCGTTGATGATCTTGATTACAACCGTATTGATTGGGTTCACAGTCTTCATCGCTGGACCTGATGAGTATTTAGCGTTTCTCACCAAGGTCATTGAGCTACCGTAAGTAAATTTATCAACGATAAATCCACCGTTGCTGATTAGCAGAAGTGGATTAGTTGAGGAGTCAACCTTTGTTACGTCGTAACCAGTTGACCAGACTTTGCCCATTGCCTTTAGGCGATCGGTGCTCTTGGCACGGAAGACGCGAAGGAAGTTAGCCTGCGCTTCTTGGTTTACTGATGTTGACTGTAGACCCTTCTTACCTTCTGCCATTAGTACTATTGAATGTACTGGTGATGGTCCGGGGGCAAGTAGCTCCCAATCTGGAAGTGGCTTATCAAACTTAACAGTTAAGCTCATTTTATCTGAGCTAATTGATGGCATACCAACTACGTGATCACCATATGAGCCACCGTAGCATCCGCTATCGAATGCTGGAACAACCTTCTTATCAACTGGATCGCCTAGACCTGCATCAGTTGAATACTTGTCAGAGCAGACGACATGTGTAAGAAGAAGGTCGATCGCATTAATTGGAGTTCCATCAGACCACTGTTGACCTTTGGCAACTGTGTATTTAATCTGGAAATCATTTTTGGCCTTCTTTATAACAGCCATTGATCCGAACTTAGTATTCATTACTAGTTCAGCATCTGAGTTGTAATAAGTGAAACCCATTCCAGTTAGTGATCCGACTGTTGAGTTATATGAAGTATTTCCATCAGCGGTGCTTGAGTTCAAAGATGTGATGTCACCAGTTGATAGTAAAGTTACGGTTGATTGAGTTGCAGCCTGTGCTGGGGTTATTACACCTGCAGAAAGGCCAGCAACCACTAACGCCGTAGCTGTTGTAGCAGCCAATGCGCGTAATGCCAGTTTTGCTTTCATACTTTTCTCCCTCTAGTTTTACCCCGACCGGCGCCACTTGGATACTCAAACGAGATAAGTGGTCTTCCAAATCAAGAATTCAGAAAATCGTACGGGATCCGTAGTCGTTTATCTACCCCAGGTTCACCTGTTATTCAATTGTGATAATTGATTGAATTAGCCGCAAATTCCAGCGTTACGGCTGTCTTGAAATACCTATATGTCGGACAAAATCCAGCACTTATTGGCCCATTGTCAGCGAACTCCACCCTGCTAACCTTTTTTGGTGGCTGACATGATTCCTATTTATTCAATCTCAAAGCCATTTCTGGCTGAAGCAGTTATCGCACTTGATGTCCCGCTGGATTCTGAAATTGACCAGTATGTCCCAGGCCTACATGACTGCTACAAAAGCAGAAAAATTTCAGACCTTTTGAATCACACTTCAGGATTAGATGATTACTTCGACATGTCTGAGTATCGGCAAGCAGTCAACGAAGGCAGGCCTGCATGGGATCGAGAATTCCTTCTCGCTTTAGCATCAAAGCAAAATCATGCGAATCCAGGATTTAGATATTCAAATATTGGATATCTACTTTTAGTTTTGTTAATCGAGAGAGAAACTCAACTCCCATATTTTGAAGCAATCACAAAATTAGTATTGAGCCCACTAGAGATTAAGGGATTTCAACCGTGGCTATCTAGGCATTCGAGTATTCCTGAATACGATCCTAATTGGGTTTACTCTGGGACATTTCTCGGTGATCCAAATTTAATTGCTCAATCTCTTTTAAAACTAGCTAGACATCGAGATGAAACGATTGGTTTGAATGCTGGCATAGCCCAAGTGTCACAACCCAATACCGGATTTGGGCAGCCAGGCTATGGCCTTGGTCTCATGACTGAGGGTGGTTGGCAAGATTCTGAACTGCGCTTTGTTGGGCACGGTGGTGGAGGGCCAGGTTTTAATTTGATGGCACTTATAAATACAGCCAACTGGAAATCTGAACTCGAATACTCAACAGGGGAATTCGATCAGAGCAAAGCAATTACTTCCTTGATTCATAAAACAAGAAATTAGAAACGTAGACTTATAAATCCACTAATTAACTTACCTAAGTGGGTTGTGAGGGACTCGAACCCAGGCCCGGTAGTTATCTCAGATTAAAGCAATTGGGGCCTAGCCAGGTTAATGTAATCAGGAGTAAATTTGCTCACATGAGATGGGCTAAGGGCTCGACAACATTTATCTTCGCTATGTTGTGTCTGCTTTTGTATAGCAACACATCTTATGCGAGCTATGAAAGCGCTCCAGATTTTAGTAATAGCCGGGTAGTTCCTCTGATGTCTAGCCCGAATGACCTAAACTCAAATGGTTCTGGCTTTCTTTATTCGTCAAGAATCGTCTTTACCTCAGGGCATACTGCGTTTAGCTTTAATAGCAATGGAGAACGTCAAGAGTTTCGCCCTAACCTTGCGGTGGGCAAACCAAATGTGAGCATTAAGACCATTGGTTCTGGCGTGCGTGTAATAAAGCGAATTTCAGCGCCAAAGTACTTAGGTAATGACAGTCCTGACTTACACGATTTTGCGATATTAATTTTAGAGAGTGATCTTATTCCCGCTGAACCAGTGCAACTACTGACACCAGAAATTGAGCAGATTCTCCTTGAAAAAAGAGCAGAAGTGAAAATACATGGTTATGGAAATACCGTTGATTTGTGCGGCCCAGGGGAGTCAGTGCCGTGTAAGACAAATAGATTTAATGCCTCTGATGTTCCACGATCGATAACAGCAACTCTTCGGCCAGCTACAGATTTCCCAACTCTTGTCGGGTATCAAGTTCCAAAGCGGCTTTCAGAACAATTACTTTTCTTTACTCCCGGAAAATCGAGTATGTGTGGCGGAGATTCTGGCGGTTCGCTCACAACTTCGTTTAACGGAAATATTATGTATCTCGCAAATATTGGCACAGCTGACAGGATTTATGCGTGTGGCCAGTCTCCATCATTTGATGGTAAAGGTGGAATCAATTATTCCCAACCTATTTATCGCTACTTGGACCTCATCAAAGAGGCCGAGATATTTGTGGCGACGCAGATTGCTCTAGAGAAAGCAGAAGCTAAGGCGGCAGCCGAACTAAAAGCCAAAGAAGAAGCAGAAGCTAAGGCGGCAGCCGAACTAAAGGCCAAGCAGGAAGCAGACGCTAAGGCAGCTGCAGCTGCGCAAAAGAAAACC
>Ga0222712_10007517_pt1 | contig 10496 bp, 8 predicted proteins | sample C33_657DmetaG_FD_165043 | JGI IMG/M metagenome (GOLD analysis project Ga0222712, IMG submission 165043) | Estuarine water microbial communities from San Francisco Bay, California, United States - C33_657D | ecosystem: Environmental > Aquatic > Marine > Unclassified | place: USA: California...
GATCTTCGCCATAGAAACTTCCTTCCGCGCGAAGCCGCCTTGGTCCAGAATCCAGGCCGCCTTCATGGTCAGCAGCCGGCCGATTTCAATTTCCATCGCCGCCTGGCCCACCAGGCCCTGCACGCTTTCGCGGTCAATCAGCTTCATGCCGAAGGAATCGCGCTGCCCAATGCGTTCCATGGCGATTTCCAAGGCGCGGCGCGAAAGCCCAAGCCAGCGCATGCAATGGGTCAACCGCGCCACGCCAAGCCGCATCTGCGTCAGCTTCAGCCCATCGCCTTCATTCATCAGCAAATGCTCATTGGGGATTTCGAGGCCATCGAACTCCAATTCGCAATGCCCGCCATGTTCTTCCGGCCCCATGATCGGGATGCGGCGCACAATCTTCCAGCCCGGTTGATCGGCGCTGAACAGAAAGGCGGAAAGCCCCTTGCGCGGGTCATCCGATGTGCGCGCGATGATGATGAAAATCTTCGCATTGCCGGCGCCGGTGATGAACCATTTGCGCCCAGTGATGCGCCAGCGATCATTCCCAACCCGTTCCGCCTTAGTATAGGTCAGGTTCGGGTCGGAACCGCAGCCATCCGGTTCCGTCATGGCAAAGGCGGATTGCACATCGCCATCCACAATCGGCTGCAACCAGCGCGGCTTCATCGCTTCCGGCAAAACGCGATCCAGGATCATCATATTGCCGTCATCCGGTGCGGCGCTATTGAACACCACGGGGCCGAAGATGGAGCGGTTCATTTCCTCATAGCAGGCGGCCATGCCAATGCGTGGCAATTCCTGCCCGCCCAGCCGCTTTGGCATTTGCAGCGCCCAAAGCCCTTCCGCCTTCGCGGCCTTGCGCATTTCCGCCAGCACATGCGGCGCGATGTTTTCATGCTCATCAAAATTCGCGCGGTCGGATTCCAGCGGGATCAGCTTTTCATCCACAAAGCGGCGGATGCGTCGGCGCATATCGTCAATTTCGGGGGGCAGCGTGAATTCCATGACAGCAAAACCTAAAGCGGGTTGATCGAATGGCCACCATCCACCGTCACCACCGCGCCGGTCATATGCGCCCCGGCGGCGGAAGCAAGCAGCAATAGCGGCCCGGTAAGGTCCTCGGCGGCGCCAAGCCGGCGTTGCGGGATACGCTTGATCATCGCCTGCCCGGAATCGGAGGCGAAATAATCACGGTTGATATCGGTGGCGATATAGCCGGGCGCAATCGCATTCACCCGAATGCCATGGCGCGCCCATTCCACGGCCAAATGCCGCGTCATGTGCAACAGCCCGGCCTTGGCGGAGGTATAGCCCACCACACCCGGGATAATGCGCTCCCCCAGGACGGAGGCGATATTCACCACAACGCCAGGCGCTTTTGCCGCCACCAGGCGCTTGGCCGCTTCCTGCGCCACCAGAAAACAGCCGCGCAAATTCACATCATGCACCGCATCCCAATCGGCAATGCTTTGTTGCAGCGCGGGTTTGGTCACGGCGATGCCGGCGTTGTTGACCAGAATATCGCAAGGCGCGCCAAAGGCGGCTTCCGCGGCGGCAAAGGCAAGGGGGATGGTCTCGGGCGCGGTCACATCCAAAGGCACGGAAACCGCGCGCGCGCCCAATTCCGTCGCCAGCGCGGCGGTCGCCGCTTCCCGCCGGGCGGCCAGTGCCACCGAAGCCCCAGCGCCATGCAGCACGCGGGCGAAATGCGCGCCCAAAACGCCAGACGCACCAGTCACCAGCGCGACGCGCCCCTGTAACGAGAACATTCCAGCAATATCCACAGCGCTGCCTCCCTCTTCCGCCAAGGGGTGCCATTTGGCGGGCGTCGGGGCAAGCCCTCAAGACACGGCACTCTTTTCCTTCTAGCCTGCCCTTCTGGATCTAGGGGGTTGAACCATGGCAGGCGAAGCAAAGGTGGCGCTGGTGACGGGTGCGCAGCAAGGCATCGGCGCCGCCGCCGCGCGGGCTTTAGCGGCTTCGGGGCACGATGTCGCGATCAATTGGCTGGATGATGAAGCCCAGGCGGAAGCCGTGGCTGCCGAGATCCGCGCAACTGGACGGCGCGCCGCGCTGATCCAGGGCGATGTCGGCACCGCTGCTTCCGCCGCCGCCCTGGTGGAAAAGACCCTTGCCGCCTTCGGGCGGATTGATGTGCTGGTCAATAATGCTGGGATTTTCCCGCGCGTTGAATTTCTGGACATGGCGGAAGCGGAATGGGACCGCGTGATTGCCGTGAACCTGAAGGGCAGCGCCTTTTGCGCCCAGGCGGCGGCGCGGGCCATGGTGGCGGCAGGGATCAAGGGGGTGATCATCAACCTCTCCTCCTCCTCCGTCCGGGGGGCGCCGCTTGGGGTGCATTACACGGCAACAAAGGCCGGCATGATTGGCATGACACGGTCCATGGCGCTTTCCCTGGCCCCCCATGGTATTCGCGTGAACGCCATCGCGCCCGGCCTGACCGATACGGCGCAGCCGCGTTACGGCAATACGGAAGCCGAGCTTGCCCTACTGGCGCAACAAATCCCGCTCGGGCGCATGGGTCGGCCCGAAGAAATCGCCGGTTTGATGGCTTATCTTGCGTCTGATCAAGCCGCTTGGATCACGGGTCAGGTTTATCACATCAATGGGGGCAATTACCTCGCCTGAGGCGCCGCCATGGTATGAACCGGCCGGAGGATCCCCATGCGTCCTTGGTTGCTTGCCTTAAGCTTTGCCGTGCTGCCGGGCCTTGCCCTGGCACAGATAGAACCGGGTGACCCCGGGGCCGGCAAGCAGCTTGCGGCCACCTGGTGCGCCAATTGCCACCGCATCGCGCCCGGCGGCCCCGGCCCGGCAAGCGATATCGCGCCAAGCTTTGCGGCCATTGCCGCGCTACCTTCCACCACGTCCATGTCCTTGCGCGCCTATTTGCGCACCCCGCATGCAAATATGCCGGATTACCGCCTAAGCCGGGAGGAACTGGATGATATTGTCGCTTATCTGCTGATGGTTAAGCCCTAAGCCCCGGCTCTGGCGCCCTCGCAAAACCGGGTCTAGCATCCCCCGCCTTGAGCAAGGGGGAAGAGAAATTGTCCGTCGTGAATAAGCCATTCCGCGTCGCCTATCTGGAACGCGTGCCGCATCCAAGCTTTCTGGAAACCGCCACCGCTGACCCGGCCCTGGAAGTGGTGCGCCTTTCCCTGGAAAATGGGGAAGAAGCCGCGCTGGCGGAATTGGCCACCTGTGATGGCTATTATGTCCGTGCGTCGCGCGATGAATTGCCCAAGGCTTTTCATGTGAATGATGCGCTGTTGCAGCGCCTGCCCAATCTGCTGATGGTGGCATCCCAAGGCGCGGGGTATGACACGATCAACCCGCAATCCTGCACCAAGGCGGGCGTGTTGCTGGTGAACCAGGCGGGCGGGAACGCCGAAGCCGTGGCGGAACACGCCGTTGGCATGATGCTGGCGTTGATCAAGAAAATGCCGCAGACCCATGCCGCCATGCGCGCCGGGGAAGCCAAGAAGCGCGAAGTGTTTATGGGCAATAACCTGCTCGGCAAGACGGTTGGCGTGATTGGCATTGGCAATGTGGGGTCGCGCACCACCGCCATTGTGAAGGCGGCCTTTAATTGCCGCGTGCTGGCTTATGACCCTTATGTGGATGCCGAAACCGTGGCGAAGCGCGGTGCGGAAAAGGTGGAATTGGCCGAATTGCTGGCGCAGTCGGATATTGTCAGCGTGCATTGCCCGCTTACGCCCGAAAGCCGCGCCATTGTGGATGCCAAGGCGCTGGCCGGCATGAAGAAAGGCGCCATTCTGGTGACGACCGCGCGCGGTTCCATCCATGATGAAGCCGATGTGCTGGCCGCGCTGGAATCCGGGCAATTGGCCTCGGCTGGTTTGGATGTTTGGGAACAGGAACCGCCACCCAAGGATCATCCGCTGCTGTGGCACCCGGCCGTGATCTGCACGCAGCATACTGCGGGTGTGACGCATGAAAGCCGCTCCATGATTACGCGCATTGCGGCGGAAGCCTTTTCGGCCTGCGCCGCGGGCAAGATGCCGCCGCGCATCATCAACCCGGAAGTGAAGGGCCGTTTCGCGGAACGCTATGCCGCGGCGCGCGGCCGCGCGATTACGGATTGAAGCCGCAGGCGGGTTTTTTTCTGTGAGTACAAAAGCTTCCAAGGCCAGGGTGGTGACGGTGCTGGGCACCACCCAAACCCTGGCCTGGGGGTCTTCCTATTATCTGCCGGCGATTCTGGCCGCACCAATCGCCGAGGATCTGGGCCTGTCGCGTGCCCTGGTCTTTGGCGTGTTTTCGGGTTCGCTGCTGCTGACCGCGCTGCTGGGGCCAGCGGCCGGCCGCGCGATTGATCAGCGCGGCGGGCGCGATGTTCTGACTATTTCAAATCTGATTTTCATTCTTGGCCTGCTGATCATGGCTTTTGCCAATGGTCTACCGATGCTGATCCTAAGCTGGTCCATTATCGGCATTGCCATGGCGATGGGGCTTTATGATGCGGCCTTTGCGACACTGGCCGGGCTGTATGGGAAAGATGCGCGTAACAGCATCACCGGCATTACGCTGATTGCGGGCTTCGCCAGCACGGTGGGTTGGCCGCTTTCCGCGCTGATGGCAGCGGAATGGGGCTGGCGCGGTGCCTGCTTGGGTTGGGTTGCCCTGCATCTTTTCATTTGCTTGCCGCTCAATCGTTTTCTAATCCCGCAAGCGCCTCCGCCACCACCCAAGGAAGCCGCGCCACCGCTTTCCGCCGAGGAATCGCGCGAACGCAAGCGGGAGATGATTCTGCTGGCCTTTGTGTTGGCAAGTGCGAGTTTCAGTTCCACCGCGCTTGGCGCGCATTTGCCGGGCTTGCTGCAATCCGCAGGAACAACACTTGCCGCGGCGATTGCTGCCGGCGCCTTGATGGGGCCAGCGCAGGTGGCAGCGCGCGTGGTGGAATTCACCATCATGCGCAAGATGAATCCTCTTTTCTCGGCACGCGTTGCCGCCGGGGCGCATCCGGTAGCGGTTGCGGTGCTGATGATGCTTGGTGCACCCTTCGCCGCGCTTTTTGTCATTATCCATGGTGCGGGGAATGGCTTGCTGACCATCACGCGCGGCACGCTGCCGCTCGCGCTATTCGGGCCGGTTGGTTACGGGCAACGCCAGGGTTTCATCACCGCGCCAGCACGCGCTTCCCAGGCTTTTGCGCCTTTGCTTTTTGGGCTGCTGCTAGATGATTACGGCGCGGCTTCCCTATGGCTGACCGCGCTGCTTGGCGTGGCAGCGGTCGCGGCGTTGTTCATGATGCGTGTTCGGCAATGAAGGAAATCTCGATGCAGGATAATTGGCGTTCACGCACCAGCACCAGCTTTGATTGCGAAAAGCGCCCGGCCCTTGGCACGCGCGGCATGGTGGTGACGAACCATCCGCTGGCTTCCGCCGCCGGGGCGGAGATGATCGCCGCCGGTGGCAATGCGGTGGATGGCGCCATTGCAGCGCTTTTCACGCTGACGGTGGTGGAACCCATGATGGTGGGCATTCTGGGCGGCGGCATGGCGCATCTGCGCCTGCCTGACGGACGCCATACGGTGATTGACGGGCTTTCCACCGCCCCCGCCGCTGCGCGCGCCGATATGTTTACGCCTGCTGAGCCCACCAATGCGATGAATTTCGAAGCAACAGGCCGCGCCAATGTGGTTGGGCCGCTTTCGGTGGCGGTGCCCGGCAATTTGCGCGCCTGGTGCGAAACGCTTGAACGTTTCGGCAGCCTGCCGCTGGCGGATGTGATGGCGCCGGCGATTCGCCATGCGGCGCGCGGCTTCAATGTGACGCCCTATTTGGCGGAATGCCTTGGCGAAGCCGCGCATGATTTGGCGCGCGATCCCGCCATTGCAGCGCTGCTGCTGCCGGGCGGCGCGCCGATCAAGCCAGGCGCGCGGCTGATTCAGGCGGAATATGCTGAAACCCTTAGCCTGATCGCGCGCGAAGGCCCGGGCGTACTGAATGGCACCCTGGGCAAGACCGTGGCAGATGGCATTGCCAAGGCCGGCGGCATTATCTCCGCCGCCGATATTGCTGATTTTACCACGATAGAACGCGCGCCTTTGCGCGGCCCCTATCGCGGCTATGAGGTATTCTTGCCGCCGCCGCCCGCTTCTTCCGGCGTGCATGTATTGCAAATGCTGAACATATTGGAAGGCTTCGATCTGCGCGGCATGGGCTTCGGCAGCGCGGATACGCAGCATTTGCTGGCCGAGGCGTTGAAGATTGCCTTCGCCGATCGCGCCGCCGCCACCGCTGATCCTGCCTTTGTGGATGTGCCCGTGGCGCGCTTGATTTCGCGCGCCTATGGCGATGAACGCCGCGTGGCGATTGATATGCTACGCGCACAGGCCTGGGGGCCAGGCGTCAGCCCCGGAGAAAGCGCCAATACCACCCATGTCACGGTCGCTGATGACAAGGGCAATATTGTCTGTTCCACCCAGACCATCAATTCGCTTTTCGGCGCACGCTTCCTGGTGCCGGGCACGGGCTTGATCCCGAATAACTATATGGCGCTGTTTGACCCGCGCCCGGGCAAGGCGCTGTCTGTCGCGCCCGGCAAGCGCATCACAACTTCACAGGCGCCGCTGATTGCCTTGCGTGATGGCAAGCCTGTCTATGCGCTGGGGATGCCCGGCGGTTTACGGATTTTTGGTTCTGTCATGCAGGGTTTCCTCAATCTGGTGGATCACGGCATGACGTTGCAAGAAGCGGTGGAAGCGCCGCGGCTTTGGACGCAAGGCGCGGCGGTGGAAGTGGAGCCCGCCTTTAATGCTACGGTGTTGGACGCACTCGCCAAGCGCGGGCATCAGGTGGCGCCCATGCCGCATGTTGGCGGCGGCATGAATGCGATTGGCTTTAACGCTGATGGCAGCATGGAAGGTGCCGCCTGCTGGCGCGCGGATGGCACTGCCATTGGCTTAGGCGGCGGCTTGGCGCGGCAAGGTGTGCGTTTCTGGCCGGATCGGACGCGTGCATGAATACGGCGGAGTATCTGCTCGCTGCCCTCGCGCGGCGCGGCACAAAGCGCATCTATGGCGTGCCGGGCGGTGGTTCTTCGCTGGATATTATTGCCGCCGCCGAACGTTTTGGCATTCGCTTTATCCTGGCGCGACATGAAGGCAATGCCGCGATGATGGCGGTAGCCGATGCGGAGATAACCGGCGCGCCCGGCGTGGTACTGACCACCAAGGGGCCGGGCTTGATGAATGCGCTGAACGGCATTGCCTGCGCTGCGCTGGAACGCGCGCCGGTATTGCTGCTGACCGATGGCTTCACCGAAAAGCAGCTTAGCTACATCACGCATCAGGTATTTGATCAGCGGAACGTCAGCGCTGAATTGGTGAAAGGCTATACGCAAGCGCGTAGCGACAGCCCGGCGGCCGAGATCGAAGCCCTGCTTGACCTTGCGATGCAGGCGCCGCTCGGCCCGGTGCATCTGGATTTAACCAGCGAAGCTGCGCGCCGCCCGGCGGGTGAATTGCTGGCTTTACCAGCAAAGAGCGAAACGCCGCTTGATGCCGGAGCCTTGGCGCAAGCGCGCGCAATGTTGGCGGCTGCGCGCAAGCCCGTGATCCTGGCGGGCGTAGAAGCCATGGCAGCGGCGGAACCGCTACGCGCTTTGGTGGCAGCACTCGGCTGCCCCGCGCTGGTCACTTACAAGGCCAAGGGCGTGATCGCGGATGCTGATCCGCATTTCGTCGGCATTTTCACCGGCGGGTCTTTGGAAGCGCCCTGCGTACAGGATGCGGATTTGATCATCCTCGCGGGTCTCGATCCAGTGGAACTGATCCTGCAACCCTGGCGCTATAGCGCGCCGGTCTTGGATATCGGGCTGCGCGCGCATCCGGTGCATTACGTCACCCCCACCGCATCACTGCATGGCGCTTTGGCGCCGTGCTTCACTGCGCTGGTGCAAGGCGCCAAACGCAGCGCCTGGGATGGCGCGGTGATTGCCGGGCATCGAGATACCATGCGCGCCGCGCTTACCTGGCAAGGCTCGGGCGGTGTGGCGCCGCCGCGGATCGTGACGCTGGCACAGGAAGCAGCACGGCGCGCCGGGCGACGTCCGCGCATCAGCGTGGATGCGGGCGCGCATATGTTCTCGGCAACCGCCTTCTGGGAATGTATGGCACCGCGCGATGTACTGATTTCCAACGGGCTTGCCTCCATGGGGTTTGCCTTGCCTGCCGCGCTGGCCGCTGCTTTGGATAACCCTGCTGATGGCGCCATCGCCTTTACCGGCGATGGCGGGCTGATGATGTGCGTGGCGGAACTTGCCACGGCCGCTGAAGCGGCCGCGCCCTGCATCACCATTGTCTTCAATGATGGCGCGCTATCGCTGATTGATATCAAGCAGCAGCAGCGGCAATTGCCGCCTGAAGGCGTGCGCTGGGCGCGGCCGGATTTTGCCGCGATTGCTGAAGGCTTTGGCGCCACCGGTTTCCGCGCCAGCACGGAAGCAGAATACATCACCGCGCTCGATGCCGCTTTTGCGCTGAAAGGCCCAAGCCTGATCGACGTTACCGTTGATCCCGCAGGCTATGCCGCGCAGCTACAAGCCATGCGCGGCTGAAGGAGAGTTCATGTCCAGCTTTTCCGCCCTTCGGCTTGGCACCGCCTGGCAGCGCATTGCCGGGCTGATGGATGAAACAGCGCAGAGTTTTGTCCGTACCTCCTTCTCCTCCGTCGTGCGTGACAATTGGGATATGGCGATTGGCCTGATGGACAGCGCCGGGCGGCAATTCGCGCAATCATCACGCTCTGTTCCCTCCTTTGTGGGCACCATGCCGCGCACACTCGCGGTCATGCTGCAACGCTACCCGGTGGAACGGCTTTCGCCTGGCGATGTGTTGATTTCCAATGATGGCTATTACGGCACCGGCCATTTGAATGACATCACCATGATCAAGCCCATCTTCGCCAAGGGCCGCGTGATTTCCTGGCTGGGTAGTACCTTTCATTCCACCGATATCGGCGGCGCGCCTTCCGTAGATGCGCGCGATTCCTGGGAAGAAGGCCTCACTATCCCCATCACCCGCATCCTGAAAGGCGGCGTGGAAAATGAGGATGTAATTGCCTTCATGGAGGCCAATCTGCGCCAGCCGGATGAAACGCTTGGTGATATCCGCGCGCAATTCGCGGCTTATGAACAGGCGGAAAAACGCCTGGCGCGCATCATGGCCGAAGAAGGCATTGATGATCTGGATGCGCTGGCAGGAGAAATCTTCACCCGTTCCGAACGCGCCATGCGTGATGCGATTGCCGCCGCGCCAGATGGTGTGGTGGAAGATGAAGTCACTGCCGATGGTTTTGAACACCCTGTCACCATTCGCCTGAAACTGACGATTAAGGGCAGCGATCTGATCCTGGATTTCACCGGCACGGATGGGCAGATTGCGCGCCCGGTGAACGCGCCGCTGAATTTCACCCGCGCCTATTCCAATTACGCGGTGAAATGCGCTTTTGATCCAGCGACGCCCAATAATGACGGCTCCTTCCGCCCCATCACCTTCATCGCGCCGGAAGGCTCCATCGTGAATCCGCGCCGCCCGGCGCCGGTTTGGGGGCGGCACCTGACGGGCCATTATCTGCCGATGTTGGTGCTGGCCGGACTTGCGAAACTCATTCCTGATCGCGTGATTGCAGAAAGCGGCAGCCCGCTTTGGAATGTCTATTTCACCGGGGAGAATGCCGAAGGCCGCCGCTATGTGCGCATGTTCTTCATGAATGGTGGCCATGGCGCCGCACCGCAGCATGATGGCCCGGCCTGCCTTTCCTTCCCGTCGAATGTCGCCACACAAGCGGTGGAGCAGTTTGAAAACGCCGTGCCGATGCTGATGACGGAAAAGGAACTCATCCCCAATTCCGGCGGTGCGGGGCGTACACGCGGCGGGCTGTCTCAGCGCTTATCCTTTGAAGTGGTCGGCGAAAAACCGGTCACGGCCACTTATCGCCATGAACGCGTGCAGCACCCGCCGCGCGGTGTGCTGGGCGGTGCGCCTGGGCGCGGCGGGCGTGATCTGGTGAATGGCAAACCCGTGCCCGCCAAGGCGCGCATTGTGCTGCAACCAGGCGATGTCATTACTTATGAAACGCCCGGCGGCGGCGGCATGGGGCCCGCGGCAGAACGCGATCCCGCCGCCATCGCCCGCGATATCAAGGAAGGCTATGTCACGCCATGAATTCGGCCCCCTGGCGCATTGGTGTTGATATTGGCGGCACCTTCACGGATTTGGTGATGCTCGATTCCCGCGATGGGCGCATCTTCAATGGCAAAATCCTCACCACACCGCATGCGCCTGAAGAAGCGGTGCTGGAAGGTGTGCGTGATTTGCTGAACCGTACCGGCGCGCGGGCGGATGAGGTGCGCCATGTGATCCATGGCACCACGCTGGTCGCCAATGCGCTGATTGAACGGCGCGGCGTACCCACGGGGCTGATCACCACCAAGGGGTTCCGCGATATCCTCG